>Ga0193700_1000026_pt1 | contig 36804 bp, 36 predicted proteins | sample U3s1metaG_FD_143057 | JGI IMG/M metagenome (GOLD analysis project Ga0193700, IMG submission 143057) | Soil microbial communities from a riparian zone of the East river system, Colorado, United States - U3s1 | ecosystem: Environmental > Terrestrial > Soil > Riparian zone | place: USA: East River... | reverse complement strand
GAAGTTCAATTCTCATCCTGTACCTAGATGTTTATACAATTTAGTTGCCTTAATGCTATCTGGTGAAATGGGTTCGTATTTGATTATAAAACTTTGAATCTCGAACAAATATTAAAATGAATCCGGTAAGTCCATCAACACCCAACAAAGAGAAGGAAGGAATGAGAATTAATTTGCTCTCTGAAAGTCATTTACCTACCTATAGTGTGCCAGACTGGCAACTGGCTCTCCGGGTTTTGTTTCTCTTTGTGTCTTTATCTTTCTGACTGCATCTTCAAAATGTCGTAACGATACAAGTGCGTCTGATGAATGTTTTGCTGCATCTTCAGGTGTCGGATACTTTTGAAGGTACTCATGTAACACTAGAGAAATTGCAGTATTGGGAACTGCTGCTACATCTGCACCACTGAAACCTTCTGTCTGCTCTGCTATTTTGCTTAAATCTATGTCTCGACTAATAGGTTTACCTCTTGTATGTATCTCAAGGATTCTGACTCGAGTATTTCTGTCTGGATTTGGTACATAGACAATCCTATCAAATCTCCCGGGCCTCAGTAGTGCCGTATCAATCATATCGGCTCTGTTAGTTGCAGCTACTACCATTACCCCTTGCATTTCCTGTACACCATCCATCTCAGTCAATAATTGGGATAGCATCCTGCCTGCGCCACCATATCCACTAGCACCACTTCCTTCTATGTCTCCCATACCACCTCCTCTTGTAGCAGCAATAGAATCTATTTCGTCAAAGAATATTACACAGGGAGCTGCTTGCCTTGCTCTTCGGAATATTTCTCTAATTCCTCTCTCTGATTCACCTACCCACTTTGATATTAATTCAGGTCCCTTTACACTGATAAAGTTGGCTTCAGATTCTGTAGCAACTGCTTTTGCCAAAAGTGTCTTACCCGTACCAGAAGGTCCGTGTAATAGTATGCCCTTAGTAAGAGTATGGTTAAGCGTCTTATATAGATCAGGATATCTTAATGGCCATTCTATCGCTTCTTGTAAATCACGTTTTATCTCTTCTAGACCCCCTATATCTGTCCATCTAATGTCAGGTATTTCTAAATAGACTTCCCTCATTGCAGAAGGCATAACATCCTTTATTGCCAACTCAAAGTCATTCATAGTTATTACCAGTTTATCTAATGTTTCAGGTGATATCTTTTCATCTTCTAGATTAAGCTCCGGTAACAGTCTCCTTAAGCATCTCATAGCAGCCTCTTTGCATAAATATTCTAGATCTGCACCTACAAATCCATGTGTTACTGCTGCAATTTTTTCCTGATTGACATCTGATTCCAGAGGCATATTATGCGAATGGATCTGCAATATCTCCAATCGACCTCGCTTGTCAGGAACTTTGATTTCAATTTCTCTATCGAATCTACCTGGTCGTCTTAATGCAGGATCTATCGCGTTTGGTCTATTAGTGGCTGCAATTACGATAACCTTACCTCTTGATTCTAGACCATCCATCAATGATAATAGCTGTGAGACTACTCTTCTTTCAACTTCACCAGTTACTTCTTCTCTCTTTGGAGCAATCGAATCAATCTCATCTATGAATATAATAGAAGGAGCCTTTTCTCTAGACTCTTTAAATATTTCTCTTAATCGTGCCTCAGATTCTCCATAGAATTTACTCATTATTTCAGGACCAGAAATATTAATAAAATGAGCATTAGTCTCATTAGCTACTGCCTTTGCTAATAATGTCTTACCAGTTCCAGGTGGTCCATGAAGAAGAATGCCTTTTGGTGCTTCAATTCCAAGCTTTTCAAATATTTCAGGATGTCTTAATGGAAGCTCAATCATCTCCCTTACTTTTTGGATTTCTTCTTTTAACCCACCAATGTCTTCGTATGCAACATGTGTCATTCCTCTTAGTGTTTCGCTTTTTTCTGCAATATGGAACGTTGTCTTTTGAGTAACTAACACTGCACTAGCAGGGGTTACTTCAATAACTTGAAATGTAAGCCTTCCGCCAAAATACGGAACCATGACATTATCCCCTTTTATGAGGGGTACGCTCTCCAATGCATCAGCTAGATATCTTTCATCAATAGATGGTATTGCTTCTAATGGAGCAACCATTATCTTCTCAGCTGGTACTGCCTTGATTTTTGTTATTTCGACAGTATCTCCAATGGCTACACCAGCATTATTTCTTAAAAGGCCATCAACCCTGATAATACCTTTTCCTTCATCTGAAGGATAAAGAGGTAAACACTTGGCAACCGTTCTTCGTTTGCCTCCTTTAATCTCTATAACATCACCAGTAGATGCACTTAAAGAATCCATAGATTCGTAGTCTATACGAGATACTCCACGTCCAACATCCCTAGTGTAAGCTTCAAGAACCTTCAGAGTAAGAGTTTTAACCATGATTAATCTACCTTTTCAATCACTCTTTATACACTTTTGTATATTCAGTCTATCAACAGTCATTTATTATCATAAGACGTACGTAAGATTTATCTATAAACATATGTATGCCACCAAACAGGTCGCAAGGAGATTACCACTTTTATTGATATAAAGTATCTAATAGATGGAAATTAGCAATAGCACCAACTTGATTGAAATGGGATTTGATATTAGATGGCTTGAAAACATTGCATGTATTATTCCTAGCCAATTTTCACACCAAATTCTTTACGTGATCAAAAGGTGTAGCTACCTCGAGGGTGGCGTTGATGGTAACCATTATTGTATCGCCTCAGGATGATGTTGCTGCAATGCATTCAGGTACCTACGCCAAATCCAAACGCTTTCAATGGTCCAAACGTCCCAAAGTGGCCAAATGATCCATGCGAAAATCCTCCATCAAATCCACGAGCTCCTTTATGTCCAAACGGTCCAAACATTGGTGGATGTCCAAAGGAAGATATTGGCTGACCTTGTGATGTATACAGAACTTTACCATTTCCAGCATCGATGATTACTCTGTATGCGGTATCTTTGTTAGGATCCGCTATTAAATATGTATATGTTAGATAGCCTTGTGTTACTCCCAAATGACCTCCCAATATTGTGCCATTGCCAACCTGTTTTCCTGCTGTTTCAGCAGCTGCTGTGAATGAAATCTTAGTATTCTCTTTCAGGAGAATCTTTATATTTTCTCCAACATTTACTGAACCGTTGATTTTAGGTATTGTAGTGCTATATGCATTCATGTAGGTGTTATTGGTGTTCGTCACCATCTGCTGTTGCCGTTGCGCCGTTGTATATGCTACAGGGAAGATTAAGAAGATGGCTGATATTAATATTCCAATTCCTAAGATGGCCGGAATCAGAATCTTTTTGTTAGTAAATTTTGTCGACGTAGTCATAGAAGAAACGGTGACAATGGCTATATTATTCATTGTTCACCTATGATACGTAACTTAGTTACCTGAAGCCTTCTTTTATTCATGAAATTATGTATATAGAATAATGCTTGTACATCTAAAAAAGAAATTTGATAAAATGTCCATATTTTTTATATATCATTAACATAGTCAAAAATAATCCCACATTTATTACCTGTTAAAGGAGCTAAAAGTTTATTTCTCTGTAATACATTATATAGAATATCCGATTAGCCGAAAAAGTAGACTGATACATCACTCTGGCCACGGGTGTAAGTAAAGGCTTGCATTCGCTTCAGGAATGATGGATGCTGTCCTATGCAGTAGGTTAACCACCTCCTCAACAAAGGTGGGGAGTATGAGCTGGGGTTAGCATGGGAAAACCACGAGGCTATGTCCTAGCCTATCAAAGTAGTCTTGCAGGGGAAACCACATGTCTTCGAAAGCTAATCGGTTTCATATCTAAATGTTAATTGCGTCCAAATCAAAGAGTATTTGACTACGACTTACCACTCACAGTATATGTTCTGCCCTTAGTGTTCTTATCCTGAAAAATTCTATGCTGCATAGGTCAATAATTAGGCCAACCCAGCCCTCTATACCACTGTAGTGGAAGAAATAGCATCACATAATTATATCCTATCGATTTTGCTCAATTAGTGTGACGTGGAGTAGAAAAAATTAGTATGAACTATCAGTTCTATCGCTATTACGGTCCACGTGCACTAATTATTAGACATGTAGGATTGTAAAAAGAAAGAGACCAAAAATAAGTAATGAAGGCTTCTTCTATTTGAAGGTCAGCGAAGGCTCATATCATGACAGATGCAAGACTAAGACTGCCCGCAGCTAGGTAATACTTCCATAGCTTGGAGCGGTACATCAGAACACCTTGTTATTAACGAAACAATTCCTAAGATAGGCTGTCCTGCAAAATGAGAGTTAGTTTGCTTGTCATTTAATGAAATAGTTATTGTTTTGCCATTATTAACGCTAATTGCACTATCGACGTTCTTCCATACAACGCGATGGTTTGTTCCTACATCCATTATTCCTTTCAGAGATATGGTGTTGCCTGGTTGTATTGTTATCCTCCCTTCAGTGGGTCTAAAGTTCAGAAATTCATGTGTATGTGTAGCGTTACCGCTCTTGTTAAACCACGTCATATTGGTTTGAAAGAATGTTAGTGCGCCATTGTTTGCATTCATGCTCCAATTGCCAGTTGCTATCCATTTATCACGTGGTGTACTGATAAGAGAGTTTATTGTTCCTTTAGTGTTAAAACCAGCGAGTGGCTGTTCTTGTCGAGATTTGAGATCTTGTTGGCTTGCTTTAAGACCTGTTGCTTTAAGACCTGTGACCGGGTGCTCTTGTCGAGATTTGAGATCTTGTTGGCTTGCTTTAAGACCTGTGACCGGGTGCTCTTGTCGAGATTTGAGATCTTGTTGGCTTGGCATAATATATGGAATTATTGCTGCAACTATTTCTGAAGTTTGTTGTTGTTGCTTCTGGGTTACTGCTGGTCTAGAGACGGTAATGTTTTCCCCAGCAGTATTCACGTCTTTCGGAACTAGATTTGCGAGTGGGATGGTTTTGAAAATTCGTGCATGACCTTCTTGTATCTGAGCAATAGTATTGCTATTGTCATTATATGCAACTCCGATCAGGAACAGTAAGCTCAATATAGATAATGCAATTATTGAATCTGTAGTTAGCATCAGACATCACAATGTTACTGGTGCTTTTATACTTTAATGCAGCCAAGCAGAAGAAGGATACTCACCGAAATTATTGGCTAGGAAGTCAAAGACTCAAATAAGATTCTGAGGTAGCTGCCTAGTTATCAATTAATGGCAAACAAACCGCGGTTATACGTGTTGAGTTAAGGAGGATCGTGAAACATTATTCACAAGTTTTAAGTGTGTTAGTAATGGTACAGCTTAAGTGTTGGCCTGCACTTCTCGTATTAGCAGTGGATATTCAGTCCTTTGCTAAGACACTTCGTTTCTAAGACTATGCCTCTTTCCGTTAGATTCAGGCTAGTTCTTTGGCACATCTAGTATCTTTACAAACCAGTCTATTGAGGGCTTCAACTCTAAATACGAAAGACATAGATAGATCACAAACTGTTTACTCAGAGTAAGGAAGTTATGTCATATGTTTACCGTATAAGAAATAAGTTAGGTTTATCTAGAGTATATTCATATTTACCGCATTATATATAGAGTATGAAATGTGCTTAATTTACTGTCGAGTTGCCAAATACATTATATACTATTATCAGAAATCGACATCATATCTTTGTAACTACCCCGTTCTAGATGGTATTTGTCTCGATGACAATTGAGCTACGTTGGTTCATGAGTATCGAGACAGGATTTACATAAGGAAGGACATTCTCCTGAAACTCTACGAATATGGAGAACTAAATCAAAGCAAACTCATGAGCTATTGTGGATTAAACAATGTGAAGCATAAAGATCTTCTTGATGACATGGTCAAAAAGGAGATGATAAACCGAACGGAAGAACCCTGGGGGAATAAAACAATAATGAAATACAAGGTTTCAGAGAAGGGAAGGGAGATTCTCAGGGAAATTCTAGAACCATACGAAGAGTTGTTTCCAAGGAGTGAGACAGATAAATCACCTTGACAGTAACAATGGTGATAATGATGATGATATCAGGTAACAAAGTTACTACATTTCTTATAATGCGGTGGAGGACAATCAGTTTATGACAGATGCAAACAAGGGAGACAATGACAACAATTCCAGAGAGAATCTTTTTAAAATAATGGATGGAATTATCGCCCAGCTAAACAAAACTAAGAAGCTGTTTATCATAATGATCCTTACTATTATGATCATTCCACCCATCGCTTTTTCCCTTACCTTTGCATTATTTGGACCACCATTTCCATTTGATAGTGCTAGAGGGCCGCATGACAGATCTGGTCCCGCGTTCGGTCCTCACTTTGGCATACCACGATTTGTTCCATTTCTGATCTCTATTGTATGGTTAGGAATAGGAATAAGACAATGGGTCGTTCTTTCAAAATGGACCAAGAAGTATGAGCGCTATAAAGAATTACAGAAGAAGATTGATAAGAAGTTGGATTATGATGATAATGATGAAGAGAACGAGAGACGCCAATAAGCAGTAAACTAGAATTGCCAGGGCTATGATCGAGCTAAGCAAAGAAAAATTAAAATTCTTTGTTAGGTATAACACTCTCTTTATGAAAATTAGAGACTCGAATTTTAGAGAACACCACAGTAAAGGGATACAATAACCAACTATACTCTTTGCGACTCTTGTTATTATTGCTGTCGCAGTGTCAGTAAGCGCTGTAATAGCTGCTGTCTTCAATCATCAAATTCCATCAGTAGCGTTCGCGCAGACGCAGCAACCAAGTATGATGATGACAGGCTCATCTTCTGCAAATGCAACTGCTACCCCCACGTTAGGTACTCCAGTTATAGATGAGAAAGGGATGGTAACAGGACAACGAGTTCTGGAGGTTTCACCATGGCCAAAGACGGAAGCATCGTTTATAGCAAATGATACACTGAGAGGAAATATTGCTGCCTCAGAAACTGGTACATATACATCAATAATGCGAGCTGATGGTTCTTCGTATGGGCAAGGAATATTCACTACGAAAGATGGGGATGTGGCAACATGGACAGGCCAAGGAATCGGACACTTCACGCAAGATGGTAAATTAAGGTTCCATGGATCTTTGTTTTATAGCACTCCTTCCACTGGCAAACTAGCTTTTTTGAATAACATGGTTGGTGTATTCAGTTATGAAGTAGATGCTACAGGAAAGACAATGGAAATAGTAACATAATATTCAACGCCCTGGGCAGATAAAGTAAATTACCAAGCAGGTTATCAACAGGATGAAATGATGCACAAAAAGGAATGAATGGTACTTTATGCTAAAATTTGTGTGCATTAAATAACAATTGATATTGTAATGAACTCAAACAATCACATAAGAATCAAATTGTAGATGAAACTAGTAGAGGGTATGGTCTTCTGTATCGATAGGTGTTGATTCTACATTATTTCTTCTCGTTTCATGGGGGTCAGTTCAAATGAACTGATCATTTTCTGCACTGTTGGAAGAAATGCATCGTATTTTACGGCCTCTGTACTGAACACAATATAGTAAACCTTGTTGTCGAATATCGTTCCCAGTTGTGTTGTTTTTGAATCGAAGCCGTTGTTCAAATGTTTGAATACAATTGCGTATGCTGGTCTACCTGCAAGGTTTGTTTGTGCTGTTGCAGAGATCAGTTTGAAATCTTGATCGGGCCGCCAGGAATTAATCGCATGGCGTGCTAATAGATCTATGCTTTTAGTTTTGCGATCGAGATCCCATGTACCTACGTATAAATAGGCTACAGCGTTTGGATCTGCGGCAATTGGAGGATATAAGTAAACTATAGCGATTACCGTATCCTTCTCCGTGCTCACTCCCTCTTCAAAGCTCCAGTCGGGTGGATATTGTATCTTTATTCCATAAGTGGAATTCTCATAGGTTAGGTCAAAAAAACTATCCTTTGGCATAACAGATATACTTATAAAATCAGTCAGACTCTCTTTTTAGAGTTTTCAATCTTGAAAGCATTATTCGAGTTAGCTTAATTGAAGATTGCACTCCTTATCCTTTGCACATTATCCAAGCCAGACGATAAGGTCTGTTGGGGGTCGAAGCATACTACACTTTTCTGCAGGTTTTGTTTATTAAATTCAGGAATTTATCTACCGTTTGTATGTTAAAATGCAAGCCTTCTGCTTGTCATTCATCAGTTTTAGTGCTTCTGGCCTCATGATAGCGGTTTCTGGCGTGCGTGAACACGAAAATGCCGTAATAGATAATATTTTTCAACCGGAGATGTTTATGTTGTGATAGGATATTATAACATGTTGAATTCAAAACCTACCGCGACGAAATCGTCATCACCAACGTCTTCACAGCCATCCCTATCATCACCACCAATAATTCCAGCAATTTCCTTACTAAAATTTCCATTTAAACTTACAAAGGATCAGATGGAGGCTGTCGATTCATGGACAACAAATGGCTTTAGAGGTTCGATTATATACAGTACTGGCACTGGCAAAACAGAAATTGCATTTGAATGTGCAAAAAGAGCATGTGAAGCAATAGTAATTAACGAGGGCAAGAATCCCGCTGATAATAACAATAAATCATTCAATATCCTCTTTCTCGTACCACGAATCGTCCTAGTACAGCAGAATATCAACAGACTAATTAGATATGGTATTCCTGAAGAGAGAATAGGAGCATACTTCGGAGAGCGCAAAGAAGTGGGTGAGATAACAATAAGCACATACCAGAGCTCAATTAACAATTTTGATCTTATTAATAGCTCGAACATGATCATATTTGATGAAGTACACCTGGTAAGTGACACGGCTACAACTTTGAGAAAGGTGTTTGATCTGGTAACTGCAGCAGATCCTGAAAAACCATTATTAGGCCTAACAGCAACAATAGATGAACAAGATCCCAGATACAACACAGTTCTGTCATTGCTGCCACCAGTCAGAAGGTATATGATAAAAGATGCTGTGAAAGACAAGAGATTAGCAAGGCCTGTTGTTATTCCAATAAAAATTGATCTAACTTATAATGAACAAAAAATCTATGACGAATGCTCTACTAAAATTAGAAATATCTCTGGTTATCTTCATACCTCGGATCCTAAATCAATGACATCTCTATTAAGAAGAGGAGGACGCACAGCCGGACTAGCAAGAGCATGGTTTGCAAACGTTAAGGAGAGAAAGAATGTGATTAATTGTGCTAAAAATAAATTATCAGCAGCAGTAGATATTATAGCTACAAAACATCATTCTGAAAGGATTATGGTGTTTAGTGAAACCATAGAATCCATTCAGAAACTAAAGGAGCTATTACAAAATAAAGGAATAAAATCTATGATAATTGATAGCAAACTGAAATCGAAAGAGAGGCAAAAAATATTATCAGAGTGGGGAAAAGAATTCTTTCCACTGCTTTCAGTACATACGTTAGAAATAGGCTATGATGTACCTGAAGTTAGAGTGGCAATAATACTAGCAACAACATCTAATATGAACCAAATAGTCCAAAGAATAGGAAGAACAATAAGAAAGACTGAAGGAAAAGATACTGCGTTGATATACACGATGTATCTATCATATACTCATGATACGAGCACTCTGAGGATGGTAAGACAAGCGACAGATGTAGATATTGGAAAACACGAAAATAAGGACAAGAAAGATTTGAGAGCATCAAGTGTAACTTGTGATAACGCTAACCTAGATAGATACGTCATTTAATCCTATACCCTAAAAAACGGATTTTTATTGATCGGGCTTTTTTGATGGACATTGCTTATTGACACATAACTCCCATTGACGTTTCGCCTGACCGACAAAGTCAGCCTTAACTATCGGCCATCGACATAGTGGACAGGTCTTGCTCGTAGTTCTTACTGATCCTTTTTGTGGTAGTGGAGCGGTTGCGTTACATGTACCAGAAGAATAATTAGAACATCCTACGAACCTCTTTTTTGTTACGCCTGATCTTTTGATTTTTAGGAATCCGTCACTACACATAGGACAATTCCCTAGTATCCTCTGTTGTTGATTATTCAGAGTAATTACTGCCTCAGTTATTTGACTGCCTATTTCACTCTCCTTTTCCTTGAAAGAGATTATCGCTTCTTTTATTTTATTTATAGCATGGTCTATTACAAACGAACTCTTCAAATTGCCTGACTCAATACCTTCTAATTGTTCTTCCATAGATCTAGTAAGATCTGTAGATATTATACTTGGCATGTATTTGCGCATTGATTGGATTATTACAAATCCAATCTCTGTAGCCTCGATTCCTCCTCTTCCATATTTTTCTCTTTCGTGGGTAGCAGTACTAATATAATTTCTCTTCAAGAGTGTGCTGATAACCTCAGACCTTGTGGCTTTAGTACCTATCATCTCTTTTTCCATTTCTTCCAGTAAGCTAGATTGATTGAATCTAGAAGGAGGTTGGGTAAACATCTCATCCCTTCTTACAACTACATTTTTCAGTATGTCACCGTCATGTAGCTCTGGTATTTCAGTTCCAATGCCTGATCTATTGATATATGGTTTGTAATAATACATCCATCCTTCATAGAGCATTTTCCTTCCATCAGCTTTGAAAACGTAGTCATCATTAACAAGAATTGTGACTGATGTATGTCCGCTTATTGAGGGATCTCCAAAAGTTGCCAAAAACCTTCTGATTATGAGATCGAATAATTTGAGTTCAACGCCCTCCAGTTTACCTTTTGGTTCCTCCCCTGTTGGGTAGATCGCTGGATGTGCTGGATCAGTCTTGCTTCCTTCGTTCGGAGAAAGTTTCTCCTTTAATAACAGGCTCATAGTGAGGTTAGTATAGGTACCGCTACAATAACAGGCTCATAGTGAGGTTAGTATAGGTACCGCTACTTTCGCTACTTTCATTATCACCATCAACAGGAAACGCAATTTTTGAAAGGGCTGAAATAATTTTTTTATAGTTTATTGATTTAGGCAGCTTTTGGCTAGATGTCCTTGGATAAGAAATCAGTGCCTCAATGTATAATCTCTCTGCAATCGTTAGTGTGTAACTGGGAGAAAATTTGAATACTCTAAATGCTTCCCTCTGTAGATCACCTAAGTTAAAAGGAGTTGGAGCTTTGAGTGTGGCCTTTTGATGTTCAATTCCTCTAACCACACCGTCTTCGTTTGCACAGGCACTAAGTATTGAAGTGGCTTGAGATAGGGTGTTTATTTTTTGTTGATAGTAGTGTGCTTTAATTATATGTCCATTTTTTTCAAATTCTCCATATATAATCCAGTATGGTTCCGGGACATGTTTTCTGATCTCCATTTCTTTGTCCACTACAAAGGCAAGAGCCGGACCCTGAACCCTGCCTATGGACAGGTTACAATATCTTTTACCGTCGTTACTAACCTTAAAGGATTGTGTGAGTGCTCTAGAGAGGTTAACTCCATAAATAAAATCGATCATATGGCGAGATCTCCCGGCTTCAGCTAATCCTTTGCTTGGCTTTAACAGATTATCAAATGAATTTCTTATTTCCTCATCTGTAAGAGTTGAAAATTTAGCTCTTAGTGAACTTTGATATTTGTTCTTACATGCATATTCGAGAATGTTATAGCCTATTACCTCGCCTTCCTGATCATAATCACAAGCATGAACAAACCTTGTAGCTTGTTGGGAAAGCAAGGATATCGTTCGTATGATCTGGACTGCTCTTGTGGCTGTCTTTTTACCTTTTCCATTTCTCTGCTCTAAAATTGGCATCCATTTAACATCAAATATAGGATACTTACTTCGGTTTCCGTTAACATCCGCTAATCCGTACAAGTGGCCGAGGGCAGAGCATACTACAAAGTGTTGATTATTCCGGGTTTTTACAGAAAATACTGGCGGCAGATCTCTTCGCCCTCCCATCGTCTCTGAAGAGGCTCCCAAAGCTAGTGCTATCCTTCGTGCAGCAGCAGGTTTTTCACAAACTACAATAGTATAGGATGATTCAGCAATCCTGCTTAATTTCAAATCTGTTATTTAATTCTACTATAACTAATATAATTAGTAGGGTTTTTTAGAGAGCTTTTTAGTGAAGCCCTAGACCCTGTGTACAACAAAATGCCTCCATATCATCCGAACTTCGGAAGAATTGCCATAACGCTTCCCATGCATCCGAAACATTTTTCAAACTTAACGATACTACCATATTTATCGTGTTAGAAGAAAATGATGACCCAAGTTCTATGGAAGATGTTCTTAGAGAATTAGATAAAGAGAAAATTGAGATTGTTATTTCTAAAGTTATCAGGAGGTTTAACAAACCAGCAACTATAGTGCGCGGCCTACATGATAGAAAGGATGTAGAATCAATTACTAGGGACTTAAAGATGAAGATAGGAACAGGGGGGACTTACAAGGACAAACAGATAATCTTGCAGGGCGACCATCGAGAATCAGTTAAGACTATACTTCTTGCAAAGGGGTTTGAGGAGAAATCAATTGAGGTGTTATAGGTTGAACATCCTATCTACAAACAGCTAGTGTTCAAAATATGGCACAAAATACTTTTGCTTGATATGATGAGCTAATGATACTAAGAGTAAATCCAGCAATAACTATTACTAATTCTCCATTCAGACCGTAATCACATTAAGGAGCTTTTTTAGCTTTTTGTCAGAGCATACTGAATTCATAGCATCAAGAGCGGGAGTTTACTACAAAGATTAGTAGTGGCGAGTTCATACCATCGTCAGTCATTTATGAATAAGATGGGAGAAGTAGGTAGTTGCTCTAAATACCCGACTCGCCCGACTTAGCAAGAACGATTTTATAGAAGCAGAGATAAGGTAAGTGCATTTCAAAGTGAACGACATGATAGACGGAGGAGTAAGGTGCTACTATGAGCTATACTATCAAAAACCGTTGCGGCTTTTACACTAAGGAGAATAGGAATGTCTAGTAAATCAGTGGCAGGCAACTTGGCAGTTGTGACACTACATGATGCTGCACCTTCCTTCTCAAATAGAATATTCGAATTCACAGATGCATTTGAGAATTTAGGAATAAATTTCAATCTTGCCGTTGTCCCATTCTTTCATCATGAGGAAGACCTTCCTAGATTCCCAGAATTCGTTGAAAAAGTCAAGTCATACAAACGATGTGAAATAGTGTTACATGGCCTCTACCATGAAGACAGAAACGGTCAGATGGACGATTTTGATACGAAGCCGAAAGCAACTTCAGAAGAAGAAATAAGAGCCGCATTAGAAATATTTGAACAGGTAGGAATAAAGACCTCTGTATTTGTGCCACCACAATGGAAACTAAGCAGTGGTTCTATTGAGGTATTGACGATGTTAGGATTTGGTTTAGCAGAAATGCAGGAAGAATTCTTCCTGCTTTCACAGAAGCCAATTAGGAAAATAAAAGTTCCAAAGGTGTTAAGTTGGGACTTGACGGGACATCCAGAACAGAACGTTGTAAGAATTGGCACAGAGGAAAGACGTTTCGAACTATTAGACGATGTTCAAAAACGGAAGATGATCAGGATTGCTCCGCATCCGCGTGATCCGCACAAGGTATTTAAAGAACAAATTAACATGATACGTGAATTAAGAGATCAAGGCTATACAATTCCGCTATATCGGGATCTAGTGCAGAAATTGGAAGACGCTCCCTACACGATTATCTAATAGTCAATGGTAATAGGTCCAGTGCTTGCTTCTATGAAAAAATAAACCAAAGGTGTTGCGTTGCCGTTCAATTGTAAGTTAACTGTCGCTTCATTATCAAATGCTGCTATGATGCAGATAATGTATGTTATGACGCCAAGTTGAATGCTAAAAGCTGATCAAACTGGCCTAATTCTCTATATTTTATAAGATGGGCATAGAGGTCGATCAATGTGTATCTTACAGCCATACCTGTGGAATTCTTAGTGTCTATCGTATTCTCAATGTATTAACCATGTATAATTGTTATATACATAATTACCAAAATAAAACCATAGACTATGTGTCCTCCAAGGCTCGCAATTACAGGAAGATGACCTAAAGGGTGATTCCATGGAGAAAGTCCAGTTATAGGTTTGTGTATAGGTACAAGAGTGAGCATCCATAATACAAAACCATAAGATATCCCTAGCAAATATACGGGGATACTGCCGATATTTAAAAATTCAAATAATGAGATAATAAATGGATATGCCATACCCGCAAGTGCGCCATTTAGAAAATGAAGAAAAAAGACTGCTTTAAAATGAACTTTATTGCGATTTTGAATATTGAGGAACCGTCTACTTAGGATCTGGTTTTCATGCCATTCGAAAACTCCGTGAAGACCCCATTTCTTCCAAGATGGAATTTCAGTCAACGTCATTACGATAGTAGCGACAATACCACTTAGTAAACCAGTTAACACAAAATTCAGCAAATACAAATCTTTGAGATATCAGGTAAATTCTAACGGTGATTTATACTAAATGATATATTCGTTAAAACATCGAATTTTTGGTATAAGTTCCATTATCGTCTCTCTGTTCACCGTACTGATCTCCTTGTAATGCTCCTATCCTCTTTTAATTTCAGGATTAATAGGTGAGTATTCTGTTGTAAACCTGACAGCACTGTGATCTCCGGTAGGATTCGTTAATGGATTTATTTTCATCGGATAGCATCCTGTTATTGATGTTTGTATCCTTTCGCTCGAGTCCTTCTTTCGGTATCATCTATTATCTTATCTTTATTTTGTACCGATTTCTACGGCATTAATTGAGTTATTTTAAGTAGTACTACACATGATAATTTTCATACCAATGCAGCTCCATTACCTTAGCTTGCTCTGAATATTGGTGGGTATTATGTCCATTCTTCTCAGTTTTCCTACAAAATACACATTATTTCCATCTGCAACAATGCATCCCTCCTCATACTCCTCATACTCCTCATAGTCTTCATTATTAATCATCATATGCAAATGGGCTCAACTTTATTTCTCATATAATGAATCATCTCCGGGGAACAATGTTAATTCTTCTAGCAGCTGCCACACCTAGAATATGCACCTAATCCCAATGTTTATATCAAAACTTGACATTTTACGTACATTGAAAGTTGTACAAGCTATTCCAAGTATGCCTAAACCTGTCACTGAGACAGAAGTTAATAACTTTCTTGAAAGCAAACTCAACATACAGATTGCCACGATCGACGAAGAAGGATATCCTGTGATCCATCCCACCTGGTTCGTTTACAACAAAGAATCTGGCAAATTATATACTGGCACCCAAAAAATGACAAAAAAAGTTCAGAATATCAGGAGAAATCCTGACAAGATATACTTTTCTATCGACGACGAGAATTTTCCCTATAAGGGAGTGAAGGGAAGGGCAGCAGCGAAGATATCTGAAGATATACAAAAGAACTTGCCAATCATGGAAGCGATAAACATGAAGTACCTAGGTACGCTTGAACATCCTCTTGCTAAGATGCTAATGGAAAATACTAGAAATGGGATTGAGGTTATTATTGAGATTACACCAAAATTCTTCTCAGCATGGGATTTTGGCAAGGCTATGTAACTCGCATGATTGCAAGGTTGCGGAGTGAGTCATAATACTTCAGTTGTACTTTTGGGCTAAGTAACTTTTCTTCATTCTTCTCTCAAGTCGTTCCACCTTTTCTTCTTTTTGTCGTCTTCCATTTGTTCTCTAATTTGATATAAATACAGCCATCATATCCAAGGTAACCCTACCACTGTTTCTGCAGCATCAAGTAACATTTCACGGTATTTGTCTTTGTCATACAATATTTTGTGTTCACTTCCAGTTCTCCTCCTCTGTGCTGTCCGGCTTTTGTCCAACTTGATATCCAATTAGTTGCAATCTCGTTCTGGGCCTCAGACAGGCTCATAGCGCCATTACATACTTGGTGATGAAGATAGTTTTCGAATCTATCTTTTATATGAAAGTTATACTGTCCATAGCCTGGTTCAGGAAATAGATTTTTTACATCAGTAGGGTGACCACCAATCTCAAGGGATATCAAATGGTCAAGTTCATAATTGGATGGAGAATCGGTAAATCCATATGAATGCATAAGTTTTCTTTTTAGTGGGGCAGTATAGCTCACAGAAGGTCTTACAGTTTTGGTATATCCTGAAACACAAATTGTATTTTTGATGTTGTTCTGAGTTATTGATGGATTTGTAGCTCCGGGTGTACAATTTGGATCTGGTAAGCTCCCGTTTACTATATGACATAAAGCTGGTACTATTGCTGGGGGAGGCGTTAATGAAGAGGATGTTTGTGAAGGAATACTATTAGATGATGATGACGTATTTTTTACATTATGCGGGTGCTTATTATTACTAGGATGTGGTTTTTGAAAAAATCCACCAAATAATTTGTTCAGCGCTCCATGTAGAGAAAAGGCACTTGCGTTCTGAAAATATGGAATTACCACATTTGTAATGACAACCCCTAATGTCATTACAGCTAATAGTATACTGACAAATGCTTTTGTCTTAACGCTCATTGGGTTAGTTATATATTGAGTCGGCCTTAAATCTAGCTTTATATAACCAAGCTCAATCAAAGTTTAATCCAAATAGATTGATAAATTTATCTCTTATTGGATCAGGAAATCTAGCTTTATATAACCAAGCTCAATCAAAGTTTAATCCAAATAGATTGATAAATTTATCTCTTATTGGATCAGGTAAAAAATCTGATATCATCTTCGGCGCATTTTCCTTAGTCATTGTATTTACAATCTTATTAATAACTTCTTTGCCCCAGACAGAAGCTCTATCATCTACATCATAATTAATTTTCTTAAGTGCTTCTTCAACTGCAACGGCTTCATCATCTTCTACGGGCAACAAATAATAATCCATCAACTATTGTAACGAACTTCACATTATTATGATTATCAGTTATGACTGTACATGATGGGCAAAATGATTATAATTCCTTAGTCTGTCTTCTTCTTCTACTACTCTCATCATACTCCAATCATATTTTCATCATTATCAGCAGTTTTGAATTTTGTTGTTTTTAGTGTACAAGAATATCGGTGCTTCGCATACAAAACGAATCGCATCTCTAACTACCGTAGGATTGCCAAGTAAATCCTGTTTTTTTATCTTCTTTATTTCAAATCAACATATTGTATATCTTAATAGCAGCAAACCACATTTTCTTTGTAGGTGTTATAGATCAGAGTATGTATCGATAAATCTTCTACAATAATAAACTATATATTCAATACACATTTTTGTTTTGAAACTCTCAATATTTTGGTAAGTTATTTGATAGAATCCAGCTACTATGTATAAAGACAACAGGCTAGTTTTATGTGTGGGACTAACCGTACCGTTAGTTTTGTTGTATTTATTCTATACTAGCCAGCAATCATACAATAATGCTGGCTTTGATAGCAACTGCTTTTTCTGTATAATGTTACTTGGTCTACTAATACTAATCTGCATAAAGAGAAAAAAAAGGATGCGAATAGCTATAGGGACAATACTTGGTTTAATGAGTTATTTAACTTGGTTTTCGATTGCGCCATTGACTGTATATAATAGTAACATCCTTCCAGCCGAACAAAGAATTGCTGCAGTACTATTATGGTGTTTTGCTCTTCTAGTATTAATTTCAAAATCTACTAAAGCCGGAAAGAGGAAACAATTCCCACAACTAGTTAAAAGAAAAGTCATCCACAAGCAAAAAAATAGATGTGCAACTTGCAAAAGAAAGCTAGGACCTTACGGCCAAGATTTTCATCATGCTAATGGCGATAGGTCAGATAACAGATATTCAAATTGTAGGGCATTATGTATTCCTTGTCATAGAAGAAAACACGCACACTAATCTCATATAGTTAGAAGGTCACTAGCACTAGATACCAGAGACAAATGAAGGGTGATGCCCATATCCCAGCTGTTAGATCAACTTGTGGCAGTAAGCGCTAGGTTACAGGAAAGTTGAAAGATTACAACAAGAAGTCTACACTATTTGCTTCTCCTACTGCTCTAAATTAAATCAGCTTACTGGCGAAAGAGTTAATGTCGTATTGGTTTCATAGTCGACCTTTTGGCCCATCAGTATTTTGTGCTCATTACTCTAATTCAATGGGAAATATTTTTTATCTGTCTGTTTTTCTATTAAAAGTAATTTCTAAGATGCCATTCCTATAGGTAGATCTCGCTGTATCAATATCTATATCAACTGGCATATGTATAATTCGATGATAACTTTTTGCATTCGGATTATTTATAATAGCAGCAGATGTTACCTCCACTGAATTATCTTCATAAGCTTTGACTCTAATATTCTCTTTAGTAATGTGAGGAATCTCCGCAATGACCTTGACCTGTGTGTCTGTTGTAATTACATCACACAATAGTTCTCTTGTTTCCCTTGGAGCTGTGAATGGTAAAGACATGGTAGTAGATCTATTGATTTTCCTTTTGCTACTGCTATTCCTATTTCTGACAATTATAAATGGCTTTGAATTTTTGAGCTCCTTTATTACCCGTTTGGAATGATTTGATTTTGTCTTACGAGATTTTCTTTTTAGTTTATTTTTTGATGATACTGTAGTAGTGGTAGTAATAGTCATTATTGACGTTGTTGCTAGCAAATCTTGCAAATCCTCCTCGAATAATTTGTGAAGTTTATCGAAATCGTCAAAAAATGTTTCTTCTTCAAAATCATCAAATTCTATCCAAGATTTCCTTGGCTCTGCTAGGAATGCAACAAACCACTTCTCCATATTTCTATTCCAAAAACTCATGACGAATGACCGTAAGTCGATTAAAAACAAAAGCTATATTAAAGATTTCGCAATGCGCTTTATCTAATGTTTGACTTTAACTGATGTTATTCAGTGTGCTCGTCTATTTGCATTGGCTATAAAACAACATGATTGATAGAAATAAGATGTAGACTTACACCATGAATAAATATATGCATAACATTCTGATATTATTATGACTAAAGTAGAGATAAAATGTACCGAAAATGGGCCTAACTTGGTAGTGGTAGATGGTACCGTTTTTGCTGCTCTGTGTAGGTGTGGTGCATCTAATAGCAAGCCATACTGTGATGGGGCTCATGCAAAAATAAGATTCAAAGCGGAACCAAAAGAGATAAAAGTTTCAGAGTAGCAAGAGTATAATTGACACACGTAGGCAATGCCTTTCTTATTTTTCGTTTTGTCCTCGATCATGATCCTAGTTTCTTCTAGCTAGGTATATAGGATAAGTGTTCGGTTCTGTAGGTAATCATACCTTCAGAGGTTTCAGGTTACTGGATATACGATTGACTTGTTCTGTCAAAGTTCTTTATGATTTCGAAATTTCTTTCAAAAGTATCTTGTCTAAGTAAATTTAACTCCGGAAACAAGGTCGAAGGATCTTCCTTCGCTATTTTCGAGGCTAGGTGGTCTGTTCCAAATAGAAAACTATCGAGGCTAGGTGGTCTGTTCCAAATAGAAAACTACAAAGATCATATGTCATATTTCTTACTCGAAATTCATCTAATATACCAAAGCTATGAAGATATTCGTGAGCCAAGACCATGAATAAATAGGAGTTATATTCTTCTGAAGATTTGTATGCTTTTATGATACTCAGGATAGCGCGATTCATAACAATTACATTAGAGCCAAGAATATGATATGCTCCAAGACTACTTGGCAATCCCTGAAGTATCAAGCTTAATCCCGCTCTATGCATGCTAAATTTAGTATTAACTGACTCCTTGACCAGCTCAAAGACCTCATTAAAGTCCTTTAAGCCTGCTAGTCTAGCTTGATATTGATGTTGATCTTCTATTGAAACCAAATGCTGATTTATCTGTCTATACTATATGAGAATAGCGCTATAAACCTTCCACAATTTTTTGTTTTAATTGTGTTTTTGCTGCTTTCAACTTCCCTTCTATGTTCCCTGTAAGCTTCTCCCCATATATAGAAGGAGAGTCTAGATTATCTTCAGGTATGAGCTACGTCACCAGAATTATTACTGTTAGTAATAGGTGCAATAGTCAAATCCCAAAAGTTTTCATCTCTAAGTGAAAAGGATTCTGATTCACTTCCCTTTTTATTCAAATGTATTTTATATCCTAGGCTTTCCTCTTTAGTATCATTATCTATAATGTAGGGTTCGGTTTTTTCTTCCAGATAGGCAAAGTCTTTTTCACAATTTATGTTGAGATTGTTGCTTCGATTGTGAAATAGGTTATTCTTAATGTATTCTATTGTATCATGCCAGGTATAAGCTTTGATTCTGCCCACTGACTCACCTTTATCAAATCGGTTATTGTCACCGTAATATTTGTAGATGTCGAAATAATCAGCTTCTTTAATGCAATTATTGCAATAAACATTTTTTCCTTTCTTACTACAGCTATCACATTGTTGTATTATCATTATTGATCTAATATGGCTCGTTTGCACTATTTAATATTGATTCAACCACTCTTCCTCAAAATAAGTCAGATCAATCAAGGGCAAGTGTTGTTTTTGTAAGCGCTTTCGAAAGACAATAAGCCGTGGGTAGTATGCGTCTTATCTTAAAGTTCGAATTTGCTCAGAGTTAAGAATCATTCTGAAATTCTTCTAGGGATTATTACAATAATCTGTGCTTGTTATACCATCTTGATGACAATGATGATGAAAAAAGAAACAAGGATAGCATTTTCTGTTGTATCGATGAAAGTCAATTAGTACCCATAATCAATAAAAACAAAAATAAACAATTGTAAATTCTAATAACCGTATAAATTTACATATTCTTGTCTACGCAGCTCCGGCAACGACAAAGAGATCTTGCTGATACTTTGGTAGGCTATCCAAAATCTTTGATTCAATTCCCAAAACAGCGGCTAGTACGTCATTTGAATATGCACCGAGGGAACCCGAGATACCGATGTCTTCGGGTCTCTCATGGTTAAAGAAGATTGCAAATTGCATATTATCCTCACTAATATTCTCTATATAATGAAAGTAAGCTGGAGGAATAAAAACAATCTCGCCAGGGCCTACTTCAAAAGTATCTACGTTATTACCGGGACTAAATATGGTCATGCGGGCCCTCCCGTTTATGACATAATCTAGTTCAGCTGCGTTCGGGTGCCAATGAGGTTCCCGAACACCTTTGCGTCTCAAGGTTAGAAGGTAGCAAGCAAGTCCATTAAGGATTCGGAAGCTATTCGCATCTCCAAGTGAGACATTCCCACCTTTGCTCTGTATCATGGGCTGAATGCCTTTGAGGTTGAATTTATGATAACTTGGAGTTTTCCCATTACCGTCTAATTTTGCAGGAGAGGATCTGGAAGCAATCAAAACATCTTCAGGAGCTCTCTTGAAGCGACTGAAAAGTTTCGCTGGATTTACAAACGTAGTATCGAGGACATGGTCAGGTACTGAGCCCAATGAACCAGATATACCAATATCTTCAGGTCTCTCATGGTTAAAAGCAATGGCAAATTTAGTCTGGCCTTCGCAGATATTCTCAATATGATGAAGATAGCCTTTAGGTACAAAGACAATTTCACCCGGATCTACAGTAAATGTATCGTGCGAAGCACCAGGACTAAAGATCGTCATAAGTGCTTTACCCGCTAAGCAGTAGCCAAGTTCAGATGCATTTGGATGCCAGTGAGGTTCTCTTACCCCTCCCTTGTCTAATTCAAGGAAGTAGAGCGCCATACCTTTTAGTATATGGAAGTTATCGACATTAGCCATGCTTCTAGTACCCCCCTTACATATCGCTTGTGGCTTTAAAGATTGAAGGTCAAAAGCATGAATTCGGTTCATCCTTAATTTAATCTCACTGCTTTTATTTGACGTTTTCGTAAGGAAGATACTGAAAAAGATCAGTTTGAACAATCTTGTATCAGTTAGTCTTTGAGTATGATAAATCACATCAGTCTAAACAAGTTTGTAGTGAAAGAGGACGCATTTCGGCTAAGAGCTTAGGAAAAAGGCAGGATAATTTAAGAGCCATCATTAAGTAATCTTTTATAACCAATCTTTTAGATACTCTCGTATGGCTCCTGGCAATATTTGTTATTATGCCAGCTATATTGAGTGAAGCGATAGCCTATGCAATACAAGGTCTCTCAAAGAGAATTATACTTCCAACAAGATTATTCATTCCCAAATTCACTCCCAGAACGACAATTTTATCTTTTAGCTTATAATAAATAAGATATGGAAACAGAGACGAAAAGTGTATTTGTAAAGGCTGGTGCAGCCTCAGTCTTCAGTGCGTTTGTAACATTTCTCCTGCTGCTGACAATCATACCAACAGAAGGTTATGCTGCCCTGTGCAGTGACCCAAATAAATCAACCGGCTATTTTAGTGGTTATCTGGCAGCTCAAAATGATTTCCATGCAGGTCATGCGAAGAATGAAAATGTAAACAATACCAATTCACAATATGGCCAGGATTATAAGCAAGGCTATAAAGATGGATGGAGTGATGCAGAATTTAACATAAATGTCATAGAACGCTCTCTGTGTTAAAGACTTAATATTCATATAGTTTGGTGAAGATGGATGTGTCATCATCATCCGTCGGTGGATAGGTCTACCTGTACCCGGCATTCTTCATTTGCATTGCACTATGTGTGATCTTAGTTCGTAATAACAGTCCCATTGTAGACCGGTAGACTGGTCCTCAACATGCATTAACTATGTCGTATGAAAAACCATGACGAGTAGCAAGCGATTATACTCCACTATTTCTAATTTATAGTACACACTTTATAGAGAGCGCAAGAAGGCTCATATCAGTATCCAATCTCTTTCTGGGATAGCTAGAAGCTTCCTAGTAAATATCTAGAATCATGTGAGTTTTAGATCTAAAGTGATTTACAAAAATATATTAGCGAACTAGTATACAGCTATAGATGAATTGCCCAGTAGACATATCGTAAGTGCCACCTCTTATTTTGCCAGGATGAATAGAGGTAGAAAAGATGACGACTGGTTAACTGAAAGCCAGTTGTTAAAAGGGACAGAGGAATTCTTCAAATTAAACGACTATTCTAATATAGAATACGACATAAAATTCGATCAAGGAGCACGTACTATTTCTTCACCAATAGTAGGATATAGAAAATCAATGGATAGTAACGAAAACGAAGAAGAAAAAGACCATATAATTGTAAGTGCCTTAAGACCGAAGATAAAACAATACGACCTTGCCTTTTTTGGATATCTCGAATCAACCCTATTCGATATTATGGATAATTATGAATATACAAATTTGATGCTTGTAACAGATTCTCTATCTTATTTGTCGATTACCAAGAGCGAGGAAATAAATGTTGCAATTGAAAGCATGATGGAAGAAGGTTTATACCTATTATATATGAACCAGAGATTTTCTTATGGATTATTTGACAAATTCGCTGATATGACTAGTTCTATTCCTATTTACGAATAATTTAATCTGCGATATTTTAGGAGTTTGAACAAAATCTAATTTTTTGATCCTAATTCTTGATCTCGCTGTGTTGATCTGTCTGATTGTTTTCCTACAATTGTTTGGGATTAGATGACTAGAGCATACACCTTCGTCCTAAATTTTGATAATATATCATACCTATTATTCCAGTTCAGTTTGTGCACAAAAGATGAGACAAGAACTGGATTTTGTTTACGAGGCAATGATAATTCATTCATGTTCTCTAACGATGGCCTTGTCACAAGCCCTGTGAACCTTCCATTATACTGCATTTGCAGCTGCAGCATTGAAACGATGTTCTATTAATACAATTGTTCAGTAAAATATTATAATGAAGCTATAAGGTCTTTCATATATCATGTCCATGCTAATTTTTGCAATATGGGGATGTGTACAAGAATTTACCAAAGACTGTCTAGATATGACAAACGCCTCAAGTACATATTTGGGTATAGTTATAGGCGCATTAATTGGTGGAGTAATAAGTTGGTGGATATATAATCGACAGAATAAGATTTCTCGTGAGCAAGACCATATTCTACAGCACATTAATAAACTAGAGCAGACAGAATAAGATTTCTCGTGAGCAAGACCATATTCTACAGCACATTGATAAACTAGAGCAGGATAATAAAAACAATTTTAATGCACTTGGAGGCGTACACGAAACATCATGACGAACTTTTGAACAGGATAGTTCTTCTAAATGAGAACATACTTGCAGTAGATAAGAAAATGCAATCTATGATTGAAAAACAGAAGTGATGGTCTTTGTCTTTTTTTCCAAGGATCAATGATACGGATCAGAGAGGGGCATTTGTATAATACTGCGGCCTGACATTAATAATAAGGACCATTACGAAAAAACCGAAGACAAATATACATTTGTTTTAACTATTTTTGTAGTTGTCTAGTATGAATAATAGTGCTTTTTTTCTATTCATATTCACATTTATAATTATCATAATCATAATTATCTTTAGACTTAGAAAGGTCAAGAAGGGAACAAAAGTAAGTGTAAAGAAGACGATTCTTTTTTCTGCCTATTTTGTTGCTATTGCTTCTTTTCTTGTTTACAATTCTTTCTTGGTTAGTGCAATCCCTATTGGATATCTTATTTCATATTTTGGTGTTGCTGTAGCTGCAACATATGGTTCTTATATTTATTCCAAAAGATCTCTTTCATTTTGGAGAGTACCCCCCAACAATATAGATGGTGATAGTTATTCATCAATTTACTCAAAAGGAGGGTTGGCTGTTTATCTGCTATATGTGTCAGCGTTAACCATACGTGTTGCAATTAATTTCTTCTTTATTGGTTCAGAGAAATTTTATTTTAATAATCAAACAATATTAGAAAATAGTAGTGCTGCTTTTATTATGCCTATGCTTCGCACAGATACAGCAACAACAATATTGGCTTTTGCAGCTACTGACTTTCTTCTTATGGTTAGTGTTGGTCTTGTCATAGGAAGAAACGCTAGAGTTCTAAGATATTATTACCAAATAAAAAAGAGAATATTATAAAATTAAATTTTACTGGTACTCCTACTATAACTGTAGATTGAAATATGAGGTACTATTACCTCAAGTTGCAATTATATGAGTCGATAGTACGTTATGAATTCCGTTGAATTTGCAGCAGAAACTTTTCAATATACACAGTGTATATCCCACCATTCTTCGATTCCAAAGTATTTAGTGTAAATATACATCTTAAGTGTAATCTAATTACTTGGTATCAGAAATACTTAAAGTGTAATTGATTCCATGAAAAGCATGAAAGTAGAACTCGGATTACCGTAGACAGAAAAAATTGTACTACTAGAAGGAATATTATTTATATCTCAAATCTCAAATCTCAAAAGAAGCTGGTTTCGATTCTATGGTTTTTAGACAGAATAATTTCGCTATTAGTCTGCAGAACCCATATCCATGAGTAGTAGTAGAATTTAAAGGGACAGCATTACAGTATTCCAGTCGGATCTAAACTTGAAGTATATTGTAGTAAATACTATTTCTGTCAAGTATTTATAGCATCAATTTACATTAATACGCAATGCCAGGATTTTTATCAGGACGAACCAGAACATTCTACGTTCTTTTTTCTGCTGGAGCAACGTTTATTATTATTGGGATAGCTTCAGCTGTCTACACTAACATTCCTGTAGACGTAAGGCTAAGACGTAAGGCTAAGCGGTAGTATTAAACCTGGCACAACCGATAATTTGACACCTAATATGAATATAGGCAATAGTGCAAATATTGTTATAACTGGCTCAAAGTTTAACGTCACTATTACAGATCCGGACCGACATATTATAAAGGCGGAAAGGGGAATTTCGATCTTTAATTATAATCTCGTGGCTGAAAAAGAAGGACAATACACTATCACAACAAAAAATACTGGCAACTCTGACTTGACATTGAATGGACACGCCCAAACTAAAGGTAGTGTAACCGCATTAACCGGGCAGATGATGTTAATAGTAACAGGTATCATCGTAACAGGACTAGGGCTTAGACTAAGAAACAAATAATAATTACAGTAATGCCAAAAACTGTTTTTTCCTGTCATAATTCATTTGTTCTTTTTGATTTTGCCAATCTTCCTATCTTTATACAATCTCTAATATCTGGAGATACTGCAATAGCTATTGCTCTAGCTTTAGATATCTCTTCTCTAACGTTCTACCTTGTAAGCAGCCGTACCGCATTATAGAACTGTTTGTATGTGTATGCACTATCATTAGATTATGTGGAAAAGAAAATTGAAATAATTAAAGAAGTAGTTTTATCTCCAAATGGCCTATTTATTATTAATCCTATTATGCATCCGCTAAATTCATGCATCTGGACCATCATTTCTTAAGCTAATGGAGGATCTGTTGGTTGTTGGTGTAGGTTATAATATGTCCAAAAGGTTCTGTGACTGAATTACATGTCTCTACAAGTAACTCTGTATATCGTGTTATATCATAAGTGGTTTTTTCGTTAATCAGTTCAATAGGGACAGCTCTCCTCCTAACCTTACCACTCCCGTGTTTCTGTGAGTAGTCGGTTATAATATATTGTAACATCTCTCCAGCTTTCGGGGATTTACCTTCAGATTCCAAAAGACGCAGTGCATTGTTTTCTATAGTATTCCTATTTTGATAATACTCATTTGAATTCTTTGAAAGTCGTTTTGTGAAAATTAGTTCTTGAAGAGGAACTCTTTTTTCCCTCAAGATTGCAATATAGCTTTGAAAGATATCCTTTACCTTTGTTAGTATAAGTGCTTTAACTTCATTAACAGTATTTCCAGCAGACATGATTTCCAAGATTTCATTTTGACATTTAGAAAAGAATGTAGGTGTATCATGTCTTCTTGCTTCCAATCCTCTTATCTTCAGGCTACCATCTTCAAATACTCCAAAATATCGGTTTGGCACTGGTAAAACATTGTTTCTCTTGGAATGAATAAAAGCAATCCACTTGTATATACCTTCAAATGATATTTTAAAACCTGTTTCCATCTCTATGAATTCTTTTAATTGTAAATAATCCGTTTTCTCTGTCTTAATACTACCGTTTTTATTCTTTAACCATAGGGAATCTACGATGCCATGCAATACACTAAATCCGCGAGCCTCAACAATCTTTGCTGCTCGTAAGAGGACCTGTCTATCAAAAGCGCATACTCCAATATGAGCATCAATCCTTCCAAACTTTGCATTGTTAAATCCTAAATATCCAAATGAAGTTACCAAAACCCACTTTAGTGAAGATTGCCTAGCATCATAGATTGATTTCAGCTCTTGATTGCCAGTGTTCGATTTCAATAATTGCTTATATTTAGCACGTTTTTCCAACAATATTTTTAATGAAGTTGGCACAATTCCAATTCTTTTTTGACATATGTGATAATCTAATTCAGGCACTCTTCTTAGTTTAGAATTATGAGAAAAATAGCAGCGGCAATCACATCCTATAGTTTCAGCTGAAAGATTCTGCTCTAACATGATATTAGGGTACAAGGATTCAAAGTCAAACTCTGCTACTTGCTCATTAACCCCAATTTCAGGTTCCAAAATACATCCACCTCTATCTGCGATAAGCAATTCTTCAAGTGTCTTAAAGTGTTCTGCAACTACAGGTTTCCATGGTATAAGAATTTGTTTTTTTGAAACAGCATAATAAAATTGTAAACTACTCAAGCACTTGCCTATCGAAGCTCTAGATGCTGTATGAAGGGGCATTCTGCAAACTCTAGCTATTTCATAAAGACCTTGCAGACCTGATTCATTCCATACAAATGAATTGGACTTGTCGAGATGTACTCTTCCATATAATCTAATAGTAGTTGGTCTGAAGTAGACACGACCATAAGAAAAATAAGAAATACCTTCTCTAGCAGGTTTCTTTAGTTTTATTGATTCTCTGCTTAGGATTAAGTCTATATCATTTTGTTCAGCTCTATAAATGAGATAAGGAAAAGTGAATGAATCACCATCTTCAGTAAATATGTAATCTGGATCAATGTTTGATATTTCAGTTTGAAGTTCTTTGACTGTGTCAGCTTCTGAAGCATCATTACATCTAATTTCAATATTTTCATTGTCTTGTTGTTTAATTGTTATTGACTGAATTTTATCAGAGTATCTAGGTATACGCCCTTCTTTTTTTATGTTGACTGTCATATGGATGGTCTTGAGGTCAGGTATTTTGTAATCTGTAGACCATACGTCCTCATTCTCCTTAACTATCCATTTCAGTTTTTGAGAATAGCCATCTTCATTGATAACTACTTTTACTTTAGAGAAAGCAAGTGGAAATATGTCATGTTCATAAAAATATGATTGTGCTGGTAGTAAATCTACATTGTATAATCTATACTTTCCAAACTTATTGTCACCTAGTGCTTCTATCCTTTTTGCTAAAGTTAATGCTTTTGTAGAATCTGATAATGTTAATTTTAAAACCTCAGATTCTTTCGTGTCTACAATTCTCTCATAACATGAGGTAAACTCATATTCTTTGATTAGAGAAATAATGTCATTTGCTTCCAATATCGATTTGAAGTCTGCTTTGTAATTCGACGCAACATAGATTGAATGGCTCCAATTATCTTGTAGTCTGATTGTATATCCCTTCTCTTGCTTTATCCAAATAATCATTCTGTCAGCTAATGGATAAATATCAAATAACCATCCGGATACTGTCACTGCTATTTCACTTCTTGTTTACAATGTGCATAGACATTAAAAAAACTCCTCAAGTGTGTTATGCTGTTGTTCAGATAACAGCAGCATAAGTAGGGATTCAAGATCCTGGTGTGACTCACTTACTTCCTTTAGTAGCATACTATACTCTGAGCTGAGGTATTGCAAAAGCCTACCAAATTGCATGGGGACGGTATTGTTACCGTATATTACCTAATAAGAGTAAGATGAGTTACCGTGAGGGGGACATTGCAATGGTAGTAAAGCGTTAGATGTTTTACTCCGAGTGAGCGGTAAGATATATATAGATATAATATAACCACAACTTTTTCTACATCGTCTAATTTGTTAATCTTCTAGCATCAATAGTGATAATCCCAAGGTTTTAATTAGGATGTCACAACTGAAGCACATGCAAGGAATTCAAAAAATGAAATGTACCTCTTGCGGTGTAACGTTTATGTCTGAAAACGGAGCTAGTACTTGTCCCTCATGTGCATCAAATAGTAGTATTGGCCATGGGCATGATGATAGTAGCGGATGTGGTTGTGGACACAGCCACTAATAATTTTTCAGTTATTAATTATGTGACACTTAATAGAATCCTCTAGTAGGATTGAGAATGCTCCTTTTCTCATTGAGTGTTCATATCATGACAATACATGAAGATGAAACGAGAAAACTTTCGAGATACATAGAATATGTGCAAAAACTGTCTAAATGACTAAATATCTAAATAGAGCATTTATCTATACTAATGGTAGCAATTAATCTATATGAATAACTTAATTCTTGACGTTATTTTCCGATCTTGCATCCACCCAAATGGAGCCCTCTAAAGCAATGACAGTATGTGAAAAATGCACCAAAAATGAAGAATATCATACATGTTCAACATGTAACCAACATCTGTGCATGACCTGCTTTAATACGGTTCATTTTGGTATAAATGCTCCTAGAGCTGGTAAGTCAATGGTGTACAATAAGTGTATTTTTTGTGATGAAATATATGCAACTAATGCAAAAGGTAGCGTTTGCGATAAATGCACAATTATACTTAATTGGATATCAGGAATGAACTACCTTGCTGCGGTAAACAGGGTTTCAGAATTAATAAGGACAAATAAACTGGACTCCAAATTGAAAAATGAAAACTATTGTAAGACAAATTTTGGCAGCCATGCCACACAAGTAATAATGGATGCAATAGACAGCTCAAAGAGAAATTAATAAAAATATTTCACATTTGAACAAAAAGAGGCCCATTAGCTGTTGCAATAGATTCTTATTGTTACTATTACACATATACCGAACGCTACTTCTAGCTAATATAGGTGGGGCTACATGACGTATTTTCAACTAATTGTGAGCTGATACCATACTATATATCTCCTCACGCAGAATATATATAATAATTTTTAAGTTCGTTACACAAATAATTCAGATGGGATTTGAAAATGAACATACTGTCAGAAAATATTTGATGTCAAAGGGAGAGGAAGCGTTTCATCATAACTATGAGGAAGCGATAAATAATATCAAATTGGTATTTGGTAAAAAATATCCCATGATTATTGATGGCAAAATAGTTGAATCACCAGAGACTTTTGTTCATACTTCGCCTATAGATACTAGATTAAGATTAGGTTATTTTTCAAGGGCGACTACAGAACATGTACAAAGAGCTATTAAAGCAGCCAAAAGGGCATTCGAAGAGTGGAGAAGAACAGATTATAAATATCGTATAGGAATTTGCGTCTCTGCAGCAAATCTAATAGCCAAGCGGAAGTTTGAATTAGCAGCATGGATTTCTTATGAAAATGGCAAGAACAGATATGAGGCTATAGCTGATGTTGATGAAGCCATAGACTTTATCAAATACTATTCTGAAGAGATGGACAGGAATAAAGGTTTCCAAATTCAAACTAAAAAAGCAGATACAAATGAAAGAAGCAGGAGTGTAATGAAACCATTTGGTGTTTGTGGAGTGATTGGTCCTTTCAACTTTCCTTGTGCGATTTTGGTCGGTATGAGCATGGGGGCTTTGGTTACCGGGAATACTATAGTTCTGAAGCCTGCAAGCGATACTCCCATTATTGGTTATTTATTTGCTGAAATTATGAAAGAAGCAGGATTGCCTGATGGGGTACTGAACTTTATAACTGGCTCAGGGGAGACAATTGGAGAAACCATTGTTGGAAGCAAAGATGTCGCTGGAATTGTATTTACCGGTTCTAAGAAAGTAGGATACAAAATGTTCAAAGAGTCCAGTAGAGTAAGGCCACGTCAAATTATTGTAGAGATGGGAGGTAAGAATCCAGTAATAGTTACAGAAAATGCGGATATTAATAAAGCTGCAGAGGGGATTCTAAAAGCAGCATTTGGTTATTCGGGACAAAAATGCAGTGCATGCTCACGTGTTTATGTGCAGAAAAATGTAAAAGATTCATTAATAAAAGGATTGGTGCAGAGAACCAAAAATCTATCGATTGGAAATCCACTTGAGCGTAACAGCTTTATGGGCCCGTTAATTAATTCTAGTGCTTACAATGAATATAAGAAATTCGCAAAAATTGCATTCAGAGATGGTAAGGTAATGGTTGGCGGCATGGTCAAGAGAAACGGTGATTCTAAGTATGGATACTACGTGGAACCGACAATTGTTGATGGCTTGCCTAAAAACCACAGATTGCTTAAAGAAGAGTTATTTGTACCTATCTTATGCGTAGCACAATATGATGATTTTAATGAAGCACTAAAGTTATGTAATGAATCAGTTTACGGATTAACAGCTGGAATATACAGTACTAGAAACGAGGAGATTGAAAGTTTTCTTGAAAATATTGAAGCTGGAGTACTATATGTTAATAGAGTTACTAGTGCCACAACGGGAGCTATGGTAGGTTGTCAGCCATTTGGTGGCTGGAAAGATTCTGGTACGACAGGTAAAGGGACAGGAGGACCTTATTATCTAACACAACTTATGAGGGAGCAGAGCCAGACTATTGTTGAATAGAGCACAGAATTGAGAATATATGAACTCTTCAATTCAATTCAGAGGCTGCTTCTTCAAGATCATTTTGTTTATTTATATTATATATTCGATTAACAACGACAGGGCAGCCAAGTCCTGCATTTGACTGTGCTTTAAATTAGTAATAACATATTATTAGAGAGAGGTTTCCTATTAGGGCTGGATAATAGATCTTGCTAGCAGTAAGATATTTCTCTTTCTTTCTCTAATTCTGCGTATAGAATATGGAAGCCATTGACTTCCATAAGGAATATATTCAGATATCTTAAATCTTCTTTCCACAAGCATTTTCTTCATTTCATCATGAATGCCCATTAATAACTGAAATTCGAACCTCTTATCAGTACCAAATTTTTCTGACAGCTCGATCGCTTCGTTGATAAGTCTAGAATCATGAGTTGCAATTGCAAAGATATCAGTATTGCCATTATTTTCGAATAACATCTTCATTAATTTGGAGAAGTTTGAATTGATTTTGTCTATTGATTGGAATGCATTCGCTTCATTTTGTCGATATGCTCCTTTAACTAATCTAACTTTTGCTCCTTCTTCCAACAAATGCAATAGGTCACTGGAACTTCTTTTAAGATAAGATTGTAATGCTACTCCCGTTGCGTCGTAATTCTTCAAAAGTTCAAGGTAAATTGATATTGTATTTTCTACGAACTGAAATGATTCAATATCTATCCACATAAATCTATCTAAACTTTTTGCTTTTTCAGCAATCTGTCTGAAATTGTGCAAACACGTATCATAACTGATTCTTAAACCGACCTGTGTTGGTTTTACTGATATACAGCCGTCGATTCCATTAGTTTTAAGGAGCTCCAATAATAAACAATATTCTGTTGTTGTCTGATCAATTGTAGTACTATCGATGCTGTCTTCACCAAGGAAATTCAAAATAGCAGATATTCCTCTCTTGTTAGAGTTTTTACCAGCTGATAATGCATCTTTATTTGTGCTACCTGAGACCCACCTCTTGGCTAGCTTGAATATCAGCCTTTCCAGTAAAGTGCTAGTATACGAAGAGAAGTTTTGCGGCCCGGAGATTTCTGCATACCAATTTTTGGCCACAAAGATACCATACATTAGTTCTTCTATTAAAACTTCATCAGAAAACACGTATGGTGTTGATCTCTCTTTATTAATTGAAGACAATCCTTAAAGACATAATTAAATAATACTGCTAATTCTTTTATACAAATTCGATGGCCCTCTCCTAAGAACATGTTTCTCCCTAATGGATATCAAAATATTGATTAGGTGTTAGTCCGGTAATCCAACTTCATAGAAGCGATTGCTTCTAACAGAATTCTTGCTGCCAAATACGCTGTGATATTATTCATGTCAAAATCAGGAGAAAGCTCCACAATATCAATTCCAATAGTGCCACTGTTCACTGCAAGTTTGACAAAATAGATAAGTTCTAGACTGGATAAGCCACAGGGAGAAGGCAAAGAAACTCCAGGAGCAAAAGCGGGATCAAGACAATCAAGATCAATAGAAATGTATTTTTTAATATTATTGATCTTGGGCCTCATCCTCTCAGCGATCTTGGAAACACCCAATTCTTCTATATCCATAGGTGTAATGACTTCTAATCCAACTTTGTCTGCATTTTCCAATTCTTCAGGCTCTGCAGCCCTTGTTCCTATCAGTGTACTCTTTCTAAAATTTATTGAGCTAGAAGAATCACTTAATACTGATCCATAATAGTCTCTGGTTGAAGACACAAAATCTGGATGAGCATCAAAATAAAACAATCCAATTTTACCATACACATCTCCAATTGCTTTTAAAGCTATGGTCGTAACAGAATGGTCACCGCCTATGACAATAGGTATTTTTTTAATTGAAACTAAATCAAAGATCAATTGGTAGAGATCTTCCCTCTTTGCATTCCCGTAATCTAATATCTGTTTACTAGCAATGCTACCTTGTAATGGGCTGATAGGAATAATTTTACCATCCCTTTCAAAAAATTCTGATTCATTTGAGGCATGGCGGATAATATCAGGAGCTTTACTTGTACCTTTTCGTTTCGCGTGGGACTTTGATTCATCTGGCAGCCCTATTATTACTATGTCAGCTTCAGAGACTTTATCAACGTTAGAGCGATAAAAATGAGCCATATATTGTCCAAGTAAATCAATGAACGTCTTAATTACTTTACACCAATTGACTCCGTAATGAAGGTCAAGATGAATTTACATATTATTATCATCACAAGTATTATTATTTAGATTCGGTAATTACCGTCGTACTCTTAGCTGAGAATGATCTTATATCAAAGAGTGTGACTCTAGCAAAATATGGAAACAGAGCTTTGTCAGTAGTACCAAAAGGGAAATCGATACGTATCAAACGCAACGTAGGGTTGTAGAGGCACATGCACTTTCGCTAATTTTATTAGTGATCCTAATTAAATATTGGAGCATGAAAGTTAAAGAGCTGGTTCCCTTGATATTGATCGTATCTGTAATCTTAACAATCGGCTCCATCTTAATTTTTATGAAGATTTTGCCCGAAGAACAGGCAAAGAATTTCCATTCTCTGTCTGACATCTCATTAAAGACAGATCTTAGAGTTATAAGGACCCCTAGCCTAGGAGATGACACTTTCATTTATGCAATAAATCCTGTTGCAGAACGAGCTTTGAATATTGCTCAAAAGGATGCAAGGGTACAGCAGATACTCAAAGAACAAAATGGTAGAGCCCTGACAATAGCTGCAATCCAACCTACAGTGCTGGAAGGTAAGGACGGAAAAATTACTTATAGTCCAGTCGGTCAGATCATAATTACATCTAATTGGCAATACGTCGATGGTAAATTGTACTCGATTCCGGTCAGTTTCAACGCGCTCGAGAACAAAACAGGAGAATCACATCAGCATATCTGGAATGTATTTGTCGATCTGGATAAACTCACAGTTACAGGCATATCAGAAGAGTCCGAGAGAGTTATGAGAAAGACCTTTGAGCCAAATCTCATATATGCTGGGATGAACATGTTTATGCCGGAGACAGTTAAGGTAAATACTGGCTCGATCATAAAATGGTTCAACAGTTCTGATCTCCCTCACAACGTAGTTGGAATCTATAAGAAAACTTCATCCGGCTCACAAGTCGAAGTAGATAGTGGTTTTATCTACCCTAATGGATCTTGGAAGTATAATTTTAATGAACTCGGAGTTTTTGAATATCATTGTACAATCCATTCAGAAGATGGAATGAAAGGCAGGATCATAGTATCGTCAAGTCAACAATGAGTTATTATGAGTTTTATACGTTGTATATATAGCATTATGGATGAAAATCTAACTTCCTAAGGCATGAGAATAATATTGCATCCTCAACAACAACTTTTATGATAGATTGATCAAATTGCTCCTTTACTAATCTCTATTAAGCTATTAGGTCACAGCATGGATATGCCGAAGTTATGAGATTATTTAATCCAAGTTGCTGCAGAGCGCTGAAACGTTATCATACTTGAGGATTACGCTTGGATATTTAATCCAAGTTGCTGCAGAGCGCTGAAACGTTATCATACTTGAGGATTACGCTTGGAGAATTCTAAGTTCGTACCTAGAATATATAAAGCGTGTGTTATTTTTATATCCTAGTTCTTATATAAATGCAACAATGTTCAACAGAGTAGGCGCAGTTATACTTCTTGTTTCCGATATGAAGAAATCAAAGGAATTTTATAATAATGTGATGGGTATGGAAATAAAGCTGCAGACTGATGATTGGGTTGAATTTTCAAAACAGGGAACTGTTATCGCTCTGCACCCGGCAAAGAAAAAGAAGCAAAACAAATCGATAAAGAATAAGAGCATGTTGATAGGATTCAACGTTAGCGATCTGGAGGCAGTTTGTAGTGACCTTGAAAGTAAAAAAGTAAAGTTCTACAAGAAACTGACTCAAGAACAATTTGGAAAACATGCTATTATAGAAGATCCAGATGAACACCTAATTTCGTTAGTAGAAATGGCTCCAAAAGAAGAATTTGTGCAGAGTCCTTATTATCATGGGTTTGCACCTATATAACGACAATCGGAAGTAAAAGGGTAGGACAGCCAATCCTTAACCATCTTTTCAACAATATTTGTTAAAACCTGGCAGATTCAACACAAATCCAAAGTAGATCTTCCGCTACGGATAAAGCTCTTAGATAAGTCCTTAAAATGCTTTGTTTATAAGATTACGATATAGTCTTAACATACTCAATTACAACAATTTAAATTGCCTTTCAATATTGTATATCATTGAAAAGTAGGCTTTATGAGAAATCCTTTCAAACGACAGGGTAGCCCATATGGTAGAAGAAGGACTCCCGAAGGAGAACCACTTGAATACGATACAGGACAGCCAAGACCGTTTGTAAGATCCAATAAATTAAAGATCCTTGCAGGCATAGTGACGTTTATAGTTATAGTCATAGTAATGGCTGAATCAGTAGTTATAGTCCAAGCAGGACATAGGGGTGTAGTTCTTTATTTAGGTGCAGTCGAAAATCGCGTCCTTGGAGAAGGAGTACACTTCATTGTTCCATTTGCCGAACAAGTAATACAATTAGAAGTACGTACACTCAAGTTTCAAGCCGAAGCAACAGCTGCATCTAATGACCTACAGGAAGTACAAACAGTTATAGCTTTAAACTATCATATTGATCCAAATGATGCAAACGTAATATATCAGCAACTTGGAGAAAATTATGCAGATAGAATAATAGCTCCTACTATACAAGAATCAGTTAAAGCAAGTGTTGCAAAATTTAATGCAGAGGAGCTCATAACTAAGAGAGAAACAGCTAAAGGTGTTATAGCCAATACTATTCGTAATACTTTATCAGCCAGAAATATAATCGTTGAAACGGTATTTATAACTGACTTTAAATTCTCACAGTCATTTGCTGATCAGATCGAAGCAAAAGTAGTAGCATTCCAAAAGTTTCTGACAGAGCAGAATAATCTAAAGGCCATCCAAGTAGTCGCAAACCAAACAGTTGTACAAGCTCAAGCACAAGCAAGAGCAAATGTAGCTAAAGCTGGTGGTGAATCACAAGCAATCAAAATTATTACTGAGCAACTAAGACAAAGCCCACAATAC
>Ga0193700_1000025_pt1 | contig 37473 bp, 59 predicted proteins | sample U3s1metaG_FD_143057 | JGI IMG/M metagenome (GOLD analysis project Ga0193700, IMG submission 143057) | Soil microbial communities from a riparian zone of the East river system, Colorado, United States - U3s1 | ecosystem: Environmental > Terrestrial > Soil > Riparian zone | place: USA: East River... | reverse complement strand
GTGGTGCCTCGAAGGCCGGCGACTCGTGGGGCGCCTGTTACTCGAAGTGATCATGGTCTGGCGGGTTCCTGCCATCGACGGGAACCTGCCACTCACCGAGACCTCAACCATGCTTGACGTACGTAGGGATGACATCTTGAACGCGTTCAAAGTCTGCAAGGACTGCCCGCCGGACTCGAAGAGACCAGCGCCTCACCCGGGCCCTCGGTGCGCCACGCATCACCGAGAGGTCACCAAGGCCCGCAAGGCGAAGGCTCACGGGTCGCGGATGGAGAAGACCTACGGCATCACCTCTGAGCAGTACTGGGCTATCCACGAGGCGCAGGGCGGCGCGTGCAACGGATGCCGCATCGCCACCGGTGCGTCCAAGCGTCTCGCCGTGGACCACGACCACTCGTGCTGTCCGGGGCCCGTGTCGTGCGGCCGGTGCGTGAGGCAGCTCTTGTGCTCCGTCTGCAACCAGTACATCGGTTACATCAGGGACAACCCGGAATCACTGCGACGGCTCGCTAAGGCCATCGAGACGCTGCCCGCACAGACGATCCTCCTGCGGTTTTAGGATCGAGCACGCAGTAGGCCCCGCCCTCGTTGTGAAGGCGGGGCCTACTCTTGTATGGACCAATCGAAGGTCCGTTGTAGTATTCACACACAGTGATGAAGGGACGCATCAATGGCTACGCCACTGACGCTCGACAAGCTTTACAACGCCATCAAGGCCGAAGGCGTGAACGTCCGCAAGCACGCAGCCGTGGCCGGACACAACCGGAACCACAAGGGCGCGTGGGGCCCTGTCCACGGGGTGATCGTCCACCACACCGCCGCCCGGTCCAGCCTCGAAGTCGTCTTCTCCGGGCGCAGCGATCTCCCCGGCCCTCTCGCCACCGTGCACATCGCCAAGGACGGCACCGTCACCATCGTGTCCGACGGGCGCAGCAACCACGCCGGCGGAGGCGACAAGCGCGTGCTCGACGCCGTGATCTCCGAGACGTACCCGTTGCCCAAGACGACCAAGCACGACGGGGAAGCTGGCGCGGTCGACGGCAACGCTCGCTTCTACGGCTTCGAGTGCGAGAACCTCGGAGACGGCAGGGACCCGTGGCCCGCAACGCAGCTCGACGCCATCGAGCGCACTGCCGCAGCCATCTGCCGCTCCCACGGTTGGAGCGCCAAGTCGGTCATCGGTCACCTGGAGTGGTCAGACTGGAAGATCGACCCCAAGGGCTTCACGATGAACTCGATGCGCACCCGCGTCGACGCCCGCCTCAACCCCGCCACCCCTGCGCCCAAGCCACCGGCCATCACGCCGAAGTCCCGCGAGTCTGTCGCCACGCTGACCAAGCAGGGAGCAGCAGCCCTCGAAGCGTGGCCGTTCATCCATCAGACCGAGAAGGACTACGGCCTCCCCACCGGCCTCCTCCTCGCAGTCGGCTCGCGAGAGACGAACCTGACCAACAAGCGAGGCGACGGCGGCCACGGGCGCGGCGTGTGGCAGCGAGACGACCGGTGGCACACCATCCCGGCCGACTACGACGCCGACGTCCCCCTCCAGGCTCAGGACGCGGCCAAGCTGCTCGCAGCCAACTACGTCGTGCTCAAGGACTGGGGCGTAGCGGTCGCTGCTTACAACGCCGGCGTCACTGGCGTACGCAACGCCATCGCCGCCGGGAAGTCAGCTGACTCCGTCACCGCAGGCGGGGACTACGCAGCCGACGTCCTCGGACGTCTCACCACCCTCAAGACACTCACGCCCCCCAAGGAGTCACCCATGCCCACTGGCGGCCCGTTCCTTCTCGCCCTCGGCCACGTCGGTCCCGACGCCATCGCCGACACGTCCTGGCACGACGTCGACTGGGACACCGAGTACAACGACGAGGGTTCCGTTCACGCCGCGTCCGGCACCGTCTTCGGCGGCACCGGCTACTACCACGGCGCCATCTACGCCCGCCTGTCCAGCCTGACCAAGGGCGAGGAGGCGCAGCTCCGGCTCGTCGAGGTCGACTCCTCAACCGGTGCGGAGCTGGCGTACCACCCCATCAGCGAGGGCGTGGGCACGGACGGCTCGACGTTCTTCTCGTACCCGGTCGTGGGCAAGCTGCCCTCGGGCCGCAAGCTCAAGATCCAGATCGCTGTGTTCGACGAGGACGCCAGCACCACCATCGAGCGCCTCGACCTCAAGCTGCTCTGGACGCTCCTGTGACCGGGCTCAGCACCCGCGAGCGGGACGCCCTTGAGCGCGTGGCTGTCGCCTTCGTCGAGGGGTTCGTGAGCGGCGTGGTCATCACGCAGGCCACGGACCGCTCGATGTGGTGGGCGGCCACCGCAGCCGGCGTGAGTGGCGCGTTGTCCGTAGTGAAGTCAATCATTGCGACGCGCACCGGAACCGGGTCGGCGTCGCTTTCTACGAAGGTCTGAGGGGGACAGTCGTGCCGGAGCAGCAAGAGCCGGGCATCCCGGATGTCATGCACGCCATCGAGCTGCTCCGGCGTGACACCCTGCGCATCGACGGAACCGTCAACAAGCTGGTCAGCCTGGAGCGCTATACCATTGAGCACGATGCGCAACAGAAGGAGATCGCCCGGATAGAGAAGCGGGTCGATGAGCTGGACAAGTCGCGCGAGGTCATGCGACACCTGGTCATGTCGAGCTTCCTGTTCCCTCTTGCCGTGGCGCTGATCTTCTATCTGATACAGAACTCTGGAGCCTCGTGATGCAGTCGTCCGGCGAGCGGGTCCGATCAGCGGTCACCGTCTGGGTCCTCTTCATCGTCCTCCTGGCAGGGATGACGTGGATCGCGTTCATCATCGCCGGCCTGAGAGACGACGTCGCCACCGAGCGCTCCGCACGCAACGCGCTGGTTCAACAGGTCAAGGGCCTGGGGGAGAAGCCGGTCGTAGGCCCCGCCGGCCCACAGGGAACGAATGGCAAGGACGGAACCAACGGTGTCAGTGGAGTCAACGGAGCAGACGGCAGCGACGGAGACGACGGCAACGACGGACAGCCCGGAGCAGCAGGAGCCGACGGTAAACCCGGGCGAGACGGTCAGCCTGGCGCGATTGGAGAAAAGGGAGCCACCGGGGAACGGGGTGAAACAGGAGCCACTGGACCTGTCGGACCCACAGGACCAACCGGAGCAACTGGAGATCCCGGGCCTAGCTGCCCTACTGGATACACCGTGACCGAGAAGGTCATCGAGGGCGAAGACACGATCATCTGTGTGAAGACGAAGACGCTGAGAGGTCGCTGATGCGTACCAAGACGATGGCCAAGGACCGGTTCCCAGAGATGTGGCAGGCGTGGGAGCTGCGCAACCGAGGGATGTCCCTGCGCGCCATCGGCGCCGAGCTCGGCTGCTCGTACGAGAAGGTGCGCAAGCTGCTCGACCAGGCCGGGCGCGCCATCGTCCTCCCCGGCGTCGAGGAGTACCGCAAGGTCCAGGACGACCAGATCATGTCGATCATCAACGGTCTGGTGGACAAGGTGCAGCGCGGGGACACCCGAGCCTCCGAGGTCATGATCAAGGCCCTTGAGCGCCACGCCAAGCTGCACGGTCTGGACAAGCCGATCGAGCACAACGTGACCGTGTCCGAGGTGACCGAGTACGACCGAGAGCTGGCTGAGCTCGCCCGCGAAGCGATGATGAGGACGCACTATGCAGACGCGATTGAGCCAGCTGGACTGGACTGACCCGGGCGTCCGGCGCAGCGCTACCCTCTACAACCCCATCCTCTTCGCCCAGCTCTACCTGTCCCGCGCCATCACGGGCAACGATGGGCACGTCAGCTTCGCCGAATGCCACCACGAGTGGGCGCAGCTGGCTCTGAGCTGGACCGAAGAGCACATCGTTCCCCAGTCCAACCGCCACGCCTTCTTCGCCCCGAGGTCGACGGGCAAGTCGACGTGGTGGTTGAAGATCCTCCCGATGTGGGCTGCAGCGCACGGGCACGTCAAGTTCGCTGCGATCTTCGCCGACACGACGACTCAGGCGCGTCAGCACGCCACGTCCTTCAGGCGCGAGCTGGACATGAACAAGCTGCTCCGCCACGACTTCCCCCTCCTGTGCGCGCCGATGAAGCGAGGGGAGACGGGCAAGCCAGAGACGGACACGGTCGACATGACCATCCGCGCCAACGGCTTCGTGCTGGCTGCGCGCGGCATGGACTCGGGCACCCTCGGTATGAAGGTCGGCGACCAGCGACCGGACCTGCTGCTCATCGACGACCCCGAACCTGATGAGTCCAACTACTCCGCGATGCTCGTCGAGAACTCGCTGTCCACCCTGATGGACGCCATCCTCCCGCTCAACATCTTCGCCAACGTCGTCTACTCCGGCACGGTGACGATGGCCGGCTCGATCGCCCACCAGCTCGTCAAGCACGCCAAGGGGCTGGGCACCGAGGAGTGGATCAGCGAGCAGCGGTTCTCGGTCCACCACCACGACGCGATCCTCACGGCCGACGACGGGACGCGCCGCTCCCAGTGGCCCCAGAAGTGGCCGCTCGCGTTCCTCGAAGAGATCGAGCACACCCGCCAGTACGCCAAGAACTACGCTAACGACCCGATGGGCGCGGACGGGGACTACTGGTCGTCCGAGGACTACCGCTACGGCGAGGACGACCCGACGAAGATGATGATCTCGGTCGACCCGGCCGTCACCGTCAAGGAGTCGTCCGACTACACCGGCATAGCCGTCGTCGGCTACAACGCGGCTAACCGGCGCTGCACCGTCTTCGAGTGCCTCCAGGTCAAGCTCGGACCCGAGGCTCTGCGCACCCGACTGATCCGCCTGGCCGAGCAGTACCCCCGCGTCACCGAGATCGTCGTTGAGGTGAACCAGGGCGGTGGTTTGTGGGACCGCATCCTCCACGACATGCCCGTGCGCGTGCGCGCGACGTCTGCCTCGATCAAGAAGGAAGTACGAGCGGCCGACTGCCTCGCCCACTACCAGAAGGGGAAGGTACTGCACGCCAAGAAGCTGCGAGAGCTTGAGGAGCAGCAGGTGTCGTTCCCGAAGGCGCCGCATGACGACATGGTCGACGCGGTCAACCAAGCGGTCCTCAAGTACCTGACCTACTCGCCCGCCCGGATCGTCCTGCCCATGGGATCACCCGGACCTTTGATCGGAAGGTAATCTACGGTTGTGGACTTCGTAACCCTGGCAGTGATCGCCCTCGCAACAGCGCGCCTGACGCGTCTGGTCACGACGGACCGGATCACCGAGACGCCCCGCAACGCTCTCGTGCGACGACTGGGCGCGGAGTCCAAGCTGGCGTACCTGGTCCACTGCGACTGGTGCTCCTCGATCTACATCGCCCCCGCAGTCACCGCGCTCGTGTGGTGGCAGCCCTCGGGCGTGTGGATCGCCGGCGCGCTCGCCGCCTCGCACGTCACTGGATACCTGGCTTCCCGGATGGAGGACTGACATGGCGCTGTTCAAAAGGTCCCCAGTCGAGGATCCGCTCACCACGCGCCCACGGCGGTCGATCGTTGCTGCGGCGGTCGACCTCTCGCAGACTCCCGCCGGCTGGAAGGCACGCAACGGCGAGGACTCGTGGCAGAAGGAGGCGTGGAACCAGTACGACATCTGCGGTGAGCTGCGCTACGCCACCAACTGGATCGCCAACGCCGTATCGATGGCGACGATGTACGCAGCCGACCTTGACGAGGACTCCGGCCAGATCACTGGCGCCACCGACAACAACCAGGTGCAGCAGATCGCGTCCACCATCCTCGGTGGGGCGGTCAAGCGGTCCCAGTACCAGTCGACCATCTCACTCAACTGGCAGGTGGCCGGAGAGGTCTTCGTCCTCGTACGCCCCAGCCGCGCGGGCATGGCGGACGAGTGGATCGTGCTGTCCTCGACGGAGATCGAGGAGCGGGGCGGGACGTTCAAGTACTGTGACCCGACGACGGGCGCGATGCTGACGCTCACCGGTCGCGACATGCTGATCCGCATCTGGTCCCCGCACCCGAGGTACCAGTCCCACGCAGACTCCGCAGTGCGCGCCGCCCTCCCGATTCTCAAGGAGGTCGAGCGCACTAGCCAGAACATCGCAGCCCGCCTCGACTCGCGTCTCGTCGGCTCCGGCGTGTGGATCATCCCGAAGGAGCTGGACTTCGCGCAGGGCGACGAGGACCCGCAAGGGCCCGAGGGTCTGATGGACCTGCTCCGGCGAGCAGCCGAGGCGTCCCTGAGCAATCCGGGGCAGGCGTCCTCTCAGGTGCCGATCATCCTCGAAGCGCCGGGCGAGCAGATCGCCAACTTCTCCCACCAGTCATTCACCACCGAGCTGTCCCAGGAAGTCCTGGAGCTGCGTACGGCAGCCATCCGGCGCCTGGCGCTGACTCTCGACATGCCAGCAGAGCTGGTCCTCGGACTGGGCGAGTCGAACCACTGGTCCGCTTGGCAGATCGAGGAGGCCGCGTACAAGATCCACGTTGCGCCCCTCCTCGACCGCATCGCCGACGGGATCACCACCTCCTACTTCCACCCGGCGCTGCGCGCTGCGGGCATCACCGATCCCGAGAGGTACGTCCTCGCGTTCGACGTCTCGGACATCATCAGTCGACCGAACCAGTTCGAGCAGCTCAACTCCCTCTTCGACAAGGCGTTGATCTCCGAGGACTACCTTCTCAACGAACTCGGCATCCCCGACGAGGCCAAGCCGACAGCCGAGGACGAGCAGAAGCGGTTGGCGCTCTCGCTCATCACGCAGGCGCCCTCGATCATCGAGACCGTTCCCGGCCTCCTGGCGCTCGCCGGTATCGAGGCCGAGATCACGCCCGTCGACAACAGCGCTCCGGCCTCAACGACCCCCGAGCTTCCCGCGCCGCCTGCCGAGGACAACGCCACGCCAACGCGCCCGGCTCAGGGCTCCACTCCTAGCGAGGGGCTCGTGGCCGCAGCCGAGCTGGTCGTCTTCGACACGCTCTCGCGCGCCGGCGGGCGCCTGCTCACTCGCGAGTACCGGGGCCAGTTCGCCCACGTCCCCAAGCACGAGCTGCACACGGTGATCCGGCCGACGGACACAGAGGCGGCGATGGAGGGGAGCTTCCAGTTCGTCTCCGCCATGGCGCCCGCGTTCGACATCGACGCGGTCAAACTGGAGTCGAACCTCCGCGCGTACTGCCGGAACCAGATGATCACCCAGCGCCCGCACGACCGTGAGGAACTGCGCCGATGGCTGACCCTGTAGACCCGCAGCTACCCCAGCGCCTGCGCAACACGGGGCTCATCGTCCGCGCCGAGGATGCGATCAGGAGGGGATGGTGGCGCGCGCTGACCTCGTGGCTCGACCGGAGCCGAGACGAGGTCATGCGGCCGGCGAGGGAGTCGGGCAACACGGTCCCACCCCAGCCCACGTACCTGCCCGACTCGTCGTACTGGGAAGCGCTCGTACGCGAGAACGTGATCCCTCCGGTGCGCGACGCCATCGCCAACCCGTACCGGCTGGTGACTGACGAGGAGATGCCAAGTGACGACCCGTTCGTCCAGCGCTACCTCCAGGACGTCACTGCCCGCATGCGCGGACTGCCGACCGAGACGTACGCGATGATCACCCGGATCGTCAGCAACGGCGTGGACGAGGGGCTGTCCGTCCCCGACATCGCGAAGCAGGTCCAGGAGCGGCTGACCTCCACCGGCTCAGAGTTCTGGGTGAACCGGGCCATCACCGTGGCGCGCACCGAGGCAGTGGGTGCGACCAACGCCGGAGCGTTCGCCGGTGCGGTCCGCCGCGCGCGGGACGAGGGTGACACCGAGGCCACCAAGCAGTGGATCTCTACACTGGACGGACGGACCCGCCCCACTCACGTGATAGCGGATCGGCAGGAAGTCCCGCTCCTCGAACCGTTCATGGTCGGTGGGTACCCGCTGATGTTCCCGGGAGATCCGAGAGCCAACGCCCCGCAAGAGACGATCAACTGCCGATGCTCGATACTCGACGTGGTGGCAGGCGAAGACATCGACTGGACCGACCGTCAGAACCAGGGAGAATGACCATGGCTGAGCAGTGGACCGCCGTACTGGCGCGGATGGGGACGCCGACCGGTGATGGTCGCATCCTCACACCCGGCGGCATCACGAACCGGGACCTCCCGTTGCCGCTCATGTGGCAACGGCGCACCGAGGACGGGCATGGAGGAGCGGTCATCGTCGGGCGCATCGAGGAGATGTCGTTCACCGATGACCGCGTCATCGCCACCGGCACCCTGCTCGACGTGCCCGAAGCGGCCGAGGCGCGCACGCTCATCGAGTCGGGGGTCATCGGCCCGTCCGTCGACCTCGATGACCTGAACTACGTGATGGACGACGAGGAGCGGATCATCGTCACGGACGCACGGATCGCGGGCGCCACGCTCGTTCCGATCCCCGCGTTCGCCGACGTGTCCATCGCCATGGCTGCGGAGGGGACGATGTCGCTCGCCACCGACGTACCAGAGCTGATCATCGCCTCCGCTGTGGAGCTGCCGCCCCTGGAGTTCTTCCAGAACCCGCACCTGGAGGGACCGACGCCGCTCACCATCGGCGAGAACGGCCGGGTGTTCGGCCACATCGCCACGTGGGGCACCTGTCACGTCGGCCTCCCCGGGTGCGTCACGCCGCCCACGTCGCCCTCGGACTACGCCTACTTCCTGACCGGTGCGGAGCAGACGAAGGACGGAGTCACCGTTCCCGTCGGCAAGCTGACCATCGGTGGCGGCCACGCGGCCCCGAACGACGGCTTTGTCGCTGCGGCTGAGCACTATGACAACGTGGGCACGGCCGTCGCCTCCGTCTTCGCCGGCGAGGACGAGCATGGGATCTGGGTCTCCGGCTACGTCGTCCCTGGCACCACTCACGAGTCGGTGTCCGCACTCGCACGGTCCCCGATCTCCGGTGACTGGCGCCGCATCGGCGGGAACCTGGAGCTGATCGCCGCTCACGCGGTCAACGTCCCCGGCTTCCCCGTCCCGCGCGCCAAGGTCCGGTTCGCCAACGACGTGCAGGAGTCGCTGGTCGGCCAGTTCGCCCCGCTCCGCGAGCAGCCCAAGCCCGTACAGCCGAAGAGCACGGGGCCGTCGCCCGCTGATCTCGCTAAGATGGCCCAGCGCAAGCAGGCGGATGCCGCCCGCGCGAAGCTGACGTGGGCACTGAAGAGGGGGCGCTAAGAATGGTCGTACGCGTGCGGTAGCATTACCGCATGTGTGCAACCACGGATCCGATGATCCGATTCATGCGGTTCGTCAACAAGACCAGTGAGTGTTGGCTGTGGACTGGCACTACAGGTGGCAGCCGAGGAAGGTACGGGTACTTCCAGGCTGCCACCCGCCAAGAAATCAACAAGGTCGTAGCTCATAGATGGCTCTACGAACAGCTTGTGGGGGCCATACCGGAGGGTCTTGAACTGGATCATCTGTGTCGCAACAAGATTTGCGTCCGTCCAGAGCACCTGGAGCCTGTCACTCCGAACGAAAACAAGCGAAGGGCCAGGCTCAATACGTGCAGGGCTGGATTGCACGATCTGACGATCGCCGAAAACGTACGATGGGACGAACAGGGACGCCGGCGCGGTTGCAAAGCGTGTTGGCATGCGCGAGCGCGAGAGCGCTACCACCGGAGGAAGTGATCACAACGGGCTGCAACTGTGGCAGTAGCGGAGTGTCGAAGCTGTACAACGTTCAGGTCGTCTTCAAAGACGGCTCAAAGAAGGTGTACGGGTCCAAGCCTGAGGCGCGCATCGGTATCGCCGCCTCGGGACAGACGGGGACGATGCGCCAGGTACTGGCGAAGGACAACCCAGTCACCATCTGAGTGGTAGTCGGCCCGCGTGCTAACCTTCAAATTGAAGGCTGGCTGCGGGCCGACTTCATGAAATGCAAGATCAACCGTCATGCAGTAGACAAGGAGACTCGGAGATGTCCGAGAACACCCCGCAGCCGTTTGACGCTGCAACCCTTAGTGACGCGGAGCTGGCTGCCGAGTACGGCCGGATCCAGGAGCGTGGCGCCGAGCTGTCCGCTAAGGCCGAGTTCGCCGATGGCGAGGTCGAGGAGCTCTCCGAGCTCGCGACCCGCGTCGATGTCGTCCAGGCCGAGCTGTCCGCCCGTGAGCAGCGCGCTGCCGAGCTGAGCGCCGCCAAGGGCAAGTTCGCCACCAAGCCTGCCCCGGCCGTCGAGCCGGTTGCAGAGGTTGTCGAGCCGACCGCCGTGCAGAAGTCGACCGAGCCGGTTGCGGTTCCGTCCGTCTCCGAGCTGGCGAAGCAGGCTCCGGCCATGCCCGTCAAGGCCGAGGCCGCCAAGGACTTCTCGATCCTCGTCTCCGCAGACGCCGCCGGCGCCACCGGTAAGCGCGCGGGCGACGAGTTCGACGACTTCACCGAGGTCTCGCAGGCGCTCATCAAGTCGGTCCAGCAGTACGGCCGAGTCGGTGGCGGCGCTGGTTCGCGCCACGCTATCGCGCAGTTCAAGCGTGACCGAGGAGCCGAGTTCACGGTCGACCGCCCGGAGGATGGCTACAAGGTTCTCCAGAACGCGCGTTCCGAGGGTCGCCTCCCCGGCGGCTCGCTCGCGAAGGCGTGGCAGAAGAGCATCGACAACGGCACCTCGTCCCTGACTGCGGCTGCCGGCTGGTGCGCCCCGTCCGAGAACCGCTACGACGTCTGTCGCCTGTGGGGTACCGGCGTCGGCCTGCTCGACGTCCCGACCATCACGGTCCGGCGCGGCGGCCTGAACTACACGAACGACCCGTCGTTCTCCGACATCTACACGAACGCCGTCGCCGCCGGCGGTGGCTCGAACTTCCTGACCGAGGCTCAGGTCATCGCCGACACGGCGAAGACCTGCTCCGAGATCCCCTGCCCCACCTTCGAGAACCGTCGCCTCGACGTCCTCGCGCTCTGCATCCGCGTCAGCTTCCTTCAGGCGGCTGGCTACCCCGAGCTGGTGAACACCTGGGTCGACGGTCTCATCGAGGCGAACTCGCAGGAGATGAACCGCCTCATCATCGCCGACATGGTCGCGCGCGCCGGTGCCGCCACGGTGTACGACAACCCGGGTGCTGAGGCGGCTGGGGCCGGTGACTCGTTCACGTCCGCGCTCCTCGCCGCAGCCGAACTGGCCGCCGAGGACACCCGCTACCAGCAGGGCATGCCGCTCACGGCCACGATCGAGCAGGTCTACCCCCACTGGGTCCTCCCGCAGATCCGCGCCGACCTCTCCCGTCGCAGCGGCGTGGACATGCTCTGCATCTCCGACGCTCAGATCGCGGCGCTGTTCTCGTGCCGCAACATCCGCGCTCAGTTCGTCCGGGGCTTCCAGGACGGCCTGATCACGGGAGGCGCGCTCGCTCCCACCTTCCCGGGTGGGGACCTCACCCCGGCGTACATGACGTCCCTCCCGTCCTCGGTCAACTTCCTGTCCTACCCGGCAGGTGCGGTTGCCGTCGCTCGTCAGGACGTCGTGACGCTGACCAACGTGTACGACTCCGCCAGCCTCGCGACCAACGAGTTCACCCGCCTCTTCGCGGAAGAGGGTTTCGCGCCCGTCTACCCGTGTGACGGGATCCGCCTCTACACCGTCGCCGGTTGTGTCGCCGGTCTGGCCGGTGCCTCGATCGTCGACTGCGCCTAACCCCACTAGCGCCCGGGGACTAGGTTCGTCCCCCTAGTCCCCGGGTCTCAACGAAAGGAGTGGGGCATGGCTCAGCACCTGCGCATCGGGTCCATTCTGGAGCCCATCGCGACGGGTTTCGACCCTGCGAACATCACTAACGTGGTGGTCACTAACATTACGAGCGCGTACGTGGAGATGGAGTACACGTTCACCCCCAGCGGGGGTCCCGCTGAACAGCGCGTAGTTGTCCGTCCGTGGTCCACGGCTGGGCCGCTCCGAGTTCTCACTGACTGAAGGGAGGCGTAGGCAATGGCTGCAATCACCGGACTGGTGAACCAACTCGTTGACGCACCCCCGGTTGGTCAGCTCCGCTACGGACTGTTCAGCGTCGCGTCGTCCAACACCCTGGACGTCCGGGGCATCGGCGCGGGCATCAGCTTCCTGACCGACCACTGTGGTGGCGCTCAGGTCTACGATGCCAACTGCGTCACCCACCCCACGAAGGTCTTCGTGGAAGGCTCGGACCTGATCGAGGCCGAGCCGTTCTGGGTCTACGCCAAGAAGCACTGCGGAACCGTCGGCCGTTCTGCATCCGAGATGGATGGTGCCGTACGGCAGCAGCTCCTCTCCGGTGAACAGACCGTCGTCGAGGACGTTCTCTGGGACGGTGGCGGCCTGACCAACGTCGGCCCGAGCCTCACCGGTTCCGGCGCGACGATCGTCACCCCGACTGCCGATGGCGCCGGCGCGGCCATCGCAGCTCTCGAAGCTGCGGCCTACGGCGCGCCGATGGGCCCCGGCTACCGAGGCGTGATCCACGTCAACGTGAGCGCCTACGCGGCTCTCGCGTACTCCGGGATCCTGCACCAGGAAGCCGGAGTCTGGCGCACCAACATGGGCACGGCGGTTGTGTTCGGCGCCGGGTACGACATCACCGGCCCGGCCGACGTCGCTCCCGCTGCGGGCTTCGCGTGGGCGTTCTTCACGAGCGCGGTCCACATGTACCGAAGCGAGATCATGGTCCCCGACGTGACCCAGACGATGGACAGGACACTGAACCAGTGGACTGCCACGGCGGAACGGGTCTACGCGGTGACGTGGGAGTGTCCCGAGACGTGGGCCGTACAGGTCCCGGTCGCTGCTCCGGCCGTCGCTACTGCGCCGGCGGCGGTGTGATCATGCGAGACTGGATCGAGATCGTACCCACCAAGGACGAGTACAAGTCGGTGATCCGGCAACTGCTCGACCTGGCGGACAGCCCTTCGGACGTTCGGTCTCAGGGACCTGGGCTGGAACTTCTCGTCCCTGAGTACCTGGCCGACCGCTTCACCAAGCCCAAGCCCAAGCCTCGTAAGCGGGCACCCCAGAAGGAGAAGGAGGAGGAGCAGTGACTATCTGTTCCACCATGGCGCGGGGCGCCCGTATGCGCCTCACCCGACTGGATGCCTGTGGCAATCCGGTCGTGGGCGCATGCTCGACTGTCGTCACGTCCGGCTTCGTGTCGGTCGGCGTGACTCCGGTCTATCGCGACCCCGACGAGATCGAGGTCGTCAACGCCAACGCGGAGCTGTGCATCACAGACCGCACCTGCCCCCAGTTCAAGTGGGATGAACTGGAGATGGTGTTCTGCAACGTCGACCCCGACATTTGGAACATCATCACCGGTGATGCCCTCGTCCTGAACGACGCGACCCCGACTCCTCAGGCTGTCGGCTTCCGGCAGTCCGGAGCGGACCTGTGCACGGCCAACTTCGCTCTGGAGATCTGGTCCAACATCACGGGCCAGACCTGCACCGTTCCGGCCAACCGGGCGTATGGCTACTGGTTGTTCCCCTTCGTCGGCCAGGGCACCGTGGGTGACTGGTCCTTCGAGAACGACGGGCTACAGCTTACGCTGAACGCCATCACCTTCGCCCACTCCCCGTGGGGCACGGGCCCGACGTCGTACCTCGTCCGTCGCGACGCTACCTCCGGCGTTCTGGAGCCGCTCCTCACGCCGATCGGAACGAACGACCACATGCACTTCGAGCAGGTAACTGCCCCCCCGCCGGCTGCTTCCTGTGGCTGCATCGCTCTGGCGTAGGCCCGGGCTACACTGAAAGAGATGGGGCGACGCCGGAAGGGGTGTCGTCCCATTCTCGTGTGCGGGGAGAAATCATGGCAGCGATCAACTGCGAATGGCAGACCGTTCAGGACTGGGGCGATCTTGCCGGCCAGGACCCGTCGGTCTATACCGCCTTTCTCGGTCAGGGCGGTACCACCTACTTCCGCATCTGCCTCGACGGCACGGTGTGGATGAACCGAGACCTCTTCGACGCCATCGCAGACGCGTAGGGAAACCCATGAACCTGTCATTCTCGACCGCGACGTACGTGAACCAGTTCGGCGCGCCGCTCGCCAACACCCCCGTGCTAGTCCTCAGCAAGCCCAACGCGGACGTCGTCACCGTCTACGCCAATTCCAACGCGAGCGCCGTACAGACGATGGTCACCAACGGGTCGGGCGTCTTCTCGTTCTACGCGCCAGCCGGGTCGTACACCGTGGCCGTAGGCAACTACAACTTCAACGCAGTGCTCGCCCCGAACCCGATCCTCCACGCGGTCAAGCCCATCTCGACCCAGCGTGCGTCGACCGTGACCGTTACGGCCGACCCCCATCTCGTGCTGCCGCTAGCGGCCAATTCGACCTACGCACTGGACAGCATGCTGTTCAACGGCGGTCTGGACGTGGCTGACTTCCGCCTCACCTTCACGGGTCCGGCGGGAGCCACAATCCAGTGGGCGCCGATCGGGCCGTCTGCGGCCACCACGGGCGACCCGACTTCCATGGTCCTTGCGCAGGGTGGGGCTGGCACCGAGGCAGTTGTCGGCATCTACCCGACCGGTTCCGGTGTCGTCCGGTCCGCAGGAGTCGTCATCGTCGGCGCCACAGCCGGAAACGTCTCTCTCGCGTGGGCGCAGGGGACGACGAACGCTACCCCGGTGACGCTAGCTTCCGGCTCATGGATCCGAGCGTCCAAGCTCAACTAGGATGTGATCATGACTCTCATCCCCCCGAACACTGGCGGAGCTGGCACACCGATCTACGACGTGTCTGCCTACGACCCGCCCCGGAACGTGTCGTTCTACATCACAAGCGTCGGGTATACCAACGTATCCGACGTAGACAACGTCTTGGCACTCCTGAAAGCCGCTCTCCTGGCTGATGGGTACCAGGGCGTAACTGTGAACCGGTACGACGAGACGTCCACGCCCATCTAGGCGCGGGCCGCTCGTCTAGACTGGGGGTCACTGAAGGAGGTGACCCGTGGCTCAGACCGCGCCCTGTGCATGGACGATCAACACCAACTGTGTCCCCGACTGGGACACGACAGACCCCGATCTCCAGGCTGACGCGACCGCGTGGGCGACCCAGATTCTGTGGGCGCTCACCGGTCGCCAGTTCGGTACGTGCGACGTCACCGTGCGCCCCTGCGGGGGCGGCTGCCACGCGGGTGGATGGATGACGTGGCCGGTGATCCTCGACGGGGGCAACGCCTCCGCAGCCGGCGGGTGGTTCCCGTTCGTCGACCAGTCCGGTACGTGGCGCAACTGCGGCTGTGTCGGTGGCTGCTCGTGCGCTGCGCGCTGCGAGGTCTGGCTCCCCGGGCCTGTCGCCTCGGTCAGCGAGGTTGTCATCGACGGAGTCACCGTCCCGCCCACCGCGTACCGCGTCGACAATGGGTCGCTGCTGGTGCGTCAGGACGGTGGGTGCTGGCCCGACTGCCAGGACTTCAACCTCTCCGGCGAGGCCCCCGACGACGAGAACACATTCCTCGTCACCTACCAGCGAGGCACAGCTGTCCCCATCGCAGGCCAGATCGCAGCCGGGCTGCTCGCTGGTGACTTCATCAAGTCGTGCACCACGGGCTGTAAGCTTCCGGGCAATCTTGCGTCGCTCTCTCGTCAGGGCGTGGAGGTCTCTCTCGCCGACCCGACGGACGAGCTGAACGACGGGCTCACCGGTGTGCCGCAGGTCGACCAGTGGATCAGGGCGGTCAACCCGGCCAAGCTCACCTCGCGCATGAAGGTGTACAGCGGGGACGTCAGCTACCCGAGGATGACCACATGACTTTCGTCTCCGACCTCGCCACGCAGATCCTCTCCTGCTACGACCTCGCATTGCAGGATGGACCGAACCCACCTCCGGACGACAACATCTGCCTGCGCGTGGGAGAGGTTCCCTTCTCCATCGGCACGTCCGAGGACCTGTGCTGCGAGGGCTTCGCGTGGGTGAGGGTACTGCGCATCTACCCGTCCCGTTCATTCCCCAACCAAGACTCGACCGCCACGTACTGCGGTACACAGACGCGCACGATCGAGTTCGAGATCGGCGCCATTCGCTGCCTCCCGTTCGGCGACGACGCAGCCGGCCCGTCGTGCGACCAGTGGACGGCAGTGTTCCTTCAGGTCGACGAGGACGCCGCGTCCATGCGGCGCGCGCTGTGCTGCATGAGCGTCCAGCTCGACCCCGGCGTGCTGATGCTGGAAGGTACCTGGACCCCCATCAACGGCGAGGGTGGCTGCATCGGTGGCTCCATGGTCGTCTCCATTTCTACAGATTGCGGTGAGTGCTAGTGGCTACGAACAAAGTGAACGTGATCGCAATCGTCTCCTTTGAGGGCGTGCGCATGGGCGACGTTGCGGCGGTCGACATGACCCCCCGGTTGGAGGCCCTGATCGCGTCCGGCTACCTCAAGGTGACCGGGGAACTGGAGGGCTACGATGGCTCGTTTGAGGCTGGACCGTACGGAGATCCGCAGAGCATCGCAATCAGCGGGTCTGACGGAGATCACGAGAGGGTCGCGGATCGTAGCGAACCGAGCGAAGGTGCTCGTTCCAGTCGACACCGGAAGACTCCGAGCGTCGATTCGTAACCGAGTCGACAACGGTGGGGACGCGGTCGGCAGGATTTCTACCAACATCGAGTACGCCCCATTCGTCGAGCTGGGTACGCGCCCGCACGTGATCCGCGCGCGCAACGCTCAGGCCCTGAAGTTCCGGTGGCACGGCCGGACGATCTACGTCAAGTCGGTCCACCACCCTGGTACTGCTGCGAAGTCGTTCCTTCGTCGGGCACTGCGAGAGGTCGCGCGGGCCCGAGGATGGGTGTACCGCGAGGGGGGCATAGACTAGTTCCATGGGACGAAACCAAAGGGACAAGGCTGCGTTCGCCTTCAAGTCCAAGAAGATCCAGATGTACCGTCCGACCCAGGGCCAGGCCGCGTCGTTCGCTCTGGCTGTCCGGTCGTCCAAGGGCGCGGACGACCAGATGAAGATGGTCTCCAGGTTCTTCGCCATCATCGAGGCGCTCGTGGTCCGGAAGGCCGACTGGGACTGGCTGGAAGAACAGTTGATCAGCGGCGAGTCGGACATCCCCGACTACGGCAAGCTCCTCAACGACACCTTCGGCCACGAGTGGGGGGAGCCGGAGGAGGTTCCGGAGCACGCCGATGGCGGGGAGTAGCTTCTACCGCGCTGTGGCCGGCGACCACTTCACTGTGGACGTCGGTCGCTTTGCGTTCCGCATACCCCCGAGTACAGCGTCCGAGTGGCTCGTCGCCGTGAGCGACGAGGACTCGGTGACCGCGATCATCCCGGGCATGCTGGACGACGTGGCCACCGAGCGGCTGTACAACCAAGTTGAGTCGGAGCGTATCAACTTGGATGACGTACGGCGCGGAGCTCTGGACGCCATCGCCGCCGCGTCCGGGTTCCGGTGGTGGGAGGCAGTGCGCCTCGCCGGCATGGCCGAGGCGAACAACGGGGAGTTCTTCGGCCGACTGATCGTCAAGGGCGTCGATCCCCGCCACCAGTCGTTCGGAGCGTGGTGTTCGGCCGCCTATTCGCTCGCCCTCCAGGGTTTCGGCGAGGACAAGGAGCGCCTGAAGTTCACTGCTCGGTTCGAGGCTCCGCCTCCGGGTGAGGAGTACGAGGCCGGGGATTCCTTCGAATCAATGGTCAAGGCAGCTCGTGCCATGCCCGGCATGCGGGTGTCAGGATAAGGTGGGGGTATGCCGTCGCAAGCGTTCGTTGAGGTCGTCGCCGACACCCGAGGTGTCGAAGCGCAGATGGAACGCGAGCTGTCCCGGATCATCTCGACAGTAGAGGATTCTCTCGATCCGATACAGGTCCGGATGGAGCTGGACGACAGCTCGGTCAACCGCACGCTTCGGGACATCGAGCGCTCTCTCGATCTGTCGGTCCCCGAAGTGCAGGTACGCGTTACCTTCGGGGACCTCGACCGCACTGGGCTGAACGCCCGGATCGACGAGGCCCAGCGTAACCTGAACGACCTGACCGTGACTGCTGATCTCCAGATCAGTGAGCTGAGCATGATCACAGCTCTGGCCCGGGCGCAGGCGTTCCTCAATGCCCGGCGCCTGACCGTGCACGCGGACATCGACATCGACCGAAACCTCATCACCAGGCTCCTCACCAATGCAGGCCGACCAGCTGGCAACGCGGGCGGCGCTGCGACCGGCGCCGGCTTCATTGCGGGCATGATCGATGAACTGAAGTCCCCTCAGGGGATCGTCGCGGTCGGCCTCACGCTCGGCCCGCTGCTCATCGGTCTCGCAGGATCCATCGCCGCCCTCGGTATCGGTGGCATCGTCGCCGGCATCGCGTTCCAGGGATTCGGCGACGCGGTCGCAGCGATCATCTCCGGGGACCAGGACAAGATCGCCGAGGCGATGAAGGGTCTGGCCCCGTCCGCCCAGGACGTCGCCTCCGAGTTCGGCGTGACGCTGCTCCCCGTCGTGCAGGACATCCAAGACAAGGTGCAGCAGGCGTTCTTCCTGCCCCTGATCGGGGCGAGCACCGACCTCGGTAACGCACTGGAGAAGCTGGAACCGTCGCTGATCCTGGTGGCCGACGCCATGGGCAAGCTCGTGGCGAAGCTGATCGAGATGCTGACGACCAAGGAAAACATCGCGCTGCTCAATCAGATCTTGAAGGACTCCGCAGACATCATCATCCGGGTCGCCCCGTACATCGGGGAGGTTCTGGTCGGTGCACTCCAGGTCCTGGGGTTCATCCTCTCCATCACGATCGACTCCTTCAAGGCGTTCAAGACCGTCCTTCAGTCCCCGGTGGACGGCATCCTCTTCGTCATCGAAGCGGTCCGGAACATGGGTGCGACGTTCCTCAAGTTCGTCACCGACCTCGGTAACTACTTGATCAACGGCAGGACCCACATCAACAACTTCCAGACGACGGTCAGCGAGAAGATCGCGAGCGTCCGCACGACGTTCGCCAACCTGCCCGGCGCCATCAGGCAAGGGCTGTCCATTCTGGGCAGCAATCTGCGGAGCATCGCTAACCAGGCTATGGACCAGTTCCGGGGAGCGATCAACAACAAGATCGGTGACCTGCTCTCACTCATCCGGGGAATCCCTTCCCGTGCACGGGGTGCGCTGGGTGGTCTCGCTGGGACCTTGCGAGGCTCCGGTCAGTCGCTCATGCAAGGGTTCATCGACGGTATCTTGTCCAAGATCGGCTCACTGGTTTCCGCCGTGAAGTCGGCCGTAGGTGCTGCCCGGAACTACTTCCCGTTCTCGCCGGCCAAGGAAGGCCCGTTCTCCGGGCGCGGCTACACCACGTACTCCGGCGCCGCGCTGATCGACGGGTTCGTCTCCGGCATCCAGTCCGGGACGAACCGACTCCAGGCCGCCATGAACGACACGCTGACCATGGGCAACGCATTGACGCCGGCTGCTGCCGGACAGGGCGGCAGCGCCATCGGGTCCGGCCTCGTCCCGCAGTCGTCGTTCACGAGCAACCCCAACATCACGCTCATTATCGGCAGTGAGGCAATCGAGGGTGCAGTGGAGACAGTGGTCGAGACAAGCAACGCGCGCCGAGACCGGCAGCTCGTACAAGGAGTGAGGCGTTGACATGCCACTGACCGCAACAGTCCTCCCCGACGAAGCTGCCGTACTGCTCGACATCAACTTCTCCACGGTGCCCGACGTCCAGATCACCGCCACGGTCCAGCGCCACTTCGTGCGCGACGGAATCCTCGTGGACGAGTTCGTGCGCGGCGGTAACTTCCTGCTCCTGCTCAACGGCAACGGGAAGCTGTACGACTTCGAGGCGCCGCTCGATGTCGACGTCTACTACACCTCGCTCGGCTATCCGACCGACGACGCGTCCGGCCCGAGCAACGCGGACGAGCAGGTGTCGGCCACCGTGGTCATCCCCGGTGGCGGGTTCGTCTGGTTCAAGGATCCCGGCCGGCCGTGGGCGAACATCGCCGTGGACCTTTGCGCGGACGACTCGGCGCCACTGGACGGGTCCTGCGCGGTTCAGCCCGGGGTATCACTGGTGTCGTTCGGTGACGACGTGCGGAGCGCGGACGCCAGCGTCTTCGACGTCCTCAACCGAGAGCGCCCGATCGACATCTACGCCCGGCGTAAGGACGTGGTGCACAACGCCATCTCGTTCGCGTCTCGTACGTGCGACGCCATCGACGACGTGTACACCCTCTTCACCGCAGGTGGCCCGCTCTTCATTCAGGCGCCCGAGGTCTACTGCTGGCCGGACCGGTACGTCCAGCCCATGGACCTGAAGATGGACATCATCAGTCGCGACCAGCGCAAGCCGTGGCGACTGTGGACGGTACCCCTCATCGTCGTCGACCAGCCCGCCCCGGGCGCTCCGTCGCAGGGAACGGTGTGTACCAACTGGTGCGCCATCGAGCAGATGTACCCGACGTTCGCCGACCTCACGGCAACCGGCCTCAACTGGGGTGACGTCCTGGAGGGTGAGGCCACGGTCGACTGCCCCGACAGCTCGGGCGGCGCGGGCGGTGGGTCCCTCCTCGGTTACGGTGAGGGTGGATACGGAGAAAACGGATATGGAGGAGTTGTCTGATGGCAATCCAGCCGCTGCCCGCACACGGCACGCTCAACTGGGACATCCCGCTCAACTCGATTCTGGGTCAGCTGGGCAACCACTGGTACCCGTCGGATCAAGGGTTCTTGGCGTGGTCTCTTGAGCCGTCTCAGGCTGCTAACGCTTCGCCCGTAGTGTCTGGCACTGTCTACATGATGGCCGTACCTCTCCGCCAGACTGCGACGATCTCCACCATCACGATGGCTGTAGCGACCACGGCGGGATCTGGCCTCGTCTCAAACCAGAACTTCGCGGGTGTCTACAACTCCGCAGGCACCAGGCTGGGTGTTACGGCAGATCAGTCCGTGAACTGGACCAGTGTGGGGGCAAAGATCATGCCCTTGACTGCCCCCATCGCGTCGGCCCCGGCGGGCATGTACTACGTGGCTTTCGTATCGAATGGTACGACGCCACCCAACTTCACCCGAGAATCCAGTAGCCAGAACAACGGCCTTAACGCCAACCTCACGGCCGCAACCTTCAGGTCTTCTCTCGGTCCGACGTCTCAGACGTCTCTTCCCGCGAGCATCACTATGGCGTCCCGCACGTCGGGTGGAGCAGCAGGCGAGATCGCGTGGTTCACAGCACTGTCCTGATACAATTGGATCATGGCTATCCCCAGTGATCGACTTGTCAAGAAGTTCATCGTCGAGGGCATGATGGACCAGTCCCCGGGATCCAGTACTGGAACCTTCGCATTGCACATCATCGAAGCCTGGTACGTCGCGCGCCCGTAGACTAGGAGCATGCTGACAGCAAGCGACCTCTACCGGAGTAGCCTTCCCTACCCGATCAAGCGAGTGACTGTCGTCGATGCTACTGACATCAACGGCAACCTCCTTGCTGCCGACATCCCGGTCATCGGCGGCAGCGTGTCTGCCGAGCTGGCGTCCACGGTCACCCGATCCCTCGATCTCACCGTGGACGACACGCTGTTCCCCACGGGCCCCACCGACCCGCTCTCCCCGTACATCTCCGTGCTCCACGTGCGCGCCGGCATCGAGTACCCGGACGGATCGCGGGACCTCTTCTATGTCTTCACCGGCCGGGTGTACCAGGTCGACCGAGGCGCAGACGGCAAGGTCCGCATCCAGGCCGACGACCTCGCAGCCGACGTCATCAGCTATCGGTTCGAGTCCCCGCAGGGGTCGGTGCCCGGGGGCAGCACGGTCAGCGAGATCCAGCGGCTCATCTCCGGCGGCCTGCCCCAGGCGACGTTCGGATCCAACGACGTCAACGACCAGGCCGTCCCTGTCCTCACGTGGGACGAGGACCGAGGCCGGGCGCTCAACGAGTTGGCAGTCGCCCTCCAGGCCCGTTGGTACGCGCTGGGAAACGGGGACTTCGTCGTCCGGCGCTACCCGTACACGGTGCCTACACCCGTCGGGCGCATCACGGACGGACAGCCCAGCTACACGACAGCAGCAAACTCCCTACGCGGGATCCCCGAGACGACGGGTGTCCTCGCCGCAGCCACCCGCAGCGTCACCCGGGACGGCACGGCCAACTCGGTCACTGTCGTGTCCGAGCGGCTCGACGGCTCAGCCCCCATCAGGTACACGGCACGAGACTTCACCGCCGGCTCGCCGACGTTCTTCGGCGGGCTGTACGGCCAGGTGTCCATCATCCTCAAGCCTCAGACCACGCTCGATCTGCCAGCCGCTCAGGCACTGGCGCGTGCCCAGCTCAACGCCTCCCGCGCGTTGACCGAGCAGTGGTCGTTCACGATGGCTCCGGACTACTCGCTCGAACCCGGAGACGCCCTCGTCGTCGGGTACCGGGGGCAGGAGTCGACGCAGGTGATCGACCGGATCACCTATCCGCTGATGACGGATAAGCTGATGGCCGTAGGCACACGGTCGTCGATCCCCGAGGAGCTGCCGCAGTGAAGGAGACATTCAACTACGGGTTCCCGTACCCGGAGTGTGACCCACCGCTAACCAAGGACATCAGCGACATAGAGCAGTTCCGGGATCTGGCGATAGCCGTTGATGCCGAGGTCGAGCGGATCGCGACTCTCGCGGACGACACGATCGTCAACCCAGACGCCGCCGTGATGTTCGAGCAGTCGCCGGCCGGGCCCTTCGCCAACGGCGACCAGCTGACTTTCAGCTTCCTGAACTTCGACAACACCGGCGGACAGCTCGTCGACCTGGTCAACGACCGGTTCACCATCCGTCAGACCGGCTTCTACTACGTCACCTGCTTCATCAACCCGAACATCTTCTCAGCCACGGGAAACGTCGGCGTGGTGTTCCGGACGAACGGGGTGGACGGGCCGCGCCACGACCAGGCCAACTCCGCCTCCCCGATCTCCACGCACCTGTCAGCCCAAGAGGTCATGCGCCTGAACGCCGGCGACAACATCACCTTCGAGTACCGGGGCGTGTCCTTCTCTCCGGGTCTCATCCTCGTCGGCATGTATCGGCTGGTCTGACGTGGCCATCAATCAGAGCGACGCGCTCCTCACAGTCACCGAACAGAACTCCGTCACTCGCACGGGCACGATCACTTCGATTCAGGTGACCTCGCTCTTCGTCCTCGTCGGCGGCACGGTGATCCAGGCGTCGTACCTCAGGGGCGCCGACCTGAACGCCGGTGACATCGTCGCCGTGATCCGCCAGGACAGCTCGTGGGTGTGCCTCGGCGCGCTCTCCGGGTTCGGTCCGAATGAGATCGCCAACCCTTCGTTCGAGGACGACGGACCGGGCGCGGGGGTGCCCTCCCAGTGGAACCTGGCCAACATCACGGGCGTGTCCACCATGTCGGTGGTCGGCTCGGCGTCCGCTCCCGAGGGTGACGTCGTGGCTCAGGTAGACGTGGCGGTCGGCGCACGAGAGTGCGTCTTCTACTCCAACGCGATCGAGGTCGTGGCGGGAGAGACGTGGTCACTGTCGGGGTTCGTGGCTGGCGTCAACCCCACGACTACGCCCGTGGTCGACGTCATCCTGGAGGCGCTGTTCTTCAACTCGGATGCGACCCTGTACCCGCCAGGCGTGGGAGGCGACATCGACGTTGCCACGCTGCTCGACATCCCCGATGCCCCGCCGTTCTCGTTCATGTCGGGCACGGTCGTCGTCCCGACCGGGTTCACGTACATGCGCCTCGGCTTCCACACCACACTGCCCGCCAACTCCGGCTGCCAATACGACTTCGCCGTTGCAAGGAAGGTGGGCTGAGATGCCGCTGAACACACCGAACCGGGGATACACGTACCCGACGTACACCGACCCCGCTGCGTTCCCCACGCAAGAGCAACTGTTCGCCACTCAGGTGGACGCGGACGTCGAGGCGTTGGAGAACGCGATCATCGCGGGCAAGAACCAGCCGACCGCCCGGCTGTTCAACTCGGTGGCCCAGTCGATCCCCAACGCGACGAACACGAACGCCACGTGGGACACGGAGCAGTACGACAACGCCGGGTTCTTCCCGGGGTCTGGTGCAACCATCACCATCCCGTCCCCGGGTGCGTACCTCATCTCCTACCGAGGGACGTTCGCAACCAACGACACCGGCTACCGCCAGGCCCGTGGGATCGTGGGCGGCACCACCACGATCATGGGTCGCTCGTCCAACGCCGGATCCACCGGCCCAGTAGCGATCACGTTCGTGGGGATCTACGGGTTCTTCGCGGGCAACACGTTCACGGTGAGCCTCCAACAGTCCTCGGGCGGCGCGCTGAACATCACCTCGTCCACTCTCTCGATCGTGAAGGTGGCGACCTGATGCCGGCGTTCACTCCGAACCGGAACTACCCCTACGCTCTGCCGTCTGATCCGGCCGACGTTCCGACCGCCCTCCAGACACTGGCCGAGGCGATCGACCTGGACCTGCGCGCGGTCGAGGATCAGGTCCTCGCCAGGCCGTTCGCTCAGGTGTCCGGCACCACCCCGCAGACGGTCCTGCCGAACCTCCAGACAGCCATGCTCTTCGACTTCGTGGACTACGACAACGACGGCATGGCCAGCCTGTCCCAGTTCCCGACGAGGATCCAGCCGATGACGGCCGGTACCTACTGGGTCTACGCTGAGCTGAACTGCCCGCCCCAGTTCGCACAGACGAACGACCCGTTCCAGGATTTCTTCATCCGGGTGAACGGGGTCGACCTGTCCAGGCGGACGAGGAGCGAGGACAGTGGCGGGGTCAGCCTGATCAGAACGGTCGTCGAAACGGCGAGCGCCCTTATCACCGTCACCCCGGGTACCAGCTCCATCTCGGTGTCGTTCCAGCACAACTACAGCATCCCGTTGCCGGTGACCAACCGGAAGCTCGGCGCTTTCCGCATCGCCAACTGACAAAGCCCCCTCCACTTGGGTTGGAGGGGGCTTTTGTGTTTCACGTGAAACGTCAGGAGCCGGTGCAGTCGTCGCACGGGCTTGGGCCCGCATCGTGGCAGAGGCAACCGCACCACGCTTGGCAGTGCCTCTGCGGGTCGATGAGATCCGCAGCTTGGCGCATCGCTTGTCCCCAACCCACCTGGGCCTCACCGGCGTCGCGGATCTTCTCCGCCAGTTCGTGGGCGTACAGATCCAGCAGCTCCGAGACGCTGTACTCGCCCCGATTCCACAGGCCCTCGAAGTCGTCTCTGATGCTCATCGGACGGCCGTCCGGGTCCGGTTGGCGACGAGAGCCTTGAACCCCGCGAGGTCCTGCGGCGTGTAGTTGTCGGCGTACGAGGTCTGCCCGTACCCGCCCCAGCGGTCGCCGCGCATCAACGGCTGGGGGTTGCAGGTGCACGTCACCGCGTGGCCCTGGCCGGCCGCGTGGCCGAGCTCGTGGGAGACGACGTGGCGCCGGTAGTTCTCGTGCGTGCCCTGGTGCAGGGTCGTGGTCCACGACGACTTGGCGAGTACCACACTCGACGAGGTCTGACCACGATCGGCGTTGAGACAGAACGCGGAGTGGGACCGAGTGGTAGCGGCGTCCAGCCTGATCACGATGGTGTGGTACGCCGGGCAGTCGGCTGTGGTTTTGCGGATGGTGTCAGTCACCGTGAACGTGGTGCCGGTCGCCGCCTTCAGGTTTGCGCTGGTCAGCTTGGCGTACGGCTTCACGGCGGTGCGCGTGGCGGAGTCGTACCACTCGATCTTCCAGGTCCCGGCGTCCAGGTAGTTGGCGAAGATCGACCACCCCGTACCACTGTAGGTCTGAGCGGGTGTGGTAGCGGCGACTGCCGGTGTGGTAGCGGCGACTGCCGGTGTGGTAACGCCGGCGGCGCCTATGACACCGGCGATGGCGAGTGTGGTGAGCGTGCGCTTCACTGTGGTTTTCCCTTCGATGCGAACGAGCGGGCATAGGCGTTCTTGCACTCGCGACACCGGCGCCGGGTGTAGTTCCCGTACCGGTCCTTGCGCCAGATGGTGTTCTCTTCGGTGTACTCGTGGCCCTTGGAGCACTTGGGCTCGTGGGCGAACTCCGGATGGTCGGGCCGCTCTTCCGCCAGGCCGAGGATGGCAAGGAGGTCGGGCGCGTGGCGCTTGACGTACGCGGTCGCCGCCTCGATCTCCTCGGCCGTGGAGTGGGACAGGTTGATCTCCGGCTGCTGGAACCCCACTACTTGCTCACCTCCGGGTCGATGACGACCGCAGCCATGCGGAACCCGAGCGTGATGTTCCGGGCCCGGTCCGACTCGTAGGGGTAGTCATCCTTTCCGATGCAGTTGCGGATCTTCTCAGCCAGCTCGTGGGCGAAGTTGTCGATCAACGCGTTGACCGCGTCGGCCTCGCCGGGGGCGTACTGGGTCTCGTACGTCGGCATCATGGCCTCGAACAGTTCGTCTCGTGCGTTCACAGTTCCTCCTCACCGAGGGCGTAGGTGAGACCGGAAGCCACGAGGACCGCCCACGCGACGGCAGCGAAGTACGACCACGGCCGGTCCACTCCGAGGAACTCGGCTGTCGCCCACGCCCCGACCCCACTCAGCCCGCACAGGAGCCCGATGGTGATGTTCTTGATCATCGTTCGAACCTCTTCGTCAGCTTGATGGACATGTAGTACCGCCACAACCGCTTACCGGTGATACACCACCCGTACTTGAGGACGTGGTCGGCGTCGCTGCACCGAGGGCAGCCCACGCGGTGTTTCGCGATCTCCGCGTAGGCCAGCCTCTCCGTGTGGTTCACGCAGACTCCCCGAAGAGCTGGGTGAGGAACTGGTCGACGTGCCACTCGATGTACTCGATCTCGTCGATGGCATTGCGGGCCGCAAGCTTGCGGGTGAAGGCGACCGAGATACGGAACCCGGTCTCGTCTGTCGTCTCGTACATCCCGTCGAACTCAGAGTTGTCCTTGATCTGGCTTACGGTGAGCCGCTCGCTTCCGTGCCAGAAGTGATACCCCTTCATCGCCGGATCTTCCCTTCCACGACTCGGTGAGCGCCTCGCTCAATCTGGTTGATGATGTAGCTGAGCACCATATTCACGTGCTCCTCTACCTCGTCGACCGGGTCCTTGACCTTCCGGGCCTTGAGGTAGGCGATAACGCTCTGTCGTTCAGTCATGACTTTCCATTGCCCTTCGGTAGTCCGAGGATGATCAGAAGTGCGATGAGGAGGAACAGGCCGGTGTTCACGACATCGACCCCAGTTCGCTGCGGAGGTTCTCGTTCTCCTCCTGGAGCTTGCGGATGGCGTTGCGGAACCCGTCGTACTGCTCCATCACCCGGCGCGGAGCGTCGATGGGCTCGGCACCGAAGAGGTAGCCGGGGGTGACTCGCAGCACCTTGCACAGCGGCACGATCTTGTCGAGCGGAACGCCCCGCTTGCCCGACTCCCAGTAGCCCACGCTGGACTGGCTGGCCCCGAGCCGCTCGCCCAACTCAGTCTGCTTTAGGTCACGGTCGATCCGCGCGTCCTTGATCCTGTTGCCCAATGCCTGGGCGAAGCTTTCGTTCAGCATCTCAACCACGCACCGAGAGGGGCTTGCATCCGCTGACAGTGAGGACGTCGCCCTTGTTGTCTGCGGTGAGACGGAGGATGATCCGGTCGTCTTTGTTCGCGGACTTCAGGATCGGCCAGTGGCCCTTGCCGGACGACGTGACCATGCACAGGGCAAAGACGTCCTCCTTCGCACCGGCTGACGTGTACGTCCCGAACGGGATGTCGTCGCCGATGATGTAGTCACCGTCCGTCCACGTCTCGGGCTTCATCTTCGGGGCTTGGAACGCGGGGCTAGCTGTCTCCGTGATGGTGACGGCGGGCCGGGGCTTGGGCGCGTCCGTGGGGGTGGGGACTGCCAGGATGACCGAGAGGGTGACAACCCCGCCCGCCAGAACGCCTAGTGAGATCTTGCCGACCCTGTCCATTACGACTCCTTGTGGTATTGATCGTTATTGAAAAGCCCGGGGCTCTTGGGGTAGGTAAGAGCCCCGGGCTAGGTGGTTCACGCTCTCAGGGGTAGAGCCCTGTGGCCTAGAGCGCGAAAGGGTCTTCGTCAGTCGGAACCGCAACCGGCTTGCCGTACGTCGCCGTGAACTTCTTGGGCGCGTTCCAGCCGGACTGACTGGGCTTGCCCACCGCCGTGTGCTCGACGGTCAGGGTGGCGCCCGGCTCCAGGGCGTAGCCGATCTCTCGGCGGGCGTTCTTCATCGCGGTGAAGAGGCCACCCTTGGCGAAGAGGTAGCGGATACCCTCGTCGTCTTCGACAGCTTCCCACTTGCCAGCGTCCTTGTTGTACTTGCCGGACGGACCGTCGGTCACCTGAAGCTTGATGACGACCTGCATCTTGGGGGTGCCATCGTCCCACGTGATCGTGTCGCCGGTGGTGAGCGACGTCTGCTCTTCGGAGGTAATCTCCAGGACAGTGCCGGTGTACTTCGTCCCGATGGTCGGGAACTGAGCGCCGATGCGGGGCTCGCCGGCAAAGAAGTCCTCTGACATGTTTGATCCTTTGCTTCCGTTGTTTCCTGTATGGCCATCCGCTTACGCGGTCGGCTTGTGCGCTACCGGGGTCACGAGCCCCGCGTCTGCCCTCAGTCAGCAGTAGCGCTCCCCCAGTCATTGGACTGGGTACCGGCACCCGAGCCTGGGCCGGAGCTTCAGTAGCCTAGAGCTGCTCCACAGCCGACACAATACGCTGCGCCGGGCTGGTTGGCCGCGCCGCACCTGAAGCAGTACGTCGGGCCGGGGGTGGACGCTATCAGAAGCCGGATCAGCCGAGCCACTGTACGTCCTCCATGTCTTCGTCGTTGAACTGGACGAACCGTCCGGAGAAGACTGCGGCCCAGCCGAGCGGCCACACCATCTCTTGTCCGACGAACCGGAGCCAGACTGCCTCGTCCGTACGCTCCATGACGATGATCTCTTCCTGGTCGACGCACGCGGCCAGTGTCGTTCCGTGTGCGTACATCTTCGGGATGTGCTGCATCCCAATCATCTCCCCTGATGAAGAGCGGGAAGGGTCGGGCATCTTACCCGAACCGGCTGAGGGAACAGCCGGCGAAGATACCTTCCCGCTCTCGTGCCCCCGTCCGGCCTCGAACCGGATGCCCACCGTCACTTGGGTGAGGGCTTGATCAAGACGATGTTCAGTTCTCAAGGAATCGGGATCGTCCTGGCTGCTGACTTCCCTTGCCGGCCCCGAGGAATCCGGTTGGTTCCTCGTTTTCCCCGGGGCCTTGATTAGAGAATGCTCTCTCTGTCGACCGTTGTCAAGCGGTGTCAGGAAGAAAGTTGTTCGAGCTGTACCAGGAGAAGGCTGCGCAGGTCAGCGTCCCACTCACCGGCGATCCGAGCTGCGGCGGCGATCCGCTCCAGGTCCTTGCGGGACTTCGCCTCCAGGATCCGGCCGGGCCAGTCGGACGCAGGCCACTCCTGGAGGGGCCACTTCTCCTTGGTGGGCTGGTCGTCCTCGGAGGTGATGCCCTGCGGCTCCCACACGTCGCCGATGTTCTTGCGCTTGCGCCAGTCGCGGATGACCGCGCACAGGTCGGCGCCCTCACGGCCCGCCTGAAGGTCGACCTTGTACAACGTGCACCCGTCGCCGGCGGCCGGGAGGTGGGCGACGAGGGCGAAGTCCTTTCGGACGAATGGGTGCCCCATCTCCCACTCGCCCTTATCCGGGTCCCACACTCCGTGGGCGTTGTAGCCGTCGGTGTAGCAGGCGAGCTGGATGGCGATTTCGTTCATGCCGTAACTCAGGTCCCGGCCGGTCTTCAGGTCGAACATGCAGTTCGTCCCGTCGTCCAGCCCCACCACGCGGTCGAAGGTTCCAGCGACGTCGTACCGCGTGGACACGACGATGCGTTCGATCATGTGGGGCAGGATCGTGATGCCGTGGTCCTTGAGGGCCTGGTCGTACTGTCGGATCCTCGGCCGGTACATCTCCGGCACTGCCTCGTGCCGGTCCTCGTCGTGAGCCTCCGTGAAGGCGTGCAGGGCTGTGCCGGTGTTGGCCGCAGTCTTGGCGCCGGCCGCTTCCTTGGCATCCTCACACAACGCGTTGAGCTGCTTGGCGTCGCGCTTGATGTCCATCGTCGAGGCCAGTGCCAACAGGTCCGGACGCAGACTCAGGCCCTTGGCGATGTTGCGGCCCGCCCACTGGGTGAGGTTGAACGTGTCGCTCGCCATCTTGGTGAACGTCGTCGTCCTCTGCCACGCCCGCTCCTTGCCCGTGGTGGGGTCGGTGAGCATGTACCTGCCGTAACGGTCCCGCTTGGGCTCGGGCCGTCCGGCTGTGGCGAAAGGGTCATTCACTGCCATCGTCGTTCTCCTCGTCGTCCTGCTCTTCGTCCGCCTCGATGACGAACAGCTCCAGTTGTTCCCACGTGGTCGGCTTACTCGTCGTCATCGTCGTCCCGCTCCTCGACCCAGTCCCACACCGCGCTCACGACCCAGGCCACGATGATCAGCGCCACGCTCGCACCGATCACCGGCCAGTTGATCTCGTATCCCTGCACCGGTCGTACCTCCTCGCCATTTCTTTCAGGGTGACCATTCGTACCAGCACCGACTGACAGACGTGGTCGGCCAGGATCTCGTGACCCTCACACCGCCAGTGCCGCCACTGGATCCGCTTCTCCAGGAGGCCGGCGAGACACCAGGTCAGTCGCCCCTGGTTCCTCGCCTGAGCCTCTTGCAGATAGTCCAGGGGTGCTGGGTCCAGCTCGACGTGAAGCCCAGCGACAGAGCCAGCCAGCGCCTTGAGGACTGGCTCTCCGCACCTCTTGCACTTCGAGCTGCGGGCGACGTCGTTGCGCAGCGCCGCCTTCTCCTGCGCCCACTGAGCGGTCATGCCGGACGGAACGCCTGGCAGTTGATGCACAGGTAGCCGTAGACGCCGGCGAGCCAGGTGGGCACCAGGCACGGCTTGTCACAGCACATCAGCGGTTCCTCCCACACGACGCGAGGTGCGCTCCGAGTTCCACCTGAGACCCGAACGGGGCGCCGCAGTAGAAGCAGAACCAGGTGTCGGCCCACTGGGCCAGGGACTCGACGAACCGTCGAAGCGCTGCCCGGCCGTGCTTCAGGCAGGGGTACGGGGCTCCGCAGATCGGGCACATCAGAACTCTCCTCTCAGCCACGCCGTACGGCGCTGGCCGTCTGTCTCGCACATGTGGCGCCAGTCATCCTGTAGCTGGCTGATGTCGTGGAACTCAGCGACCATGCTCAGCGTGTTCAGCACGCCCATCCTGAACGCGTGGCCCGGCTCGCGGGCCCAGTCGTCCTTGAAGTAGGGCGGGACCTTGACGCCGAAGTAGAAGTCGGGCGTCTCGGGGTACGGCTCGCTGCTCGTGCTGCGGTCGTCGTCCATCAGCTCTCCTCCGCGCTGTACCCGGGGCACCAGATGACGGGGTTGTCGGCCCACTCGTGCATCTCGTGGTAGTCGCTGTACCCGCACTGCCGGATTCCGCTGATCAGCTCGGGGTTTTTGTGGGCCTGGCAGTCCACGGCGGATTCGCACGTGATCTCGCTGCACTCGCTGAGGTCGTCAGACGGGTCCGGGATCGGAGTGGCGTTGATCCGGAAGTGTGCGAGCAGCCTCATCTTCTGCTGCCCATCGGCGGGGCCCATTACCTCATCCATCAGTGACTCCACTTCGCTTCGACTTCGTTGTTCGCGAACCTGCTGCCGTCGTCCGCCGGGCCGGCGAGCTTCCACGGGGAGCGGTCGCCTCGGTGGCGGGGGTCGTACTCCGCGTACTGGTCCCCGTCCTTGGTGACGATGTACGCCCCGGCGCGCTCAGCGCTGGTCAGCTCTCGGCTGTTCACTGGACCTCTGCGTAGTTGTCACGGGCCGAGGGGAGGACGACGTAGTGGTTGCCACCGGCCCCCTTGATCAGCGCGATCTCGTCGTTCGCGAACACGCAGTCCACCCACGCCCCGCTGACTCGGTGAGCGTAGGTCTTGCCCGCATCGAACACCTCGGGCACCAGCTCGTAGTCGGCGTAGAAGGTGTCGATGCTGCGGCTGTACTGCGCCCAGCTCCGCACGCCTTCTCGACGGACCGAGAACACCACGACCTGTGGGCCGACGTAGTCCACGACCCTCTCTCGTGGAGGCAAGCCATCGTCCAACTGCACCTGCCTGATCTGATCACCGGCCCTGGCTGTCCAGTCGCTCATGACTGCTTCTCCTTCTTGCTCTTCTCGTGCAGAACCATCGTCACCACGGGCCAGACAACCAGTGGACCGATCATCACAACCACTCGGCAGATCTCGATTGCGTTGTCGATCATGTTCCCGGCCCCTCCCTGTCCCTCGGTGTCTCTACTATGACACCTTGTGGTACTCACTGTTAAGCCGTGTCGGGGAGTGAGTACCGCGATCGTCGGCGATGTGGTGGGTGGGGCATTCGGTCACGGTGACTGTCTCCTGCTCAGTGATGTTTTCACTGTCGCATCCGAAGGCGGCGTAGGGCTTGTTGCTGCCGGGGCACGGCTCGGCGCTCATGTCCTGCACCTTGTTCGGCCGACCCCACTCGTCGTCAAGCGTCGCAGGGCGGTGCTTGCGCATGGTGTTGTCCTTGTTCACCGGGCCGTACCACATGCAGTAGTTGCAGCACTCGCGACGGACGCTCATTTCCTTCTCCCCTTGTTGGTGTCCCTTGTGATGTCTCTACTATGACAGGTTGTGGTTATCCCTGTCAACCCCCTTCGTGGTCTGTCATGATGGGACTATGAGAGACGACCTGATCACCATCGACAGGGTGGCCGACATCCTGGGAGTCACCGAACGCACCGTGTACCGGTACGCCGACAGTGGGCTGCTCACCAAGCACAAGAGCCCCATCGGCCGCACTCTCCTGTTCTCCGAGCAGGAGGTGTGGGATCTGCTCAAGCCCCGACCCGTCGGGTAGTCTGTGACCCGTCGCCTCCCCGGTGGACCTAGAGCCCCAGCCGACCAGTGCCCGGCTGGGGCTCTTCCTTGTCCTCACTGTCTAGACAGTGTGCTACTGTCCGGGACATGAAGTCACTCGACAACGGCGAGACGCCGAAGAGGGTCGTCCGGATCCCCGACGACCTGTGGGCATGGGCCGACAACTACGCCGACCTCTTGGCGGTCGACCGGTCCAAGCTGGTTCGTGGCCTACTGGAGAACGAGCGCCGGAGGCAGCACCTCTTGAACTCGCTCCCCGTCTGCTACGAGCGATGCTCACCCGGAGCACCCCCAGCCGTCACTCTCAACCACGACAACTGAACCGGAGCGGCACTGTGCTGACCGACGAACACCGTCAGTACCTCCGAGACGCAGCGATCACCGACGAGGTCATCGACGCTTGCGGCGCGGAGTCCACGGAACGGGGCATCTCGTTCCTCTACCGGGGACCCAAGAAGGAGTCGCGGCAACTGCGGCCGGACACTCCGATCGTCACCGACGACGGCCGCACCATCAAGTACCTCTTCCCCAAGGGTGAGAAGAACTTCGTCAACTACCTGAGCGACTCGGGCACTGGTCCGCTCATGATCGTGGAGGGAACTAAGCAGGCACTCGCAGCCGAGTCGTGGGCACCGGACGGATACGCGGTCATCGGACTCGCTGGCTGCACCCTGTGGCACAAACACGACTGGGACCAGGTCAAGGGTCGGGACGTCCTGATCTGCTTCGACGGGGACGCGGCTACCAACCGAGACGTCTACGTCCAGGCCAAGAAGTTCGGCGACGAACTGCGCGAGTTCGAGGGTGCGTCGTCCGTGGCGTACATCCAGATCCCCGACGGCAAGGGGCTGGACGACTACCTGGCGGACGAGGACGAGGAGGACCGAGCCCGGTCCCTCGTCAAGCTGGTCCGACGCGCTGCGGCCAAGCCTGCCGACTCGATGCCCCGGCCCAAGCAGGCGAAGGCGGCCGAGTCGACTGGACCCGAGGTCCCCAATACCGGTGGCCGAGAGCTGATCGCGGTCAATGGCGACCTGAAGGAGGTCGTCGACAACATCATCGGCGCGCTCAAGGCTCGGTGGGATGGCCACTACCTCTTTAACTACGGCCGGGCGCTGACCTGTCTGGAGGGCCCCTCGACCCTGCCGCTCGAAGAGGGTGCGTTCCTGCGCCTGCTCGCCGACACGGTGTACATGGTCAACCACCAGCCGGCGACCCAGCGAGCGCCCGAGCGGTACGTCCCCGGCGGCCGTATCGACAGCCACACCAAAGAGGCCGTGCTGTCTGCGGCCACCGAGTTCACCGAGCTCAACCGAGTGGTCCGTGCCCCCTTCGTCCGCCCCGATGGGACGGTGTGCACGACCCCGGGGTACGACGCCGCCACCAAGACGATCCTGATCGACGACCCGATCCTCAAGCGGATCAGCGTCCCTCAGACGCCGACGGACGAGGAGCTGCGGTCGGCCGTCGCGTTCTTGATGGACGAGTGGCTCGGCGACATGCCCTTCCCCACCGACGGGGACCGGGCCAACGCCCTCGCTCTGCTCGTCACGCCGTTCGTACGGGGCATGTTCCCCCTCGCCCCCATGGCGGTCGTCAACGGCCTCCAGATGGGCGTGGGCAAGAACCTGTTCGCCGACTGTGTGGCGGTACTGGCCACGGGCAAGCCGGCCGTGCCGATGCCGTACACCCGAGGCAATGACGAGGAGACAAAGAAGATCATCACGTCGGCGTTCCGCACCGGCTCAGAGCTCTTCGTCTTCGACGAGGCCCACGTGATCGAAGGGCCGTCCCTGGCCCGTGCGCTCACGTCCATCACCTACACGGACCGCATCCTCGGTGCGTCGGTGGTGGCCGAGTTTCCGAACCAGGTGACGTGGATGGCACTCGGGAACCAGGTCCAGGTGAACGGCGACGTTGCCAGGCGCGTGTTCTGGATCGAGCTGAGGCCGACCGGCGCCAACCCCCAGGACCGGGAGGCGTCGACCTTTCGCCACCCCGACATCAGGACGTGGATGGACGAGCACCGGCCCGAGCTGGTCTCTGCGGTGCTGACCATCGTCCGCTCGTGGTTCGCCGCCGGCAAGCCCGTGTCGTCACGAGGGACGTCGTTGGGGTCCTTCGAGGGGTGGGACCGCATCGTCGGAGGGATCGTCGCTCACGCAGGGCTTACCGGATTCCTGAGTGAGATCCAGACCAAGCGCTCGGAGTCTGACTTCGAGTCGGCGTACTGGACGAGCCACATCGACTGGCTTTGGCGGACGTTCGGCCCGGAGAAGTTCACCACCGCTCAGGTTCGTGAGGCCGCGATGAGCGATCTGAAGGGCTACGAGGCTCCGCCCCGCATGGAAGACGTGGCAGACAAGGGCTACACGAGGGAGCTTGGCAAGCGGTACGCGCAGAAGCAGAGCCGGTGGTACGACGGTAAGCGTCTGGTCAAATCGGGCATGGGGCACAAGACCACCATCAAATGGCGCGTTGAGAAGCTAGGAGAAGGGGGGATGGATGGAACGGAGGGATCAGGTCTACTCACATCATGTGAGACAAAAACACACACTATTAGTGATCATGATGAGTGTGTGCGTGTGTCACGTGTAGGCCGGAGTGGGCAACAGCCATCCGATCCATCCGTTCCCTCCACTCAGCCCGAAGCAGGGTCAGTGATGTACACTGATACCCATGAGAGAGAAGATCGTCGCGTATCAGCGACTGACGGACGCGTGCATGTGGGAAGCATTCAAGGTCCACTGTCTGGACAACCGGACTCCGGCATCGGCGATGATCGCCCGTGCGGTCGCCCTGCTTCTGGAGAAGGAGGGCGTGGAGTTCGAGTGTCTGCGGATCCCGAAGTGCGAAGCGGATCGGAAGTGTCAGCACTAGCTTTCGACCTTGAGACGTGCTCGGCCGACGAACTGCACACGCGGAGTGACTTCGTCCGGCTGTGCGGGGCGAGCAGCGCGGACGGCCCTCACGTCTTCTACGACGTCGGCCACCTCATCAACTGGCTCGACCGGGCTGACGCCATCACCGGCCACAACATCCTCGGCTTCGATCTCTTGGCGCTGGCTCGCCACCACGGCGCCGACTACGAGGCGCTGGCGGCGAAGGCTGTGGACACGATGCTGATCGCCAAGCAGCTCGACCCCCCGTCGTCCAAGGGGATGCCCGCCGGCTACTACTCGCTCGACTCGCTGTGTGAGAGGTACGGCGTGGTGCGCAAGACCGACGACATCAAGCGCCTGGCCAAGAAGCACGGGGGGTTCGATCAGATCCCTCTCGACGACCCCGAGTACGCCGAGTACCTGAGAGGCGATGTGAGCGCCTCGGAGGCGCTCGTCGAGGCGATGGGCGCACCCGATGCGTACGTGCAGCGAGAGCACCGAGTGCAGGCCGTCATGGGGCGCATCAGCCTCTCCGGCTTCCGGGTCGACGAGGAGCTGTGCTGGGACCGCCATCAGCGAGGCGCTGACAAGCTCGACGAGATCAAGGATCGGCTTCACCGAGAGCACGACTTCCCCGTGAAGGGCGCTGCCCCCCATCGCACCAACGCCGGCAAGGAGGCGTTCTACAACGCGCTGCGCGCGGCCGGGCTCGGTCCCCAGTGGATCGAGAAGGAGTGGCCGAAGAACAAGGACGGCTCGCTGAGCCTGGCCAAGGAGGTGCTGACCGAGAAGATCGATGTGTTGAGCGGGCCCCGCCCGGCGGCAGCCGAGATCTGTGAGGCGATTCTCGGCATGAACGGCGTGCGCACGGTCTACGGCAACGTCATCGACTGGACCGCCGGCGGGCGCGTGCACCCCCAGATCGCGCCGGATCAGGCGTCGGGGCGTTGGAGCGTGACGAAGCCCGGGCTCACCGTCATGGGCAAGCGGGGAGGCAAGCACGTCGAGCGGGAGATCTTCCTCCCCGAGCCGGGCGAGGTCATCGTCGCCTTCGACCTCGACCAGGTCGACATGCGCGCCATCGCCGGGCACTGCCAGGACGCCGGGTACATGGAGCTGTTCGCCCCCGGGCGCGACGTCCACTCCGAGATCGCCAAGATGGTCGGGCTCTCCCGAGAGGAGGCGAAGGCGATTGGTCACGGCTGGAACTACGGGCTCGGCGTGGCCGGGCAGGTGCGCGGTGGCGTGCGCGAAGAGGCCGCCGTCCAGTTCGACCAGAGGATGCGGGAGAGCTTCCCCCGGCTCGTCGAGTGGAAGGACGAGGTGCGCGCCATCGCCGGCGCCGGTGAGCTGCTCGACAACGGGTTCGGTCGCAAGCTGCGGGTCCACCCGGACTGGGCCTACACGCAGGCTCCGGCTCAGATGGGCCAGGGGACGACGCGAGACATCCTCGCCGAGGGGCTGCTGCGCCTACCCTCCGAGATCCTCCCGATGCTGAGGGTGGTGGTGCACGACGAGATCGTGCTGAGCATCCCCAAGGACTCCTTGGAGGACGTGAGCCGACGGGTCCAGGAGGCGCTCACCTTCGAGTTCAAGGGCGTGCCGATCACTTGTGGTGCCTCGAAGGCCGGCGACTCGTGGGGCGCCTGTTACTCGAAGTGATCATGGTCTGGCGGGTTCCTGCCATCGACGGGAACCTGCCACTCACCGAGACCTCAACCATGCTTGACGTACGTAGAGCTGACATCTTGACAGAG
>Ga0193700_1000024_pt1 | contig 37819 bp, 40 predicted proteins | sample U3s1metaG_FD_143057 | JGI IMG/M metagenome (GOLD analysis project Ga0193700, IMG submission 143057) | Soil microbial communities from a riparian zone of the East river system, Colorado, United States - U3s1 | ecosystem: Environmental > Terrestrial > Soil > Riparian zone | place: USA: East River... | reverse complement strand
AGCATCCTTGCAAACTCTGCATTAGCCATTCCCCACACTATAACGACATCAATTAGCACAAGATGATATAAAAGGAAGAACGATAACAACTACTACTAGATATCCTTAATTTGTTGCATGCCGTCTATATTTGCGTCTATATTTGCCGTCTATATTAGAGTTAAATTCTTTCTTAATTTATAAGATTGGCAGGGCTAAGGATTTATAACAATTATTCTTATACTAATCAATCTTTATTTTTAATGTTTAATACTAGTTCAATCGTCTGAGTACACAAACTGAAAGAATTATTAGTACAACCACTTATCGAGTAAGAAAAGCCAATGATGCCTGTACACAAATCTGAACTAATAAATTATACATCATTACAAGCATTAAGGTTTAAGAAATAGTCCATGCATCTAAAAAACTATAGAGACGATCTAATGTTGTGGGATAAATTCTTGTACAAACGTGCCAGTATAACATGCTACAAAATTATTATCATAACTAATGGACAAAAAAAATGCGGTTGGATACGAGCTTTTCCCTTAGTTATTGCACTTATTCCATTATTTTTCAATAAGTGTGTATGTGCTTACGCAACTACACAGATAATAGTATACAACAGTAGAGATATTTTTACCATAGAAGGCAATAAAGATGTCAAATAATAACAATAGCAACAATAACAATAACTTGTATGTTACTGTATCAATCACTGTCGGAGATGTAAAAGTACAGTTCAACGGCTCTGCCGAGTCAGTCATGACATCTGTCATTACCTTCTTAACAAAACAAGTCCCTACACTTGATCTGGCAAAAAAAATTTCTCTAAATTATGCGGTGACTGAGCTTATTGAAACATATTCAAATCTAATTCGAATTACTCCAGAAGGTCCTAGAGTAATTCCAGAACTACAAGGATCAGCAATCAAAAAATTATCAGATAAACAATTGGTTGCTTTGCAATTGATAGCATCTAAAATTGCAAAGGATCTTGGTAGGATACCGGATGATAGAATGCAAATGTCTGAAATTCAATCTGCTACAGCTCTTAATCCAAAATCTGTTAGCTCAAGGCTGTCGGAGTTGGTAAAGGCAGGACACATACAAAGGGACAATACAAAAGACGGGATTGAATCTGCTGTTTATAGGATTACTACAGCTGGTATTCATTGGTTAAGTTCTACAATCGCTAAAAAGACTAAACCATCCTCTATGATGTAGCTCATTTATAGCTGAGATTCCGAAGGGGGTCTCTTTTGAATATACTGATAATTTCGCATTGTTCCAACTCTAGTTAAAATGCTTTCTCTTACCATATCTGTTAGTGAATGTGATACTGCAGTCCTATCGTAATTATATCCACGTCTTGACAACTCCTCATGAACCTCTCGTAATGGTTTTTCTGTTTCGAAATATCTTTCATACCACAGGGTTTCAAGTAGACCTCTACACGTCGTTCCTCCCCTTTGTAAGGCTTTGCGCTCAGGTTCCATAGAGTTTTTTAATACTGATATTTGGTTGATATCGCCTGAACTAATTTGCAACTTTAGATACTCAATATCCTTTTTTAACTCTGAAATCTTAGTATCCAATGTTGTATCAAGAGTGGTGGAATTATCTATACCAGAAAGAACATTTTCAACAGTCTGCTTTACTTTGCTTTCAACACAAGTTATTTCAACCTCCCAGTCACGATGTTTTAACTTAATTTTGACTTCTTCCTGCGGAGATGCTGCCTGCTGCGGCCCGCTCATAGAAACATACACCATTGACAATTTTGACACATAAACTTGTTGCTAAGCATATTGCGCATGTTGCGCAACATTAATAAACAACGCTGCAAGTGTATTGTTGAGCAACATGAATTCAAAGAGTCTTTTAAATCTTCCGTCGTGTGCAACTAATCTAGACAAATTTGGACACATCTTTGATAAGTCAATTTTCGAATGCCTTTCGCCCAAGTTACATGATGTGTTAAAAGGGAAAAAAATCATCTTTACTAAAAACAATAAAAGCCTTGTACCAATTGATGGTTGGGGAAGCAAATCTACACCTTACTGTACAGCAACAATAACAACTATTCAGCCAATCAAGGAAGACACAATGATATCTGCTATTGATTCAAGCAGCATACAAGTCGCAGAAACAGAGGAAGGATCACTTTACGCAGTTAAAAGTGGAATTACAATGGCCATTAACGGCTGTGAATTAATGCATTTTAAAATTGGGCCTGTGTTATTTTACTTGAGCGAAGAAACTATAAGATATTCTGCACTTGACCACAGATTGACAAAATTTGTCCTATTTGATAATGACCTAGCAAAACGGTTAATCAGGATACGGGTCGAAAGAGCAATTCAGATGGAACTTTCTAGACAATTTTCAAAATCAATAATTCTTATCGATGGATCATTGAAGTCATCGATATTTGAGAGCAAAAACCAGAGTATTAAAAATGTAGCAGAGAACTGTTCTCTTTATAGGAATTCAATTATAGGGATTAGCAAGGCTAGTAAACTCAAGGTTCTTGACAGAGTTTCTTTACCTCTTACAAAAATCCAGGGACCAGCATATATGGATATTGACTTAATCATCCAAAGCCTTGTCCGAAATACTATAGGTAATAATCTTATGGTAAAGTTGGGAAATAACAGCATTCCTGTCTTGCGTGCAGATATTATTACTACTCATGGCGATAAAGATGAGTCGCTTGGAAAATTACTTGGAAATGATTCTATAATACAAGGCTACCCTGAAACCCTAAGGCTTGCACACCATATTTCAACCTTTACTAGTACCGAGACATCATGTCTTAGAGGACATGTTTTGAGCAACTATGACGTAACAGAGATTGCAAGTGAGGATATCCGTAAAACACTGCTAGGCTCGATCCCAGTATGAAGATCTTATCAAAAAAAGACAACGAACTTCTTATGCTAGCAATGAAAACAGATACAGCTAGCAAGGGTGACTATTTACTAATCGAAGATGAAAAGGTAAAGAAAAAGATGATTGCTCAGATCTACGACGAGGAATATCTTTCTTCACAATCTTTAATTGAAGATATTGTCAAGGACGAAGTGGTAACTGCATCAAGTACAGAGAATCTCCACGATCCACTCAACATTGGAATTTTATCACGGATGCTCCGAGATGCAAGAATGTTCCGAGCTAAGATAAGGGCTGCCATTGATTTGTCGGACAAGCTATCAAGTGATGTTACATGGATTCCTTCTAGAGTATATTCTAAGGTAAGAAGATTAAAGATTTCTGAACTAGATTCGCTTCTTGGAAGAACCGGTGTTTTTCCTATTCCCTTAGGGAAAGCCGGTGTAGACAATGAAGAATTCGAGATCTATGCTGAAGATCTTGATGGCAAATTAAATATTATTACTGGAAAAAAGGAATCTGGCAAGTCACATCTCTCTAAGATGCTCGTTAAGACACTTGTACAGCATGGGGCATGTGTTATTGTATTTGATTTAAATAATGAATATAGAGGAATAGGATGTAAACAAGATGGCTCTCCATCTTCATTGGCAGATCAGACGATAGTGCTGGAACCTGGAAATGGATTAACTTTCACTCTTGGCTATTGTGGCAAAGCTGCCATCTCGAACATGCTAAAAAATGCACTCGATATGCCAGCTGCATCGTTACGTGAATTCTTTAGAATTTGGGATTGGCTTGAAAATAAACAAACGTTAGATATCGAAGCGTTAGGTAATGCGATCAATACTTGGAATATTAATGAGCTTGTACGAGATGCGCTTATCTCAAGACACCATGTAATTCAGGCATCTCGTATATTTGATGATAATGGTAAGGGCGATGGAGGCTTCAGGTTTGAGAATCTGATTGCAAAGAAATGTGGAGGTCTTGCAATGATATTTAATCTAGGCAGAGTAACCCCTGTTGTAAGAAGAATGATTGTAGAATTGGTGTTGAGTAAATTGGTTGATTTGTTAGAGAAGATGCTAATTCCACCAGTCTTTCTCTTTGCAGAAGAAGCCCACTTATACGTTAGAGATACGTACTGGGAAGACATTATTACAAGGATGAGGCATTTTGGAATCTATGCAACATTTGTCACAAATCAGCCTGATGCTATTAGTGACGGAATCTACAGACAAGTAGATAACATATTTCTATTCAATTTTACTAATGATATAGATTTAGACAAAATATCAAAAGTATCGTTGGCAGATAATGACACCATCAGGTCCATAGTTAGAACTCTACCTCAACGTCACTGTCTGTCTATAGGAAGAATTGTATGTGATCTGCCTATTGTTATAAAGATTGCAGCGCTAGAAGTATTAACACTCGGAGAGACGAAAAAATTTTTTATTAAATAATATTAAGATAAAACTTTTTTCAAAATGCACTATTGTTGGCGCATCTCTTTCTCCATTTCCGTCATGTTTAATTTTCCATGGGTAATAGTACACAAAGCATAGCATAGTTACAAGTGTGCAAAGGAGTAAAAGTATAGTTGCTGGTTAGGCAATCCTGCTTAAACTCAAACCTGTTTATTTATTCTATTGACTAATATAATTAATCATAGTCATTTCTGAGATAACCAAACTGTCTACTACGAGAGCATCAGGCAGTTACTAAGTAGCAGCAGAGTTCTTTAAATCAACAACTCCTCTGATATCTAGCAAATCTATCTCTTTGGCCATTTCTTTAGCTTCATTAGTTTCAGAATCTTGGTTGATGCATTTATCATAAAATGGGCAATATGGACATTTACCTCTTTTTGCATCATCTATCAGTCTAGGTAATATAGAAACATCCTTTTCTTCCAAAGCTTTTAGGAACAGGTTTTTGCGTCTAACCATCTCGTTCTTTAATATTTGTCTAGCAATATCATGTGATGGTAATAATACTTCCCAGCTTTCTATACCCACATCTTTAGCATTGAATGGTCGAAAGAAGTAATCACCTTCTGAATCACTTTTGACCCACCTGAGTTCTTTTATGTTATACCTTATAGAAATAATTCCTTTTTCTATACCGGTCATAACCATATAATATAACAGCTGCCTAAGGTACGATCTGAATGTACTATCATAGAAATCTAGGCGTCTGCCATTGACAGTATCTTTTAATTCGACTATTACATCTTTTTCATCACTCATGATATCTGGATGGGCAAGTATTCCATCCATTTCTATATCTGCTTGTGCTACACCTAGATCTGAAAGCTGTGTAATAACAAACTCACTTGATTCACCTCTTACAAAATGGTGTATTGATTCATTAGAAAGAGGATCCATATCAGGAAATTTTCTTGAATAATACTGCTTTCTTATGCAGGTAGTTGGTATGATGTCAGAGACATGCACTCTGTTGTCTCTTCTTCTTTTTTCCTCGTGTCTAGACATCAAGTTCTTTTGTAATAAATTGGTAAATTCAGGATTTTTTTGTATAATTATTACCATTTACTTTAGTCCCAGATGTAATCATTTAGATGAGAATGACTATAAGTATTTGGTGCCCTCAGTTCCAATAATATATTTTACAAAAAAACATGTATATGATACAACAGCTGTGGTCGTATTAGAAAACTTGCAAGGATAAGACCTAAAAGCGAGAAAATAATACGGAGGCCAAATTTAGCGTTTGCCTTGATTTCCTATTATGCAGCCATATTTTCACATTGCTTTGAATTTTAAGGATTTTGACTGTCATTAGAAGCTAACCTATTATTCGAGATCACCTCAGTAATACAACTTATTATGATGTTGTTATAATAACTGATTCAGTAACTGTAAATAATATTATATTTTCTATTATATTAAACGATGGCTGCCTCACCACGTTTCTTTGTTCCTATATCAATTGCGTCATTGACTGCTGAGATAAAAATTTTACCATCGCCTGCAGAACCCGTACTCACTAGATCAAGTATTGTCTTGATGACTTTATCAACTTGAGAATCTTCTACTACCGTAACAATGTTGGATCTAACTGAAAATTCCGAGACAAATCTGCCTGTTCCCCTGGCAGTTTCAACGAGCGGTTTTTCACCTTTGCCTCTGCCTTTTGCTTCTAGAATAGTACATCCTCCAATCCCAGCGTTCTTCAATGCTTCATTCACTTCCACAACTTTCTCATTACTAATAATGGCTTCTATACGCTTCATATTTTGCTATAAAAAGATATTATAATATAAGGTTTTCAAATAATATTTTAGATGTAAAAATTATAACTACAGAGAATTATCTAAAGGTAAATATCATAAAAATACGAGATTTTATATCGCATATTTGTCATTGTTATAGAAATTATATGATATGGGAAATATTTAAATAAGCATTTAGTTCTGCTTATTAAGTTAGATCAATAATCTAAAAAAATCGTTCTGGATTTGGAATAAAGAACATACAGGAGAAGATATTATGACAAAGGGTGCCGTGTAACCCAAATCGTAGGTTTCCTCAAAAAGGAAATCACTTCGCTGCCTCCAAAATAGATATCATCCAACATTCATTCTATTAGAGACCGGCATGATTGAAAAAACTTTGCCTGACTAAGGCAGTATAGTAAAAGATATTTACGTCATCGTATCATGGCTCAGGACTTTAACAAAGCCCCGGCCTATATATAAATATTTCAAGAATCTCCGTCAAATAATACATATGTCACAAGCAGGTGAACAGAACATGATGTAATAACAAATGACGGGTATGATGAAAAAATACAATAAATCTTTACGAATGGGTGATGATGAAGCTGTACTGGGGAAAACAGGTAGGAAATGGCAGCAGTGGTTTACAGTACTTGACTCAGTAGGAGCGGCTAAAATGCCTCATAAACAGATTGCTGAATACCTTTATGAAAAACACGGACTTTCAGGATGGTGGAGTCAGGTGGTTACAGTAGTTTATGAACAAGAACGAGGATTGCGTGAAAAACATCAGATTTCTGATGGCTTTGGTATTCTTGGTCGAGTCTTTTCTTGCGACTTTATGACACGCTGCTACAGTTGGTCTACTGGATCCCAAACCATGCCGCACTTGCTACAATAGTATACTCCCATCCTCATTCTTTCGTGTCATTTCGAATTCAGCGCTAGCAGTTAAGACTTGATTTTACATTCCTTTATTAAAATATGGCAGCACTTTTCTACTAAATGTGCGAATAAATTCTATCTCTGAGGGGCTGGTGCTATGAATATAGACACGAGTAAAACCAGCTTTAAAATATTCCTCTATTGATTTTACGCAGTCTTCCATTGAAGTAATTATATCAATAGATTCTTTTAGTTTTTTGTCAGAAACCTGTGCTTTTGCAGTTTTCTCTAGCTCGCTAGGATCACTTATTGCTGAATCAAATATATTTTTTATTAAAGTAGCTCTCCAAAACATTGTAGATTTAAAGGCCTTATCGTAATCTACTGAATAGGATACTTTGTATTCAGCTATCTTAGCAATCCTTGATGAATCCTTTCCTTCTTGCTCTGCAGTCTTGTTAAAAATATCAAGCGTCATTTTAGATTCTTTTGGCTTAAGAAACGTAATTAGGCCATCAGAATATTTTGCAGAAACTTTGGTTGATTCTGGGCCAACAGCTGCCATATAGATAGGCACATAACTCACAGGTGGAGTGTAAAGCTTTGCATTTCTAATTAGGAAGTATTCTCCATTATAATTTACGAAACCATTCTTGCTACTTCTGTTAATGTTATTGTTCTCGTCCCTTCCTTCATACCATAGTTTCCTTATTACCTGAATTGCTTCTTTAGTCTTTGATAATCTAAAACGTGGTTTAGGCCAAATATATCCTAAGGGTACTTCATTCATAGCCTCTCCTGTGCCAATGCCAAGCCCTATACGACCAGGATAAAGTACATCAAGAGAAGCAAAAGCTTGAGCAATTATAGCTGGATGGTATCGATGTAGTGGTGCTGTAACTCCTGTCACAAATTGCATTCTTTTTGTTCTTTCAGCTGCTGCAGCAATCCATACCCAAGTAAAATTACCAAATCCATTATCATGCCACCATGGATGAAAATGGTCGCTTGTCATTGTACTAGTAAAGCCTGCCTTTTCGGCTTGTACTATATGATTGAGTAAGTCTTGCAGAGAATATTGTTCTTGAGCAGCCCAGTATCCTATGGGTGCTCTCTCTCTTTTTTGACTTCTTATTGATTTAGCTTGCATATACAAAATATATATTATCAACAATAATGCAAAAACGTTTCAAAATAAACTACGTCGACCTTGTACCTTTGATACCTGTACAAGTCAAATATCCAAATTACTTTATCTTACCTAAAGAATTGGGCCTGCGCAATCGAATATATGATCTGTAAAAAAATGATAATGTAATAAGGGATGTCGATACCGGAAATTTATGAATTGGTGTAGTAAGTTTTTTGGATACCTACACATGTGAAGTATCATCGCTCGTCGTCGTTAAAGGATATTATCAGGGGTTATGTTGTAAATATTATGCTTTTCTGTTTTGACGCAAATATGACAAAACTATGAGCGTCAATGAAATCTTTTTCATCGTTTAGATTTACATAGTATTTCAGAACATCTGTATTCCATAGTTCTGGCATGTCAATATTATACGCACAGAGGATCGACAGAGGCATTGACCGTTTTCTCTCAAGTGCATATTCTAGATCAAACCATTGTTTTTCTAGACCGCGTGATAAGAAATACGACGATAGATCAGCAGCTACTCGTACTCCTTTTTTTACCTTTTGCTATGAAGTCATCGCAGATAGATTTGGTAGTCTTCTTCCAATTTTCCAAATCTGGGTGTTCAGGATCTTTGTTATATAGGTCTTCACCCTTTACTATCAGTAGTACCAGAAACATCAACACTATCATCATCAAGAGACCAATGTATCACAGAGACTTCAATAATAATACCAAGACGCGGCATGATGATAATAATAAAAGTGGCCATAGAGGGAAAGAAAGAGTCATCATCAAAGAATCAAGATGAAGAAAAACAATAAGGTATTGGCCCATTGTTTTGATATTCCACTTTTTCAACTTACATATAATTTGACTCGAAATTTTGTTTATTTAATATCTCTACTCCAAAATCGAATTTCTACTCATTTTTGTTTACGATGATATATCTATTGTATTGTTAATGTTAAGTATCCTAAGTATCCCAAATATATAAATTGTATAATAATAATACTTTCTATGAGAGAATATTATATTGACAGAAAACTCTGTCAGACACATCACCGCTATCAGAGAAATGGAAGCTCTTAAGCGTGAATATCAAATACGCTGCAGTCACTATGAACTCCAGTTGTCTTCGAAGGATGATTGTGTCAGTTGTACAATTTGCGGTAAAAACTGGTCTTTTCTAGAAGACCGTGGCTATTCAAAAAACCTAAAAATCTATACGGCTGATAAAGAATAGTTAATTAAAATGAAGGCTAAATAGATTGCCTATTCTTATCAATGTAGTCATAGTTTCTACATAGTTTCTACATAACTCATTTTCATCAAAACCATAAATAGTTACTTTTTCATACTCAAAACTACGGTTATTTGTCAAGAGATAGCACTTAACTTCATTTTCTGTATCAATTTTTATTGCTCTAAACTGCAAATTAGTGTATAGATGTAATATCAATAAAAACGATCCTATCATTTTCTTTCCTCTCCTAATTTAAACAAAAAATAAGATGGACGAAAGATAAGATGAGTATGTCTACGGCAATAATAACAGCAGTAATAAGTTCATACTTAGAGTCATTATAATAACAACGATGATAATTTATAATTTAAAATCCAAGCTTTTATTTTTCATATAACTGTTTTATATTGCATATATGCCAGCAATAATATTTGACATATATTACTGTATTTTCAAATGCAATTAAGAAGGAATAAGTCTGCAATTTCTTTAGCAGCAATAATTATTAGTGGATTTATTGTTGCCAGTTTTACTCCATTTTCCCAGGCGTTTGCACAGAATGCTAGCAATGATAGTACTAATGGTAGTCAAGGATCTACTAACACGGTAAAGACCCTACGGATAGGCTATTTCCCAAACATAAATCATGCTCAAGCTGTAATTGGATTTGGAAGTGGAGAGTTTCAAAAAGCATTAGGCGATAACGTAAAAGTTCAAACAACCGTATTTAATGCTGGGCCATCAGCAATAGAGGCGTTATTAGCAAAAAGAATTGATGCAACATATGTTGGGCCAAATCCTGCAATCAATGGATATGTAGTATCTGATGGAAAGGATCTAAAGATTGTTGCTGGAGTATCTAGTGGAGGAGCAGTTTTTGTAGTTAGAAATGATGCTGGAATTAATTCGCCTAAAGATTTTGCGAACAAGAAATTTGCTTCACCTCAACTTGGTAATACTCAGGATGTAGCACTAAGGAAATATTTGTTGGATAATGGATATAAAACAGTAGAGAATGGTGGAAATGTCACAGTAGTACCTGTAGCTAATTCTGATATACTGACGCTATTTCTAAAGAAAGAGATCGATGGTGCTTGGGTCCCTGAACCATGGGGTGCAAGATTGGTGAAGGAAGGAAATGGAAAAATTTTCTTAGATGAAAGAAGTTTATGGCCAGGTGGTAAATTTGTAACAGCTAACGTAGCCGTCAGCTCAGATTATCTTAAGAATAACCCAGACGTAATTAAAAAGCTATTAGCAGCCCATGTTAATGAAACAACATGGATTAATGATCATAAAGAAGAAGCTATTAAGTCATTTAATACTGAACTCAAAAAGCTGACAGGTAAAACTATTGCAGAAGATGAATTAAGAGATGCATTATCAAGGTTAGATATTACTTATGACCCACTAAAGCTGACACTCTTTCGTTCTGCTAATAGCGCCTATGATTTAGGATTCTTAGCTAAAGGAAAGCCACGTCCTGATCTATCAGGGATATTTGATTTGACGATACTAGATGAAGTATTGAAGGAGAAGGGATTGAAAACTATAGGAGGAGGCGGAGGAACTGCTGCCCCAGGAGGTGCTGTAGAATAGCGTTCCAACCTTACTAGTTTTTTCTTCATTCTTTATATGGACTTCGTTTTTTTTGAGACACTCAATTATGGAGTCCAAATCATTTTTTAAGGAAATTGAGGAAAATAGGCTAGCCAGTCTAAAACAGAATTAGAATAAAGATAAAAGATAAATAAAGTTCGTTAGCGCGTAAGTCTGATAACAAGCCTCAAAACTGATTCTGTAAAATTCACTGCACATATAACTAAATAACTCGTGGAAGATTTTAGTTGAAATGATTAACTTGTTGAAGATGTAATCCCATTAAATCAATTTAATCGGAGTTTTATCAATATCATTTTACATTCATGGGATCACTACGGCTCCAAAAAAAGATAGCCTTTCCGTTATCAAAACTACCGATGTTTACCTCAACAAATTCAATATTAATAGGTTTTCAGAATAGTGGTAGCTAGCGAGCATTTTTTACTTACCGTCCGTTACTGAATTCAGCAGGATAATATGCACAAACATACACATAACAAAATAAGACTAGAACATATAACTTCCTTTGGAGATGCAGTTTTTGCATTCGCAATAACATTCATGGCTCTTTCAATCGAAATTCCTAATATACCTAACAACCTTACTGAACCAGAAGTTGCTGATAAATTAGTTCAGTTACTTCCTCAGTTCGAGATTTATCTAATCAGTTTCATAATAGTTGGTATTTTCTGGATCAAATATCATCAGGTTTTCAATCAGATCGAGGATTCACATTCGATAATGGTGTGGCTAAACCTCATATTTTTGTTCTTTATTACACTCGTCTCATTTGCTACTGCACTTGAGATAAATTATGGTCTATACCACTCAGTCTTTATAGTATATGCTATAATTTTGACAGCGACTGGAGCATTATTAGCACTAATATGGTTACATGCTTCAAAGAACAAGATGCTAATTGATAAAAATATGAGTGAAAGACAAATAAAATCATTTTCAGTTCAAAGCATTATTCCTTCATTAGTATTCATAAGTTCAATTGGAATTTCCTTCATCGATATACAAGTTGCTCAGTATTTTTGGCTAGTCATATTTCCAGCACAGCTATTCGTAAGAAGAAAATTTGCACCTACAGATGATTGAGTGAAGCACCAATAATTATATCAATTCTCAGACGACAACAAGCCAAAACCAATATCAAGAAATACATTGACGAAAGACTACCAGAATACAAGAAGTGTCTTGTAGGATTAATTTCTATCTTGAAAGAAGCATGAAATACTGCTACAAACTTTCAAGATCAACTGAATCGAAGGGCCTCGAAAATTACCGGGGAGGAAAGATATCACTAATCACACCTTCCCCTAGCTTCCTTAGTAATGGTTTGTTTTCTCTGAAGATTTCCTCATTTGACAAACTTGCTAATAAATCTTGGTTTTCCATAATTGCTCTAAATACATCTTTATCAGTGATAATACCTACTACAATACTTCCTTCTTTAACTACAGGAAGTCTTCGAATCTTATTAAGCTGCATAGTCTGTAATGCATCTTTAATAGAACTATTTGGTGAAATTGTGATCAAGGGCTTGCTCATTAATTCCCGTAAGGGTAAATGCAAAAGGGATGGCTTTGATGATCCAATAATGCGTACAATATCTTTTTCTGTAATTATACCAACAGGCTCAGTAGTGTATTCTTTCACCACAATCACGCTTCCAATGTTATTTTTATTCATTATTTTACATGCCGCATGAATATTTTGATCAGCCATCTCCGTTTTTAAATTGACGCTCATGAAACTGGAAACAGGAATAGAGTCGATATTCCTCATGTTACTCATTAGTTATCATAATCATAAAACCAGTATTTGTAATCTCTGGTCTTATTCTGGCATACGTGATTATTCTTTCAAAGCCATAAGATTTTTAATTAATGCGTGCGTATCGATGATATTCTTCGATATCTTGATAAATGCAATTAAGCTAGTTAATTTATAATTTATTTTTTTATTCTATAAAGATTCCTGTGTGATACTATCACAAGTTTGCCATCACGTATTCACTTAATCTGAACATCAATTGATAGTATACCGTACCTTTCAGTGTTTGTTCCTTCTCTTTTATCTGATACATGATATTCTACCTCGAGCTCATCTCCTGCATAAGCTTCTTCCAAAAATCTAGTATTTCTATTATTCCATTTAGGATCTCCGTCCATCCCATAAAGCAACTTAATGTTATTAGAAAATACATCTAGCTGTGTCATCACACCTTCAGCACGTGCCAGTAAAGCTCTACCAGGTAAAAGAGTTCCTTTAATCCCTTCTTTTGCTGCCAGTTCAGGTTTTTGATGCAAAATATTTTTTATCTTAGAAAAGGATATGTACTGTTTAAATTCGTCCTCATTGATGCTGAAATTGGATTTAAATGTTTGGCCTACTTTAAACTCCTCGAACTTCAAAGCTAATTTTAGAAACTAGGAATGTAGTTCTATATATATTTCGACGTGGAAGAATACTCAAAGTCATTATTGTATAACTATCAATATTCTAGTTGCTAATGCACTAAACACTAAAAATACAATCTCAAATAAGACAATCTCACAAAGGCTAACAGTCTTTTTTTCTTTTTTGGCGGGCCAAAATTACTTTACTCACACATATGTCATATTTCTTTTCAGAATACTAGGAATGACGCCACTTGAATCCTAACGTTCAGCTATAGAGCGAGACAGCAAAGCCATGGAAAATCTCAAAAAAGTAGTAGTAAACATTAACACTGGTTCTAGGACCAGACTGTAGATTTCCTTTGTATAGCATAATCATTTACAAGAATCTCGTGAATAGACAATTTACTTCAAGGGCTACCGCAATGGTGGTGACAACTACAATAATGATTGGAATGGGTTTAACTCCAATACTACAACAACAATCAGCAAATGCACTTTCTGATCCTGACGGTAGTCCTGTTTCTGGACACAAGACACCATTACCACACCACATACCAATTGCTAAGTCTGGGACAATATCTACATAGTATGGTGGGACAACAAAACAGAAATAATGACGAGGTAATATTTAAAGTTCAACTGACGGAGGCAAGACTTTTGGAGATAAAATTAATCTCAGCAATACTACTAAGGCTGATTCACAGGACGCACAGATTGACACATTTGGAGATAATGATAGCAATGTAATTGTTACATGGTGGGAGAGAAATGCAACAAGTAACGAGCCTGTTGCGAGAATTAGTACAGATAGTGGCAAAACATTTGGACCTTTATTGAAACTGTCAGATAATGGAACCATTGGTGGAAGCGGTGGAGGATAAGATAATCAGTTAGTGAAAACAAATCACAAATAACCAATCAAGTCTTTTAGATAGTTAAAAGTCATCCATATACTGCAAATGGGCCAACTGACTACTAACATAGACATCAGTGTATATTCATAGCCTTTTTTGTTAAGTAAAGAGAAAAGTTTGAAAATCATCTACTTATTATCAGACTGAAAATTATTATTTTTAAGTTACCTATCATGCATGAAAATGTCTGAACTTGGTTTAGTCGAATATTTCAGCAGGGCAGAGATGGTAGACAAAGAGTTATTACACTATATTGAAGCACGCCGCATCTATATTACAACCGATCAAGGATACATATGTCTTAAAAAAGGAGAATGGAACTAAATTCTCTTCCTACTCTGTGCTTTATCAGTCTTTTTGCTTTTTGAATCCTTAAAGAATGAAGATTTGAGCAAAGGGGAGATGATGTGAAATACAGACGCATGAACTAGAACATATTCTTCTGGCAGCCGCTAAATCCATAAAGAAGGGAAAAGGAAGGTATAAGCGCTAGGGCATCTTTTCCCAAATGAATAAAATAGATATCAATATCCCCAGGTTAGTCACCAGAAGACTTGAATAACAACTGTCGCTGCAATAATATTATCGCGGCGGCTACACCTGTTCCAAGCTTGTTTGATCAACATCCAAATGCCAATAATTATTCCTAGAGTTCTTTTTTTTGAGGACGAGAAAAACTAAACTGATCTTTAACGGAATCAATTAAAAATCATTACTTTCTAATCATGATTGAATCTTTTATTCGAATGATATGTCTTTACTGTGTTCTTTCTCTCAACACACAATCTATATGGATATATGGAATGTTAGGTACATCTTCAGGGCGCCCTAGTTGGGCATTTACACTATTTGGGATGAGAAAATGGCATCATAGGAAAGACAGCAAAAAATCACAATATTTATCTTGCGAAATTATTTTCATGAAGTCATATCTCTGGAAAGCATATCTTTTTTTTATCTCTCTAAGACTTTGATCGTAGAGATTTTTCTGTTTTCGAAGATTTTCTGTAATTGTTTGTATACATAACCTTCGAATAACTTTCCTAGTATGCCATATGGTAATTCAAATTCAATCTCATCTATTATCTCAGTTTTTTCTTTTCCATCGATATCATTAAATTTGTGTAAGTGTCTCCATTTTTTGAACGGACCAGCAAACATCTCATCTATATATTCATAGGGTTTAAGAAATGTAATCCTTGAATGCCATGTCATTCGTATTTTTGCAATTATTTTACCGCTAGCCCAAATCTCATGACCATGGATAATGTTTTGACTAGTGGAATCAATAATTTTGAGATCCATTTCTTTTGGGGTTATTATTTCTAAATGCTTGATATCTGTATAAAAGTTCCAAACTCTGGCTACATGAACTTTGACAATAAACGTATGCCTGAATGTTTTCAAATATATAGAGCTGACCTATATTGTAGGTAATTAATAGCAATAGCGCTTTGTAAGAATGTATGTATAATGTTTGTTTAATTGTAATATTAGGAGACTATACATCAAATGAATGATGAATAATAATGAAACAATATGAGCAAATTTTTTAGAACTGACATATAGTTTTTCTTTTCATTCGAGTTTATTATTTCCGTTTCTGTCTTCCGCCTATGCTATATTTGAACCCCGATCCACATTTAGGACATGATATTTCGCTATGTTTTATTCCACAAGAAATGCAATAATAATAATAATCATCAGAGTTATTTCTATTGCTAAATGTTTTCGCGATAAGTTTAGCTAAACCTATTATGCTCATCACTTTTTCTCTGAGTGATAATAATGCCAAACTAACTACACCCAATATTATAAGAAAGGAAAATGGAAAGGGTATTAACCATGAAATAATAATTGCTCCTATAATCAGATATACAAAACTTCTAGTTTGAGCTGAAAATGAAAAAAGCTTTTCCAGTATCATATTAAATAACATTCGATCGCTTATTACTCTTCGCTAATGAGCTTCTAGCTGCGTCCTGCATAGAAATTGCAGCTCCGGTGAATATAGGCTTTAATTTGATGGATTCACATCCCATTGTAGATTGATTCCTTAATCGTGCAGCCTTAATTTCAACAATATTTTGGAAGTATTTCTCTAAGTAATGAATTTCCATTGCCATAGGATATAATCCTCTTCCACTCAATAACATATTTCAACAAAATGTACAATATAATTTTCATCCATGGTTCCTTCCCTTAATGCTGTATGCATTCCTTCATGAAATATTTTATGGCGTGCCAACGATCCAGAATTTATAGAGCTACCTAACCATCTTTGTTGTTCCTTAGGATCTAACTCGTATTTAATATAGTATCGCATATCTGTGCTTATAATAATCTAATCAGAAAGTCATTTAAGCATTGTTGATTTGGCCCCATTGCAAATTTGAGTCAAGCCAGGTAAGGTCATACATTCCGCTGAATTTGCATTGGCCTTTCTTACTTATCAACTAATGACAATGAACCCGATGAATGATTACTAATTAAGTTTGCTATATTTGTAAGTGAAATCGTTTATCAGCTAGGCTCTCGTGGTCTTTTGTGGTTGTGTGTGAATATGGAATTGAGCAAGTCCGGTCGCTTTGATCCAAAAATCATCAAATACGGATCATTCTTGACATCAATGTCAGAAACAGCTTAAAAAATTCCCCAGCTTCTTTTGATGTGCGTTTGTCCTCTCGAGTCAGATTCATCTGGGCAGTACGCAGCGACATCCTTAGTATGACGCTCTGAACGTATGTCGGCCCTAGGCATTCCATGCGTCTTTCATCAGATGCATGTTTTATTCAATGTACATTCTGACTAGATTATTTAGAGTCAAAGAGATAAAGATTCTTCGGCACATCCTGACTAGACTTGAGCGTAAGTCATTAGGGGAAATCGAGGAAGAAAGGAAATTTGTTCTGTCAATCTAAACTTTGTATCCAATCTTCCTCAGGAAGTATTTTCTAGCTTCAACATCTCTTTCCGTTTCTATACCCTTTGATTTAAATCCATCCACAACTCCGAGTATTCCTCTTCCTTGTCCAGTTTCAACAAATATTACTTCAATTGGATTAGCAGTTGCACAGTATACGTTAACTATTTCTGGCACTTCTTTTAATCTTGGTAGAATGTTTATCGGATAAGCATCCTTTATCAAAATTATCAGGCTATGCCCTGCAGATAGTTTGTATGCATAATCGGTTGCAAGTATCTCTAGATTGCTGTCGTTTCCAGCATGCCTGACTAAACATGGACCACTCGATTCACAAAAAGCAATACCAAATTTTAAGTTAGGTACGCAATTAACTAAACATTCTGAAACGTCTTCTACTGTTTTGATAAAATGACTTTGAACTAGAATAATTTGAATATCTGCTGGTAGTTCTATTTTTAAGGCGTGAAGCTCCATGAGTTATTGAAGATAACTATCAACTATATTATATACATGTTATTGGATTGGCAGCGTCACAATAATAGTAATAGCATTATAAATTAGGTGAATAGCAATAATCAACTACTGGAATGTGAACAATCGTCCACTCACTACGCTAAATGGAAGATTGGGTTTGATAGGATGGTTAGAGATTGGGTAGGGGCCCAATAGCCATGCTTGTTGATTACTATGCTCCAATTAAAGCTGAGGATATTAAAAAAATTAGATTCAAGCTAGGTTATGCACATGATAGATATTACATGCAGTAGATGCGGATAGTGTGTAACTTTCTTCTAATGGTGATTGTTATGATGTTGTTAGTTGTGCGCTACCAAATAAAACAGAAAAGTCTTTACACCATATCAGAACATATTTGTATTTTGCAACGTTGATTCCAATAGGTATATTGTAGTTCTGATTTCCATTATTTGCTTTTAGCCTTCCTAGGTCCGCAAAATCTGTAGCATCTTTATTAGTAGACATGTAAACATGAACATTAGGTCCATTTGTAGACCTGAAGTTTTCTAATCTCAGAATACTACCTCCATCTTGCAATGGAATTACCTTAGCTACTCCTTCTGTATTATGAAATCCATCGCCTGCGCCAATAAAAGCACTAGTTATAATTTTCTGTTGTTGTTTATTTTGAATTAAATTATCTGCTTGTTCGTTTACTGTGCTATTTATCTGAGCAGCAGCTCTCATAATCATATTCTTTTGCTTTTCATCCATGCTTTTTGCGGCATTTATTCTATGTTGCTGATCAATCGATATGAATTTCTGATATTGCTGTACAGCATCTGATGGTAATGGTTCATTTATCGTTCTATTAATAAATAATGGAGAAAAAGTATAAACACCAACAGGTATTGCTATCGCAACTACTATGATGGTCAGAATAAGCATCTTTCTATTCATGATGTAAACAGGAGGCTAGTCGCATAAATCAATTTTTCCAGATCTGATCCAAAACTATCAAGAAAAATATCTTGCAATTGCAGATCAATGATAATGAGACAGCCATCATTGATAGGCGCAAGTCTTGGTTTTTTTTATCCACCTGTCATGTACTACATGTACTATATTAGAAGAACAAGAAAATATCATGCAGTAAAATCAATACTGGTTTGCTAGTTATAAAGCAATTAGAGCGATGGTATTACAAGCTATATTGAGAAACTAAAATTGGATATGGCTGACTGTCATTGGTTGCTGTGGTCAATGACTTGGAATGCAGTAAATACAGTTCAAAGATTAAGAAAGACATATCCTATTTGACAAAATGTGAATCATATTTTAATTTTCGTCTACATCCACTAGAACTACATTGTTCTTGTTGTTCTCTTGCTTCTTCCTTTTTTGATATTCTTGTTATTATAAAATGAAATCCTATAAGTGGTGCAAATAATCCCATTGTCAAGACTGCAAGTAAATGGCTATGCATTACTAATAGAAGATATAAAGTTATTCCTACACCCGTCATTATTTCAACCCATGTACATGTACAAAGCTGTAATCCTATCTGCTTAAGGTTAATATTTACCATATATCATCTATGAGTAATATCCAATTAAATCTCTTTTTCCAAATTATGTCTAAATTATATCCAAATTTACCTACTTATTCAGCATATGTCTAAAAAAGTATGATGAATCTGGTTCTCTAAATAATATGATAGTTATGTTCGAACATATAGTTGACAAGTGCTAGAATTGGCACTCCAAGGATGGGATTATTCTTTGAACAGAATTTTGCAGAAAAATGGGCTGATAATAGTATACCGTCTATTATATATTAGAAATTGATATGTCCTTTCAACCTATGTGTAATAAAAAAAAGGTAAGGTGGCAAATCCGGGTATTCTCGGGCAATAAATTTCCTTTAAACATGTACTATGCATATGGGATGTGGAATAGTTTTAGAATTGATTTTGATCCGGTAACAGGTAAGCTATGGGATACTGAAAATGGTTTGGTGTTTGGTGATGAGATTAATCTTGTTGAGCCGGGATTTAACAGTGGATATAATAAGATTGACGGTACATGGCTACGTGGATATAGTACCGATCAAACCGAGAGGCATGTAGCTCCATTACATCCATACAATTTAGTAGACTTTGGCAGTAAAGGAAAATATCTAATACCAAAGTTTACATGGTTCAGAGGTGTTGGTCCCACTGCAATCAAATTCCTTAATTCTCATAAGGAACAATATTTGGAAAAGGATTTGGTGGGATTACTGACATTAAGGTGGGACTTAAAGACGATTATGGCATTGATGATTACCTATATGTCCTTACATTCCACAAAACACAGGGAACAATATTTAGAATAGTGTCTAAAGCTACTAATGCTACAATAACAGATTGATCTGAACTAGAAATAGTGCAGAATTAACATTTAATCCAACTGAAATGGATTCTTTTATACAATAAGGAATTGCTTGATTTGCTGGTCTTCTATTAAGGAATCAATAATATTAGTACGATCCTCTAAGGATAGCATGTTATTACTATCGCTGAATACAAGTGAATCAACTGCAGCAAGTTTATAATAGTTATTGATTGCGTTTTCAACTACCATCCGAGCATCATAAACTACTATTCCAAACGCTGTAAGGTAATATTTTCCATGTTCTTTTCTTATTAAGTGAGCTTTTCTTAAGCGAGATATTCTTGAGTAGTATTGCTTTGGGGTAAGTTTTAATTTGTTTCTAAGGGTGTGGCTATCCCCTTTTTCATCTTTGTTTGTTATGGCTATAGTTTTAAGAAGAGCAAAAGATTTGTCATTTGATATTGCATATAATGCATATGCAATAATGTTATTCATTAGTAAGTGTGTTTGTTATACCAATTATAAATATCTAGATTAACTAGGTTACTTCAAACCATAGACTGGATAATCGGCATTGCCTAGATATCTATGCGAATCTCTATATGTGAGTCAAGAAGGGCAGAGGTGCACTATCTTATGTATATCCATAGTTTAAGTTTGAGCTTGTATTCAATTAAGCAACTAAGATTGTACTTAAACCATAAAAAAAGGGTGACTTACTATGATTAAGCGCAAGTTCGGGCGGACTAATATCGAGGTCCCGGTAATTGGTCAAGGCACATGGATGATTGAGGGAGACCGCAATACTGAGCGACTTGCGATTGAAGCGTTGCGGTTAGGACTTGACCTAGGAATGACCCATATCGATACTGCAGAGATGTACGGCAACGGCAGAGTCGAAGAAATGGTGGCTGAAGCCATAACCGGGAGGCGCGAAGAGGTGTTCTTAGTTAGCAAGGTTTTGCCATCCAACGCCTCCTATGAAGGCACTATAAGGGCTTGCGAGCGAAGCCTGAAACGGCTAAAGACTGACTGGCTTGATATGTACTTGTTACACTGGCCTAGTGCACATCCTATAAGAGAGACCATGCGTGCAATGGAGAAGCTCGTGGCCGAGGGCCTAATAAGGTTGATTGGTGTCAGCAATTTCGATGTGGAAGAACTAAAGGCTGCTGAGAAAGCGCTCCGGAACGAGCCAATGGCTTGCGATCAGGTGTTATATCATTTAGGTTATCGAGGGATCGAGCGTCGTTTACTACTGTACTGCACTAAGCGGAAGATAACTATAGTTGGGTATGCCCCGTTTGGACACGGTAATTTTCCCTCTCCACATAGTGTTAGAGGGCAAGTACTGGCTGAGATTGCTGAGCGACACGGTCGCACCCCACAACAAGTTGCGCTTAACTTTCTGACTCGGCATCCTAACATCTTCACAATTCCCAAGACCCGGCGTCCGGAGCGTGTGAGAGAGAATAGCGGCGGCGTAGGATGGGAGCTAACCGACTACGACATAGCGGCTATTAATTACGCATTCCCCGTGCTAGACCATGACGCGCCTCTGGAGATGATTTAAGCACAAATCAGACCTCATACCCTACTGAATAGAAATTAAACCACTGAGACACTTTATTAAATTATTTGAGAGGGACTATAATTAAAGACGAATATACATAGTTTAGTGATCTTCGTTATATTGAATGACGGTGGTAACCCCGTTGATACTCATTGATATCAAAAATGATGAATAAAGCAGCTTTCCTTTTATAGTATGATTCTTCTACAAAAATCTGATGAATAAACAATTCAGTTTAAGAGCAATTATGATGATAGCTCTTCTATCAACAATAATTGGAATTGGCATAACTCCAGTGCTACTGCAACAAGCAGCATATGCGCATATCCATGTTAACCCTAGATTAGTAAATGCACCAATTGCTACATCTGACAATAATATCTACATAGCATGGTCTACTAACAAGACAGGAATTAATGACGAAGTAATGTTTAGAGCTTCTACAGACGGAGGCAAGACATTTGGAGATAAAATTAATCTAAGTAATTCTACCAAGGCTGATTCACAAGATACACAAATAGATGCATCTGGAGATAGAGTATTTGTCACATGGTGGGAAAGAAATGCAACAAGTAACGAACCCGTTGCGAGAATTAGCACAGATAATGGAAAGACATTCGGGCCATTACTGAAGCTTGGAGCTAATGGAACCATTGGCAGTAGTTGAAGAGGATAAGGAGCAACACCTCTTCTTTTTTTATTGAGTTAACATGTGATTGCTTTCTACTACCAAATCACAAAGACGTTTCTTGATCTTGGGAAAATTGCACCTCCCCTATTTTCCACAAAATTTTTTACAGAAAATCTTTTCACATAAATATGGCATTTTGCTATTAATTGAGTAAAATCTCAGCAGTTGGCCAGATTCTGGTAGTTAGAATTAGTAGCAAAGCCTAAATCAGAGTTTGTGGAAACTGTTGGGGTTGTTGTATTGACTCCGTTGGCGTTCATATAACTTCTTCAGTTGCTACAGTCTCTGCACATGGAGACTGCAGTATATTAATTTTCAACGCTTGACTAACTTAGCGATAATTCGTTAATATCGAGGATTTTCTCTTCTAGCTGCTTCTGCCTTTTTGGCCTCTTCTCTCAATATTCTCTTCTTAGTATTTGTTCATTCTAATCACTTTCTCTTTTCTGTTTTTTTTGGTTGAATACTTCAGGCTAGTCTTTCGATATACTTACTGTAAGAACAATTGACGACATGCAGAACTATTGTTTGACATTTTGTATTATCATCTTTTGGAACTCTGAGTATGGCATATTTTTTCTTGCTTCCAATAGATTAAGAGCATCGCTGCCAACAACATATCTAAATTCGGGTTTTTTCAGTTAAAATAGCTTGGACTATAGTCTTTGCAACTTCTTCTGGCTGTGTTGCATTCTCATGATCTGAACTTATTTTGACTCTGACTTTTTGCACAAATTCTGAGTAAGGCGACTCCGGATCTAAGGCTCTTTTAGATAAAACACTTCCCTTCATGAAATTACTGCCAATTGCACCCGGCTCAATCAATATTACTTTTATTCCAAAAGGCTCAAGTTTCGTATGACATAGATTCACTCAAACCTTCTAGAGCAAATTTGGTGCCTACATATGCGGAGATCACTGGAAATGGTACAAGCCCATTAATCGAACTAACATTTACAATACTACCACCACCATTTTGCAGATTCCTCATGATAGGAAGAACCTGTTGGGTTACTCTTATGACTCCAAAGAAATTGGTTTCAAATTGTGCTTTTATCTCATCCATTGAAAGATCTTCAAATGCTCCGAAGAGACCATATCCAGCGCTATTAACTAACACATCAATTCTTCCTTTTTCTAAAATAATCTTTTCAACTGCATCTTTTACCGAGCTATCGTCAGTGACGTCCAGCTGAATTAATTTCAAAGGTAGCCTTTCAGCACCGGCTATCGATTGGAGACTTGCAGATTTATCGATATTACGCGCTGAAGCATATGTATAAAATCCTTTTCTTGCTAATAGTAGTGAAGTTGCATATCCTATTCCACTTGAGCTACCAGTAACAATGGCAACTTTTTGTCTATCCGCCTCGCTCATACCCCAATCAATGACAGGAAGAAGTTTTTATGTATTATCAAGGTCCTATAATGCAGTATAGACTAGGAAGCGTGAACAGCAGTTTCCCAGGTATTTACATTTAGGAAAATCTTTGGTCAGCAGCTATCAATTAAATAAATATCATCTCCATCCAAGTTCAGTTTTTTAATTATAGGCTGTCATTTATAGAGGACTACATATGGTATACTCGCCATTAAAAACCGAGCAAAGTAAATACCGATCTGTATCATAAAATAGAAAGATTCAAAGCATTAGCCAACAGAAAATCATCACGCCAACCAAATTTCCATTTATCACAAATGAATTTAGCGGAAAACGCGCTCTCGTTACTGGTGGAACTGCCGGAATGGGCAAAGCCATTGTAAGCCGCCTTCTTGACGGAGGAGCCAAAGTTATAACGAGCGCACGGGAGATGACGAACGATCATGAAAATCGCGAATATATATTTGTTCAAGCAGACCTCAGCACGTCAGAGGGATGCACGAAAGTAGTCAATGAGGTCATTTCTCATTTTGGCGGCGTCGACATTCTTGTAAATGTTGTCGGAGGATCATCTGCGCCAAGCGGAGGCTTTAGCGTCTTGAGTGATGAGGAATGGCAAAAAGAGCTGAGCATAAATCTTATGACTGCTGTTAGGCTGGATCGAGGGTTACTGCCCGGGATGCTTAAGCAAGACTCTGGTGTTATTATCCATATCTCATCGATTCAGTGAAGGCTTCCACTTTTTGAAGCGACTTTGGCTTATGCGGCTGCAAAGGCAGCATTAACAACTTACAGCAAGGGATTATCAAACGAAGTGGGCCCAAAGGGAGTTCGTGTCAACACGGTTGCTCCGGGATTCATTGAGACTTCTGCTGCTCAGGCACTCATCGAACGTTTATCCAAACAAGCAGGAACTGACATGCAGACCGCACGCGAAGAATTAATGAAATCCCTTGGCGGCATTCCCATCGGTCGTCCGGGACTTCCTGAAGAGGTAGCAGAACTGGTTGCGTTCTTGGTCTCGGACAGTGCATTGTCAATCAATGGAGGTGAGTACGTGATTGATGGTGGAACGGTTCCAGCAGTATGATCTCTTCACAAATTAACTACGATAACAAAGTGATACCATGGCATGGCAACGAAAGTACCGAATGATTGATCCTATATCCGAGCAAAGAACGCTCATGACATGAAGTCCTACCTCTACCATTTCTACGTTGACATCATCCTAGGCTCTCCTGACTAGAAGTTGAAAATTAATCACAGATGAGTAATGATACTTCTGATCGCTCTCCTTAAACGAGTTAGACGTGTTTCATTATCATGAAAAAGCTTGAAGGAAAGGTTGCTGTTATTACAGGTGGAAACAGCGGCATAGGCCTAGCCACGGCACAACGGTTTGTTTCAGAGGGCGCATATGTTTTCATCACCGGTCGCCGCCAAAGCGAAGTTGATGCAGCAGTCAAGCAGATAGGCAAAGATGTCACTGGTGTTCAGGGTGATGTCTCAAAACTCGCAGATCTTGATCGGTTGTACGCAGATGTGAAGCGGCAGAAGGGCCATGTCAACATTCTATTCGCGAACGCCGGCCTGGGGGAATTCGCCCCATTGGAAGCAATTACCGAATCGCACTTCGACAAGACGTTCAGTGTCAATGTTAAAGGACTTCTCTTCACGGTACAAAAGGCTCTTCCACTCTTTCGGAACGGCGGTTCGATCATTCTGAACGCATCGACCGCGGCATCCAAAGCCGCAGGTGGGTCAAGTGTTTATGGCGCAACCAAGGCCGCCGTGCGATCATTCGCACGCTCCTGGACTGTAGAGCTGAAAGACCGCAAGATCAGGGTGAACGCCATCAGTCCTGGTCCAATAGACACACCGGGTCTTAGGGGGTTTGTTAGTGGTTTGGCTCAGAGTGAAGAACAGATCGAGCAGGTCAAGACGATCCTTGTATCCGCCATACCAATGGGACGTATGGGAAGTCCTGACGAAGTTGCAAAAGTCGTCTCATTCCTCGCGTCAGATGATAGCAGTTTTGTCACCGGTATCGAACTGTTCGTAGATGGGGGTATGGCACAAATCTAAGTGAACTTTGCAGTTCTATTATTAGTAACCTTGTCAACTGCTTCCTATCCTTTGTAATCCGCTTTGCCAGCATTGCATGCCTCTTCAATCCTCTCCCAAGCAGAGATCGGATCAGCGTGAAGATAATGTGTCTTACTACCATCTATCCAACCCAGCCAATAACTAAGAATTAAATTCAGGGCCAACAATCGAGTCGGTGGAGCTTCTTCATAGGCTAGATCATAAGCGAGCGTACCATTAGTACGGTACTTGGAATAAGAAGAGTTCTAAAATTGTATGGGTTTTGGATGTTTTTAGATACTTCTTAAACTATCTGTTTTATACGAAGATTTAAGACACCATCGCCGTGATATAACTCCCCAACAGCTTTGAATTTACCACCCTTTTTGAGGAGATCTCTGGGTCCCTCATAATCATAATGATTCAATCTTGCGTGCCATTTGCCATTTACCATTATCAAGGCCCTTCCTTGTACGATTTTTTCCACATAAACATCATATGTCTTTCCAGAAATTTTCTTCAAATTATCAATAAGAACAACAGTATTATCATCAAGCCATTCTATCCTCTTTAGTTTTTCAAGTCTGTGAAGAGCTTCTATTACTACAGAATTGTCTACAACAGCAATATTTTCACCTATTGAGTCGAAATCTAATCCCGCTCTTCCACTCCTAACCAATAATGAATGAATCATCCTCGCCGTTTTATCGACTTGTAGCCTAAAATTTGTGGTTAATGCTTCTCCTTCTAAATTTAATAAAGACTTTCTTTTGTTTTGCACAATTTTAACTATATTATTGGTGACATGAGGGATCTGAGTATCATTGAGAAGTTCTGATTTTATTTCCATTTCTTTGAGTTTCTCGTCCATGTTTTCTATTGTTTTATCTAGCGAACTTATGTCATCTGATGTCAAAGGGTCGGTTGACAACGAGTTCCTAATGATAGGTTTAAGTGATGTAAGTAGTGAGGAAAGTGTTTGTTTCATTTTTTGAATACGTCTTTTGCTCGCATGAAGATTTCGTTCATCTATAGTTTCTTTGGCTGCAAGTATAATTACTGAACCAGCCGACATTCTTCCTGTTCTGCCTCGTCTTTGGATATACCTTATTTCACTTGGTATTGGTTCATAAAAAATGACCAAATCAACTTGGGGTATGTCAAGACCTTCTTCGGCTATTGAAGTTGCGACTAGAACATCAAACTCACCATTTCTAAAAGACTCAAGAATCGATGTCTGTTCATCCTGCTTCATTCCAATATCTCCTTGTCTTTTTGCTTGGCCTACAAATCTTGATGCATTTATTCCATTTTTTGAAAGCATCTCAACTATATGCCTTGCAGAATCTCTATATTGAGTAAATATGAGAGTACGTGAATTATTTTGCAGATCGTGATATGGTATGAGATGATTATGACGACGGTTGTAATCTGATCCTGGATCTAACTTTTCTTCTTGTCGGTTGTATTGGCCATCTTTCTTGGCATTACTGTTTTGAGTAAAGTTGGAAGAATGATATCTGTTTCTCAGAAGGTTAACTATATAAGTGATCTTAGGGTGTTCTGTCGTTAAATTACTTACAAGTGTTCGTACCTCCTTTATTCTTGAGTCATTTAGTATTGACTGATGAGACTTGCTACTGCCACTACTGCCACCACTACCAGTACCGCTGGCAACTCCATGTCCTTCCTCCTCAATTCTATCCAGAAATGCCTTAAGTGAATAGGATCCTTGGCTTTCGATTAGTTCAGTACAGTACATAAGGGAAAGAGCCGAGGATTGTTGCATGAGTGCAACATAAAGTGGCCCTCTCTCTTCTTCCATTGTAAGCTCTAGGTTGTATCTAATTTGATCTCCTGCATCTATCAAATTCCTCTTGAAGATCCATCTTGGATCCTTTTGTGATAAGATTCTATGTTGAATCAACCACCTGATCTTTTCATGAAGGATACTCTTCAAATTCGATATTATATACTGGTACTCCGACGGTAGATCAAGGTATTTCCATTCAACTTCAATAGGATTGATGTATTGCCTTACATCAGGATCTTCTTCACTCCTATATTCTACATGTTCAATGAATAAGTTGTCACAAACTTCCTTCATCCTTTGCTTGTCTGAACCTGGACTGGCTGTTAGAGCTAGAATTAACGGATAAATCGACTGTTTCACATACTCTTTAGCTATGAAAGTATATGCATAATCTTTTACAGCTCTGTGTGCCTCATCAAAGACCAATAGCGTAAAGCCGTTTAATGATAACCTATTTTCTTCGATGTCATTTTTGACAACTTCCGGTGTTGCAAAAACAAGTCTGATTTCTGGTTTATTCCATATTGCTCTTCTTGCGTAGGGAACGATCTTTCCTGTAACTGCTGCAATTTGATCTTCCAACATCTTTAATACAGAAAAGAATGAGTTCATGTGCTGTATAACAAGCGGTCTTGTGGGAGCCATTATTAGAACACGTTTATCTTTATAATTGTAGAGAGTGTTAGCACATACAAGTAAGGATATAATAGTCTTACCTAGAGCAGTAGGAAGTATTACAAGAGTATTTCTGTTAAATGCAGATTGAGATATGTTACTTTGATACGTTCTGAATTCAACTGAATTTTTTCGTATAAGAGGATGGCTTATATGATAATTGGATTCCTGGATCTCGTCCTTAAACATTCCTAATTCTATCTAATATATCCTTCACAGATGTTGTCGATAAGTGGAATTATATACGTTTTCTAATTGGTTACACATCTTTAAATCCCATTCTATCATATCTCAAATATATCCTCTGTACTCTTTGGAACCGATTTGATTTCAGGATTCACTTCATCAATGCTACTCGCCAATTCAGAGATTTTGTCGTTTGTTAGAATATTATTTATTTGATCATATTCAGACCTTGATTTAATCACAATCCCGCGCTTTTTGGTAACAGCCCCGGTTGAATCAACTGGATTGATCTCAATAGCAACTAAAGAAGGTCTGCCCTTAAAGGTAGGAAGTTTCAGAAGGAACACGCCAGGTATATTGGTAGCTTTCCTTTCCCAGTCCTTGGCACTTTTCAAGAATTGAGCTAATCTTTCATTCACCATAAATTAATAACATTATCAATAAAGGGTATATAAAACAACATGAATAGCCAAAATGGTAAAGGTAACTCACAGTTAACTTTATGTCAACGCCTATTTTCGATCCGACGTAAAAAAACTCCCTTTTGTTTTCAATTATGGGCGTTATTACATAAAAATGGCGTAACAAAATTCATGTGTGCGATTTCTTGATACACAATCTTTTTATTCAAAATTTAGTTTTGACCAATAGGAATAAAAATATGCCAGTAAGGTGGGAAGGAATAAGAAATGATTTTCCTATCACAGAGAAATATGTATATTTAGCTAATGCAGCTATTGCGCCTATACCTATCCCGGTGTATAATGAATTATCAAAATTTTACAGTGAAGCACTAAATTACGGAGGAACATTCTGGAATGAATGGGCAATCAATGTCGAAGAGACAAGGGATCTATATGCTAAATTTATTGGAGCTGACAATGGAGATGAAATAGCGTTTACTCATTCTACTAGTGAGGGAATGAATATAATTGCTCATATGCTCTCAGATAAAGGCATTGTAATATCAAATGAATTAGAATTTCCATCCTCTAATCTACCATGGCTTAATAAAAATACAGAGAATATTAAATTCGTAAAGGCAAAGGATGGTAATAAAATACTAATAGAAGATATTTCAAAGGCAATAGACAAAGAGAGTAATAATGTTAATACTAAGAAACCAAAAACAGTCATTACTAGCCATGTACAATATTCTACTGGCTTTAGGCAGGATCTGGAGAAGCTAGGTAAATTAACGAAACAAAAAGGTCTATATTTTGTGGTAAACCCCACACAATCACTCGGGGCATTAGCTTTTAATGTTAAAGATTTCGGCGTTGATTTTATGGCTTCAAACGGACATAAATGGATATTATCATCTTTTGGAATCGGGGCTATTTATATAAAAAAGAAATATTTCATAAACCTTGAAAATTTTAAACCCCCATTTTTTAGTCAATCCGGTCAAAAGATAAAAGAAAATTTTGATAATAACATGAAGCTGAATATATCCCACACTGCGTCAAGGTTTGAAGTGGGCACTCCACATTTTCCAAATATAATTGCATTAAATGTGGCAATTAAGTATATATCAAGAATAGGCATAAAACAGATTGAAAGACGAATTCTCAATATAACAGATTACTTAATAGATAAGCTTCAGAGTTTGAACCTCGAAATTCTATCACCAATAGAGGATGAAAAGTATAGATCAGGAATAATTGTATTTAAGCCAAAAAAGAGAAGGCCTATTGATATTGTTACCGAATTGGAAAAGAGGAATAAAATAATTGTATCAGCAAGAGGAAAGGGTATTAGAGTTTCTCCTCATTTCTATAACAATGAAGATGATATCGATAAGTTAGTTAGTGTATTAAAAGATTATAGTCGTTGATATGGGTATGATTTTAGATGTCCTGCCTACCAATCAACACTCAACAAGGGAGTAAAAGAGATTTGTTGCTGGTCACGGAAGTATGTATGTATGTATGTACGGGCGTGTAGTAATCCAATACAGCACTAAAAAATGAATTTCGCTTCGGTACACCTTAAAAGTTTGTATTTGCAATGCCCTTTTTGTTAACATAAACATTTCATTTACATTAATTACAATCAATTCTGATATCGTTCTAAATCGATGACTTGATTACAACACCATCAGAAATTTATCATCTTCTTATTCATTGTCAAAAGCTTTCGGGAAGTATTTCCGTATTACTCTATCCATATCTAGCTTCAAAAATGCATAGATCGTGCAACCTAGAATCGAGAGACTTACTGCTACTGATATTATAATGAACGAAGGATCTATATCACCAGAGATGAAACGATCAACAAAAGGTTTGCCGAAATAAACTGCTCCCCATACTACAATTTCATTTATTAGCAATTTACCTGCAAAAGCAGAAACAACAAATTTCCATGGGCTGTACTTTGCAAGTCCGAGTGAAACATATACAATATCATCTGGTATCGGAGTCATTGCTGCAATAATTGCTGCCTTCCACCCATATTTTCTAGCTAGTTTTTGTAGAGGAATAATTTTATTTTTAGTATTCCTGCCAAGGATAGTATGTCCATAATATGTGAGATAAAAGATTATAGTTTTTGCTACAATTATTCCACTTGCACTATAAATAGCGATAAGGTTAGGGTCTAATCTTTTATCAAATACTGCTACAATAAGAATGGGAGATGCCGGGATTGGAACAAATACAATGATGCTTGCAATAAAGCTGATAAGCAATATACCAAGATAGGATAGATTAGCGTCTAGCATATCAAATTGAAATATGTCTTCAATAATTGTCATCATCGAGTATATCATAATACACACTACTTCCGTTTACATTGAATTCTTAGAGGGTATATAGAAATCTTTCAGCATCAGGATGTAAAAAAGCGTGCTCGTACAAAGGCAAAACTCTCGTTTTAGTCTTTTGTTAGAAATCAACAGTAAACCATCAACTGATGATCATCTGGTAGTTGTTGCTCCTACAACCTCTAGCAATAACCGATCTTTTAGGAAGCTATTATAAATATGCGTGATCTATATACATATACTACAATATTTATATTGAAAAAGATAACACGAGGAGAAACTTTATTGCTGGCAGGCTTAGTGTTAATAGTTTTGATAGTATATATTGTGACAGTGCTATTTGTAATCAAATATACCAAGTAGGAGTAATCAAAAACTAATGACTATAATGATAACGGAGGTAATACTACTACATCAGTTGCCGAGATAATTTTTCAACGTCTATGACTTAATATGATTTTATTGTATATCTTAAACAGTTTCTTTTCATCAGAACATAATAACAATAATGATGTTTCTTTGAAAACTAAAAAATTATTACGAGTTCGTTTTTGAATTCCAAATTAAATGAAAATAATAAATCGTATCATGGCTTATACGCCCTGAATCATCAAATAGATAAGATCAGATTATTACAGTAGATAGTATTTGCTGTATTAATTTTATGATCTATTAAATATAAACTTGGACTTTTCAAAAATATGTTTAGAAAGAATATTAAATCGACACTGCCTCATATAATAATGGAATATGCTAAGGTAATAAAAGGTCGCTTTAAAGCACATCAAAGGGAAGAAGGTTTAAGGATAGTTGTAGACCTTTGGAACTCAAACGTAGGCAAAGTAAAGGGTTTGAAGGGATTTGTGTTAATGACAGATTCAGATGATTCCCAAGGAGCAACAAACACAACAGTATGGGAAAGCAAACAAGAAATGGATACGTACTATACAAACGACAAGAATTATCTGCAGACTTTGGAGAAGATTAGGCCAATGATGGATGGAGAATTAGAGAGAGACGAATATATCGTTTTCAAATACAATATGAAGTAAGAAGCTTAATATTTTTATGAATCTCTGGTCCACTTTTGTTTAATCACACTTATCTTCGATTAATGATCTATTTCCAGGTAACATTTACCTTCTCTCTTTCTTCAGCTGTAAATAAATCATTGTTATACTATATTCGACGTGATAAATCACTTATAAAACAGTTCCTCTCTAAATGATAATAAGATCTATCTACTAGTAAAATTTTTATCTACAAGTAAAATGTTATTGTAGAGTGCTGCACAGGGTAGCGCCCCGTACCCAAGACTTCCCATTCGTCCCAGTAGACTTCTTTTTTATTTAAACCGGGCTTTATAAATATATATCAGAAAAAGTATGTCAAAACCTCTTTGGGTATGCATAATTTGTGGAGAAGATTTTACTAGAAAATCTAGTGGAAAAAGACATAAAGACAATAGAAATATTCATAACGAAAGACCTGTTATCGTTAGGTATATCGAGTATATCATAGGACGGGCTAAAGGAGAATATCCGCCACCAATAACCCCTCCGCGCCTGCAAGGAAGAAAGACCAACAAGCAACTGGAGCCACGTCCTTTTGCTATTGCTCACGACGATAATAACACCTTTAATCCTACATCGATCCCAGACAGTAGGCTGGACCCAGTGAGCCGTTCAAATGTCCCTCAACCAATAATGAATGATAATTATGCACTCGGTCCTGTCTATCCCAGTGATAATCATAATAATAGTAATTTTGATAAGAATAAAAATAATTTTAACAGGTATGTAAGGCAGCCATCATATCCGGTTCCAAATCTTCTTAAGCCAGAGAGGGATCAACAGTCATTCCACAAACCACATAATGACAAACAACCTGGTTATCCCAAACCATTAGAAAGAATGTCAAAAATGGAAAAGCTCCAAGAGCTTGAAAGGTTATCAAATAAATTCTATACGGCCCAGAAGGCAGAAGCCACAATAAGAATGGTTCATCAGTACGTGTTCAATTTTCGAGACGAATCCCTTCTAGATTCCCAGCTAAAATCGCTACGTGATTTTGAAAGGCTATTGTGGTAGTAACAATATGCACTAGGAAGTAAACAAATTGAAGCATAAAGTGACATCTCTCTAGAATCACACAGAAAGGTATAGATCACCAGATCAGCAAATTCTCGATGCTATGATATAATCTAAAATGTGCCGATATTATAGCAAGTGCTATTAGTTTCCAAATATTTTCTTTTGCAAGAACCAACATGTTTGAAGTATTAAAAAAAGCAACAGTCTATATCAAAGTCTTGTATTGCTTTTGTTGCATTTGTCCTAATCTGAATTAAGCTCATACAAGAATGGCTGTTTTATTACCTTGACAAAGCAACTGTCATCAAGTATATTAGACGAATAAAAGAATCTGAAAATTCTTTATAAAGCAGCTTTGTATTTTAGTTGAAGTAAATAGGTAAAAAGACAAATGACATCCTCTTCATCTTCTCCTATCGAATATCCTCCTGGACCTCATTCAATTCTGCCTAACAAATTATTACGCGACTTTATGCATGATCCCATCAAAAGCTTGATGGATATTGCACATACCTACGGTGATATCGCTCATTTTAAGTTTGGAAGACGGCATATCTATCTAATTAATAATCCATATTATATAGAGGACATATTAATTAGAAATTATAAAAATTTTATAAAAAGTAGAGGTCTGCAAGTGTCCAGACGTCTATTAGGAGAAGGACTAGTAACTAGCGAGGGTGAATACCATGATCGACAGAGACGAATAATACAACCAGCATTTCATCCCAATCTCATAAAGAGATACGGAGGCATCATGACAACTTATGCTGTACGTATGTGTCAACAGTGGGAGGATGGAATTACATTGGATATGCATAAGGAGATGATACATGTAACATCAGCAATCATTAGTAAGGCTGTCTTGGGGTCAGATATTAAATCAGAAGAAGAAGACGAAGTCGGTAATGCACTCTTAACTTGCATAGAATACTTTAATCGTCTCTTAATGCCATTTGGTGAGCTAATTGAAAAAATACCAATACTACCTATTAATAAGGGCTTTCAACATGCAAAAAAGAAATTAGACACCATTGTATACACTATGATCAAGGAACATCGAGATAACGAGACTAAATCAGAAAAAAATGCAGACTTACTCTATACTCTACTGCAAGCCCAAGATGCAGAAGCCGGAATTGGACGAATGACTGATTCACAATTAAGAGATGAGGTAATGACAATTTTTCTTGCTGGTCATGAAACAACAGCTAATGCACTCACATGGACATTTTATCTATTATCAAAACATCCAACAGTAGAATCTAAACTGTATGATGAACTCAGTTCTTTACCTAATGATAAGGGCAGTAGTAAAAGAATTCCAACAGTTGAGGATATACCAAAATTGGAATATACTGAAAAGGTCTTTAGAGAATCTATGCGGCTTTATCCACCAGCATGGACTATAGGCCGTCAAGCTATACATGATCACAAGATTGACAAATATGTGATACCCGCCGGTTCAATTATTTTAATGAGTCAATATGTGATGCATCATAATCCGCGTTACTTTTCTGATCCTGACCTTTTTTACCCAGATCGCTGGACGAAAGAGACAAAGCTTCAGCTTCCTAGATTTAGTTATTTTCCATTTGGAGGAGGTATAAGAGGATGTGTAGGTGAACCATTTGCATGGATTGAAGGAATACTACTAATAGCTACAATATGCCAGCAGTGGAAGATGCATCATGATCCGGCTCATAAGGTTGAATTAAAACCACTCATTACATTACGCCCTAAATATGGTATGCGTATGCGACTAGAACGTAGAAAAGATGGTAGTTAAGAATGTGCAATTAGGATTATCTGGAGATCTATAGAATAAAATATGTACTTCTAGTAGGAGATTCATTAACTGGTTCACTTCCATCCTAGTTGGACTGATGTCTCTTGCAGACAATGAAAATGCAGCTCCTTTACAAGTCTCTATTATCATGTACCTATGTCCTGTAATCATGTGTTTCGAAGTTCATGAATTACTGACTTTAGTTCTTTACAATAACTAACATTATTTTTGGTAATTTCATTGATTGCACATTTTATTATACTTCTTTTTGCATCAATAAAGGGATCTCTTAGTTGTTGATCTCTATAGCCAAATAAGGCTGTGTAAGATTTACGCATACATCAATTTCCTATTTTCATTTGGATATGAACTGTAATAATGTTCACCCATAAAATATTAGACAAACATGCGGCAACCAGAGCAACTGACATTAAAGGGTACGAACAATTTTCAGCTAGCTTATCATAATCCTGATGCTCGAGAAGTATAAAATTTGTCTTAAATAATGCGTATAAATGATAGTTGTTATTGTAATATATGGTTTATAAATATATAGAAATTGTAGGAACCTCCAAGACAGACATAAGTGATGCAGTAAATAATGCGTTTAAAGAGGCTTCAAGAACTGTAAAGAATATTAAATGGGGAGAATTGGGCCGGGTGACATTTAGACTTGAAGAAGGACAAGAGATGGAATATCAAGCTGAGGTTAGAATTGGGTTTGAAGTTGTAAGAGACAAGGAAAATTAAGATATCTTCACAATATATTGGTTATTTACAACATAGATAACATCAGACAAGAAACAAATTCAGACAAGAAGCAAATCCAATCCAACCATAGATCATGGCAGGTTCAATTATTATGTATACCACTGGTGATAGGTATCATAATACAATGGTTTCTAATTCTTGTGATTTAATGATGGGTCATGCAGATTAGATATGCAAGCTGTGGTTGTATACTAGAAGAATATCATCTTGAAATCAATTGATAACTGTCCAAGTTGTAGTTGAGAACAATGCTAATGCTGAACAACTATTCACAAGTCAATTGGGAGGGTTGTATAGAGTCAGCTATTCTCTCTATCAGAAATTTTCAATTCAATAGAATGTTGGAGCGTTATACATTATAAACGACATAATTCTGAGATCATATGAGCAGGGAATAGAAAGTGTCCAATGCAAGAGGCAGCAACATCATCTATTTTCTGAGCTGTTCGATCTTCTGAATAAAATGATATCTCCATCCTTCAGGGAGATCGATAATATTTATGGCACGTTTCATCTTTTGAATATCATTTTCGTTGTGGCTAGTGTTTACGTATAATTGTACTATGTCTTTAATGGTGACGTTGTTCTTGTCATGATCAACAAGTTCGATTGGATCTTGAGCTCCAACATCCCCCTCCTGACTTACCTTGAAATATATTCCGGTCCGACGACTGGCTAAAAACCTCTTGATAATGTCCATTCGTCCAAATTTTACACCTAGCTTGTAGCAAGGCATCCTTGGTTGAGTAGCTATCAATTTGGCTGTTCCTATCTGGAATTGATCACCAATGTTAACTATGTCTTCAAGCAAACCTTCTGTAGTAAAATTTTCGCCAAACATACCCCACGGCAAAGCTGTATATGGTAGTTCCCGTCGCCAGAATTCATAATGCTCTACAGGATATGAATAAACAGCCTTGTCTTTCCCTCCATGTACTGTTAGATCTGCTTGTCTGTCTCCATCAAGGTTTAATGTTCTTAGATTCACACGTCCTTCTACTGGGTCCTTAAATATTCCTGTCGTAACGACTTCACCCTGAAAGGGTACTTCACGCGGAATGCCAATGTTCACGGAAAGAATTTTCATTAAAGGAATTAGAATCAATTGTCTCATTTAAAGAGATAGTAGAAATCCAATAGTGTTATTATTTATGAAGCCGGACTTTACTTAATAATTGGTCATGTCATCAAACTAGTCTAGGTAGATTCAGAGAAAATGAGAAAATGAGAAGGATAAGCGATTCGATTGATTTTCTCTTCCAGAAGAACTTAATACTCAGGACCTGATAACTACTGATTAGTACATTGCTAACGCTTTATTGCCGTGAAACAGGATTAAATTGTGATTACGTTGTTAATGGTGAGACTGAAGAGGAAATATTGAGAATAGGTGCGGAACATGTGATAAAAGTTCATGGCATTAAAGCTGAGGACATATATCTTGACAAGACTCCTGGTAACTTCTTATGTCATACAATGAGTAAACTGAAGTATAAAGAAAAGATATAGGAGAAGATTGGATTCAGCAGAAAGCGAATCCCTTCCCTTGTTCTTAATTAAGGGCTTGCATGAGTACTCGAGATGATTGAGGCTGTAGATATATTCTATGTCACTACAGATTTTGGGAGTTAATCTAGTGGTATAAATGACATCTAGGATAAGAGAAGATGACTGGTAATTTCTTGTTCACTCCTTTTTTATTATCTGGGGAAACGACATTGCAACATTCCATCATCACCAAATAGACAATCCTCTGGTAATGAGTCCATGTTCGGTGCTGATGCTCCTCCTCCCCGACTACTAGTACTGCTGTTACCACTACCTCCCCCTTTCATAAACTCCTTAACCTGTTGTTCATTCATAGTACCCATATTTTTCATCCCCATCATTGATAATTGCATTTGTGCAAAGTTTACTTGAT
>Ga0193700_1000023_pt1 | contig 38313 bp, 56 predicted proteins | sample U3s1metaG_FD_143057 | JGI IMG/M metagenome (GOLD analysis project Ga0193700, IMG submission 143057) | Soil microbial communities from a riparian zone of the East river system, Colorado, United States - U3s1 | ecosystem: Environmental > Terrestrial > Soil > Riparian zone | place: USA: East River... | reverse complement strand
CGGTACTCTGAACTTGTTTAGCAGTGGATGAAAAGAGTCCTCCAACTGCACTTCCAACATTTTTAGCCGCTGTACTCCAACTAGCCGCCGCTTGTGCGGCTGTTTGAGCGATTGTCTTTGGTTTAGTTGTGGAAGTTGTTGGCATTTTATTACATTATAACATTATACTGCCGTGAAAACATTTTTAGACGAACAAATATACAAAATTCCGCCTATTTCAATAATTTCTCCCACTTCTCCGACTAATGGAAATAAATTTTTATGAGGAACTTTCAAGGTAGTGATGAAACTACTCTTTTTGGTGAAGTCTTGATTGGCGGAAAAGTTATTTTTGTAAAATTCCTGTCGCAGAGAGTCTACATCCTTTCTTAATTTGACTAATTGTTGTGTTAATTCATCCATAATAATTAAGGTGTATTGTAGAAAGTAGCTTTAACACTAAATTCTGTAATTTCCGCGCCGCCAGTAGATTCAATTCTAAATAAATACTCCCGACCAGAAGCAAAATCTTTGTCGTTTGTTTCCTCTCTTAGAAAAGTATGCGAAATAGCGCCTGCTGTGCTGAATATCCCGACTGTGGTAAATGAACTTGCTCCATCTATTTTATATTTCACAGCTATACTTTCACCGATTAACATTTTTCGGCAAGAAATTTTTATGCTATCCAATCTTTTGTCAGTGGAAGTATCTCCAAAGTTATAAATTTGAGTTTCTAAAATAGAAGTAAAAGAATAGACCGCCGCATCATTGGTTTTGTCCACGCTTCCGTTAGCACTATGAGCGATGAAAAAGAAATTGCCTGCCGAATCAAACGCTTGAATCCCCCCTGTTGAAACATTTTCGTCTATGTAATCTAAACTCAAAGCCCATGGGTAGTTAGCGTTCTTCCTGCCAAAAGACCATATTCCCTCGTTGTATTCCGTGCCTGCGTCATTAGTTAAAATCTTGCAAGCAAAGAATAGTCTATTGTTCTTGACAGTTTTAGAAAGTGGGATGCCTATTCCATTTAATTTAGCGGTGAATACTTCCTTTAAGACTTGCGGCACGCCTCCCGAATATCCTTGAACAATCATTGAACCGCGCCCTGCCCCCGAAGCATTGTTTAGATACCTGTCGGTTATTCCTAAGAGCATCCCTTCAATCGTTTCTATGACCCGAAGTTCTCCCTCGCCCCAGTCTATGACTTCTTGAATATCGGGAGAGGTTAGATTCCACAAAAATACTTTCGAGACACCGTTATAGATTGAAACTGGCGAACAGCCGATTGCCATATAGTTCCCATAATTGCAGATAGAAGTAATTTTAAGATTAGTGGGAAGTTTGAGAGCTTGGTCTTGCACTGTGCCATTTTCATAAACTCGAACCAAGATATTGTTGTAAGGCAAATATAGGTTATCGTCTCTAGCAATCAATCCTTGGGCGTTAGAAGCAATCGTGGTAGTTGTATTTCCAACTGTGGAAACTGTGATAGTTGCTCCAGTTCCGCCCGATGGAGTAACCGTAGTTGCTTTAGAACCTGTGGTGTAGTTATATCCAGGGTCTACAATAGCCACTGCTGTAATTACTCCAGCCGCAACTGTGGTAACAATAACTGTGGCGGTATTCGAACCCCCAATTAAAGTTAAAATATCATTTATGTTGTAACCAGTGCCGCCAGCATTGACTGCCACGGCTGTAACTGTGCTATAAACAATCCCAACTGTGCCTGCTGTGTTGGTTATTGAAGGCGACCCTGATAGTAATCCCCATTTCCACACTTGGGTAGTGCCTTGAAAGCCCCAGAGATAATCTTTGTATTCAACTAATGTTCCATTCTTGACCGCTCCGTTGCCTTCAGAGGAGGCAGGGAGAGTCCAAATTCCACTGGCGGCATCTGCTTTATAGACAATTTTAGTCAATCCTGCTCCTGTTTTCCCTAAGCCAAAGAGTTTAGCTGAAGCCGAAGCATAGAGAAAATCTTTGACTGCGTATTGTTTCAAGCCATCCATCGTATTTCCATCATTAGCATCAGCTTCAAAAGAACGATAAGGTGTTAATCGGTTAGGATTACTAAAAATATCAAAATGCTTGCAAATTAAAAAACCATTCTGCGATATAGCCCTGCTATCATCGGAAACACCTCCCGACCATGAATTTTGTTTTATTTCAACTTGATTGCTCATCTTTTAATCATTAGTCGTCTTAGCTGAAATATAATATAGAGTCCCGCCGACATTTATGGTGAGCGTTCTGTTCGGAGAAGTTGGATTGACTGTATTGACTGCTGAAGCTACGACAAACGTTCCTGTAAGATTCGGGAAAGTGAATGTCTTGCTAGAAGCGGCAATCAAAGACAAATCTAAAGTCGCAAAGTTAGCAATTCCGTCATAGTATTTTAAATTTATCGTTCCTACTGCGCCTGCCCCTGTTTTATTCCCCGGAGCGATATTCACACCTCCGCCATTAGAGTTTCCTGCTATGGCAAAGCCACCGAGGATATCAGCATCGCCACCAGCTCCACTCACTGCCCCACCTTGACCTCCTAGAACTCTAGCAATACCTCCTACTCCTGTTGCTCCAGCATCCCCGCCTTCAGTCTGCGCAAGACCTCCTGCTCCAGAACCGAATCCTGCTCCACCATAAACCCCGCCAGTTCCACCAACTTTATTTCCACCTGTCGCCGCTCCGCCTGTTACTCCAGCATCTCCGCCATTATCATCAGTACTCGCTCCCGCCTCATACCCAACAGATGTTCCAACTCCTGACTTGGCGGCAGGATGTATGCCGATTGAACCGCCAATTATATCGGTAATCATTAGACTGCTGTTCTGTAATAATTTTCCTGTAATACCATCGAAGCGAATGATGGCATTGTCAGTGGAGGAAGTGGGAAAGATTGCGCTAATAGGCATTTTCTTGGTTATGCCATTGGATACATCTACAATAGGAATAACATCCGCATCTAGGGGAGTTGTGTAGTTCGTTAAATCACTAATTTTGGAGTCTGCCAAAGTATTATTAGTTAAATTGATAATGCTCTATCTAGTGAATAATAAAAGCTGACTATTTCTTCCATTATTCACATATTTAAGGTCTAGGTTGGTTAATCATAATTGGAGTAGCAAGAATTATCTTGTCTCCTGTTTCTAATAATAGGAAATCGCCGCTCTCCTGCAATAAAAATATGAAAGAAAAATTGGTCGGCTTATCTTGATTTGTAATAATCGTGGTCATCTTGTATTTTCAACTTTAGGAATCATGCGAGATTTCTCATCTCTATTCCTGTCGCTAAAATAAGCAATCATCTTTGATTCTTCCTTTCCTTGCTCTATGGATAAGGGCTGTAAATTGCCTAAACCTAAAGTCAAAGCTCCATCATAAGCCGAAGCCACAATGAATCCTCTATGTAAGAGCGGTGAAACTCCTGGCTCTTTGGTGGTATCGGTAGCCACAAAATATGAGGGAGTTCTTTGAAAATAGAATTTAAGCCCTGCGATTACTGTGGCATTGGGTTTAGGATAAAGTTTAATTACATTGTCAGCTGTCTTGTCATAGAACTTGGGAGTGCCTGCTGTTTTTTCATACTCGTCTAAAGCCATTGGTATCTCCGCTTGATCGATCAATTTTAACTGTGTCCAGTTCCCCGCGCTATCCTTTATGTCAATTCTGGTCAAAGTGATAATCTTGTTTCCCTGCTCATCCAATAGAAAAGAGTACTCCGATTGGTTAATCCCCAAATTGGTTGTGCCGATAGGCATTTTCGTATGGTTGGAGTCATCCCATTGGAACTTCTTGTCTGCACCGATAGCGTACCCCACGATTTTATCTAGCCAGTTATTGCAAGAATTTACTACTTTTTGCGTAGACCATTGTGTCGCATCCACCCGCATTAAATCTCTTGCTTGCTGAAGGATGCCGCTATTTGTTGTGGTGTCGCTGAATTGAGTCATTAGTTTAATCAGGTATTACAGCTGTCCTATCCGCTCCAAGTTGGGTAACACTATGGGCTTCCCAGCCAACTGTGTTATTTATCTTGGTTACATGAACCACATCTAAAGCAGTAACCAAATACTCGACAGCATTGTCGCTGGTATCTACCGCGTTTATTTTATCAGTCGTTACTTGCGGAGTACGCATTTCACAGTTAGCCGCACCAGCTAGGATAGTTATTTTATGTCCATTAGGAACTTCTGTGAGAGCAGGCAATAGGAAATAATCATTTACTCCATTGGCGTTAGCCGTTAGAGAAACTACTTGACAAACAGCGGGTATGGTGTTTCCTGCCACATCGGTGCTATTTGGAGTAATTGACACTGGTTCAATTCTCACTCCATCTAAAACTGGATTTGTTCTATTTGCTTGGGGCATTTTAGTCTGGCACGACTGCTGTCGATTTAGCACCGAGAGCGGTAAAACTCCATAGTACCCAGCCAGTCGTATTATTTAATTTAACGACCTTTGCTATTTCTGTGTCGGTCATCAATGCTTCCTTCGTTCCATCTGAATCTTGGTTGTTTATCTTCTCATTAGAAGCGGCTGGAGTGCGAAGTTCGAAGTTAGCACCTGCGTTGCAGAGAATAGTTATCTCATGTCCATTCGGGACATCAGCTAGTGAGGGTAGGGTAATCCAATCATTTGCGTCATTGGCGACTGCTCCCACATCCACAGTTTTTATCGTAGCGGGGATAGCGTTAGTCAATCCAGTCGTGGAAGGAGTTACCACCAAAGCAGGGCGCACTAGAAATGGTCTGTACCATATTCCGTCCAAAGTAGGATTTGTTGTTTGTGTTGTAGACATATATTTTAGAGTTAATCCTTTTGGAGAGGTTAGAACATAGAGATTAACTGGTGAGAAAAACTCTATGCTCGAATCTCCCCGAAAGGAGATTTTTCTCATTGACTAAATGAGAATGAATTTTCTTAATGTGTTCTTTGAACTCTCGATAAGACAAATCTCGTTTCATAAAATTACAAGTTTTACAACAAGGAACTACATTTTCAGCAAAATATCCTAGACTATTCTCTTTCCTGTCTACACCATTAGATTTTTCTTTCCCACAGTAATGACAATTCTCTAGCAATAATTTGTTAAAGTCTTCTGTCGAAAGATTAAATTCATATCCTCTTTCTTTAGCAGATTTTTTATATCCGTAAAGTTTGAAACTAGGTCTTGAAAGTATTTGCTCCCTATATTTCTGATAAGAATTTTTCTTTTGTTGAGAAACTTTTTCCTCATTATTCATTTTGTAATTTTTCTTACGCAGACTCATCTTATCTTTATCTCGTAACCATCTTTTGTGTTGGTAGTCGGAAAGTTTTGAAGCATTTTTAATTTCCCACGCTTTGCGAGCAATCTTTTTTCTTGCTTCCTGTTCAGGAGTAGGCGTGTGGTTGTAATAATACTTCAATGAAGACTTACGACTTGCCTCTCTAGCTTTTATTGGGTCTTTATATGGCATACCTAGATTATACCATTTTTTGTTGTGTCAAACTAGCTTAACTATTGACAACTATGCTAATGTGATGTCTATTGTCAGAGTTGCTTTGGGCGCCCAGACGCGTACACCGCAGTAGCCAAAGACTACTACTTCTTTTCCTGTCTTACCTGATACGCCCTTTTCCTCGAATTGCACTCCTCTTGGGGCGGCATAAGTAGTCATATTCTTAACACCGAATAGTCTGTGTCCAAGATTAGTCCAAGTTTTCGTACCTGAAACTGTCGAAGCTGTCTCATCCACGAAAGTGCCTGAACGAACTACATAAATATCCACTCCTGCATAGGAGGTCATAAAGCCATTATTGAGAGCCGCGTCCGCATAGGAGAAACCTGAAGTTAGTTGTGCTTGAACGAAGCCAGGCACATCGGTATTCTCGATGACTAGATACATCCCATTGTAAGATTCGGCAAAACCCATTACTTTGGAAGCTAGGTTGGAAATAATCACAGGGATATTAGCCGCCGTGTTGAACCCTCCAACTGGGGTTGTATAAGAACCAGTGCCATCTTCGGTAACTGTATTGACTACGAATTTATCTATTGCCGCCATGACCGAGTAGTTCATGTCGTCTTGACGTGCGGCGAAAATATCAAACTTTGAAAGAGTTGATTCAAAATCATAGATATGTTCGGCTACGATAAATTCATCTGCAACTGTCAGCGTGTCATCGGTAATTGTGTAAGCGGCTGGTGTATAAGTCCCAGTTAGTGCTTGCACGACTGTCGTTGGGGCTGTCTGATAAGGTGATTGGATAGTTTTTGCGTCTGTTCTGTCCACTTGACAGATTTTCTCCGCTACTAATCCATTGCGGAGGGCTGTTTCAAGACTCGCCATTCGGTATTTATCCCGATAGGTCTTTGTTGACAAAGTATTCACTGTGTGTCCTAATTATATTATGTTATTTTTTATAATCAGTAGTTAATTCTGTTAATGTTCTCACCAGTTTTTTTTCTTTCTACTTTATAGTTATTGACTAAAGCACGATTTCCCCAAGTATCAGTTTTTCTATGACACTCTATACAGAGAGTTCTTCCATTATCTATCGCAAAGCGAAATTCGGGAAAATATGCAAAAGGTTTTATGTGGTCAGCATTTATTTTGCCTCTTGCTCCACACCAAACACAAGTCCAGTTATCTCTCTTAAATACTGCTTCTCTCCATAGACGATATTCACGAGAGGTTCTTATCCTATGATTCACAGGGGTAACTCCACCCTTCCAAAAATTACACTTTTCCCCTTTTCTTAATTCACTATCGCACCTACGACACCTTTTAGCGTAAGCATTTGCAATAATTATTTTACAATCAATACATTTGAATCTTTCTTTACCGCCTTTCCATTGTGGATGTAGTTGTCCTATCCTTTTGCGACTATTCTCACCTATTTTTTTTCTATGTTCTTCTGTAAAAGGAGGTTTTTTCTTACCTCTCCAAAAAAGAGATAATTTTTTCTTTGCTTGATATGATAGATGAGGTCTTTTTTTACCTAACCAATAACCTACATTTTTTCTATTCTTATAGACCCCTGAAGGCATTTGAACATTGTATCATATCTTAGTCAATAACTATAAAGTTTTCAAAGAATTAGTTGCGGTAGCCTTTGCGGAGGCGGACAAGCCGGTCAAGGTCTACATCGTTGTCTGGCATTTCACCTTTTGACGCTTTTTTTAGAAGAATATCATCGGGTATCTTGCCTGTGCCTCTTTTGGAAGCTCCTATGTTGGCGGCTTCCGCAGTTTGGCGCTGTTCAGCTTTCTCGCTCAAAATACTTTTAACCAAATTGGATTTAAGGGCTTCCGAGATAGATACTTTTTTGAGAGTCGCATATTCTCTGACCTCATCAATATCTTCTTCGGGAACTTTTGCTTCCATTAAGGCATAAATATCTTTCGTGGAAAGATTGTCTTTGAAAGTCTCTGACTTTTGAGCTAATTGGGCTTTCGCTTCTTTAGCATCTTCTTCAGCTTTCTTCATTCTAGCGTAGAGCGGGGCGGTAGCTTTCTTAATCTCCGCATCCAAATCTACTTCTTCTTGCACTTCAGGTGTCTCCTCTGTGTTTTCAATTGTCTCTGTCTCGTTTTGTGAGTCGAGAATCTCTTTGTTTTCTTCTTCCATAGATTGTGAGCGTGGCTCGATGTCCTTTTTATGAGTTAGACTTCTCTATTACTTTTAAATTATAGCACAAATTTTACGAAGTTGCTTCTGGCGTAGCTGGTGTAGATTCTACTGGTGCTTCAGGTATTGGTGTTCCTGTTGTATCACTCATAAATTTTTCTACTTAATTATTCTAATGGGCGACCTATTTGCTTGAGTCTTTTTTTAATCTTTCCTTAGTCTGTTCCACGCTTTCAGTCTTAATTCCAGCTAAGATGTTTAGTTGTTGAAGGCACATTTCAATATGAGAAATAAGGGTATTTCTAGCTTTTAAGTTTATTAGGGCTTGTTCGGGAGTCATATCTTCTATCTTGACTGTCATCCACAAATCGATATTTTGTCCGAGTGGAGCGTCTGCGGATATTTCAGGCAAAAATACTTTCCTTAAAAGTTTTAGTAAAACTTCATTGTCAGCGAAAGTTATTTTGATTAGTGATAACTCCGCGTCTGTGATGCGCATTTGTGATCTATTCATTTTCGTTTCTTCTTACTCTTAAATGTCCCATATTTCTTTTCCCATTTGCGGGCTATTGCGGGATGTTTCGCCCAAAGATATTTTTCTTGTTTCTTTGATTTGAAAGGCATGGTCAATATGTTATTTTCTTTTTCTTCTTTCGCTTCATTGTGGTGTTAATTGTGGAACTTCTAATGGCGTACTTTGAATCGGGGATGGGCTTTGCGTTTGATTTTCAGCTAACTCAAGGGGCGAGACTGTTCCTGTAAGGGTTAATATCTTGTTAAATAATAGCTTGGCATTAGGATTTTGTAAAGCCATTGGGTTAGTTGCCACAGTTTGAAAGACAGTTGAGAGAGTTGCCATATCTGCTTGATTGTTTTTTTGCTCGGCGGTGATGTCCACTTCTAATTCCCATTCTAAATCTATTAAGACTTCTTTCCAAGGCATATCGGTTAATTCATCGGGAGAAAAGAATCTTTGATTGCCTTGCGAGTCTAGTTCTGTTTTTACTTGGTTCACTTCTGTTGCCCACATCTGCTCATCTATGATTGGCACTTCGCCTGTCATGATTATGTGGCTGATTATCTTTTTTGCCAATCTTTTAGTTGCCTCGTAGGGCAGATACTGTTTATCTATTTTCTCCAGTTGTTGCGATTCAAGTGTCGCGGTAATTTCCTCCGAAGTATCCATCTCCTTTTTGACAAAGGGTATGACATACTCTCTCATCATTTCTTCAATATGCAATCCTTTATTCTCTGTCATCAATTCAAAGAGAGAGTGGGATTCCTGTAAGAGAGCTTCTACCTGTCTCCACGCTGTGCCGGCTGGCGCGGTATCGCCCATCATCGATTCCGATACTCCCGTTATTTCATTGCCTAACGCTTTCCATTGCTGACCGAAATTCTGTAAAGAAGTTATATCATGTGAATTATTAGCCAGTTGGGTGAGAGGTTGATTTATTTGGTGAATCATTATATCTCCCGACTCAATCGAAGTTAAGGCATTTTGTCCCACAAAGTTGCCGTCCGAAGTTTGAAAGATTAACTTGGAAGCCAAATCTAATTGGTCTTTTATCTGTTTAGCGGTGTGATTAAGCATCCATTGCGCCTCGAATAAATGCTCCACCGCCCCTATTGCCTGCGTCCTGCCATCCTCCTTGATTAAATGAGTAATCATGTAGGGGTTCTTAGCTTCCTTGCCCTTAATCAGACAATAATCGTCATATTCACCCTTTTCCTTGCCTGCCACGAAAGACACAACGTGCATTTGCTGTGTATAAGTTTCTTCGTCTTTCGCTTTGCCTGTTAAATAGGATAGGGGCAGTTCTCCATGAACCTCGTAGAGCTTAATGAAGTTAGTTTTGTTATCTTTTCTTTGTTTACCTGTGGTTTCTCTAGCAGTTACGGCATCTATCAGTTTCTCTACTATCTCTTGGTCGTAACCTTTCTTTTTCTTTAACTGGGCGGGAGTGAGTTCCAATACTTCTATTACTGCGTCATTGTCAAAATCCACCGCATCCACAATCAATCTATTCCATGGGATTACCATTGAGTGAAGTTTGCCTTCGCTTTCGATAAACTTAATCACTGCCGAGCCATAGCGAGCCAAAGTTCTACCCCATTCATTCAAGAAGATTCCAAAGTTGTCTCTGCGCATCCAGTCCTGTAAATGAATAGTGGCTAGAAAAGAAGTGAACATATCACTGCTCTTGGTGGCCTTTATCTTGATGTTCTTTCTATCGATGTCCGTAGCCCGATACCAGATATTTATTGCCGCAGTGCAGATATTAAAAAAGGGTTTCTCCCTGCCTAAGCTATCTGTCTCGCCTGATGTATGCTTGCTATTGATGTAAGCGTCTATCTTATCTAGGTTATCCGATAAAGAGAAATTGACATACTTGGAAATAATTGTATTCCCACTTATGAAGTCAGATTCATTCTTTCTGACTAACTCGCAGACGCTATTTTGTTCACTTTGATTTGGCATTTATTTGAATATAACTGAAGCAGAAATGGATGTTCCGCCTACAATGCAGAATAATCCTCTTTCAAACTCAAGATTAAATAAATTAGTATTATTTAATACAGATGGTGTAAATGTATCTAGTATGATTTTACCAGTTGCTCCTGTACCAGAAGCTAGGACAGTGCTTGTCCATGAGTAGTTGGCTAGAGTCGTACTCGTAGCAATCGCATTTTGTGAAGCTCCTAGCAAGCGAGAGACAATCGTTTGCTGGGTATCTGTATTGGTTGTTGCGATGACTTGCGTATTGACTGTTGTTCCTGTGGAGTAATCTGTGCCTGCAATACCAGTAGAGTTAATCGCTTTCTTTATGTTATCCAAGAAGACTGCCTCGCTTGTTGTCCATAGAATTTGGTCAGCGATAGCGCTTGCCCCTGAAGTCTCGGAAAGCTCTATAACAGCTGTATAGACTCTTGTGCCTATTGTTAAAGTAGCGGCGGCTGTTGTTATGCCTGGATTACTATTACCTGTGCCTCCTCCTAATGTCGTATCAGCAAAAGTTGTATTAGCCAGCGTTTCGGTAGTAGCAATCGTGTTAGGGACTGTGCCTGGGACTCTTGCGACAATCGTTTGTGCTGTATCAGTATTAGTGGTAGCCACAACATTAGGATGAGCTACTGTGCCTGTGGAATATTGAGTTCCAGTGCCAGTTCCATTTATAGCGAGTTTAAGGTTGTCCAGTGAAATCGCCACAGTCGCTCCAGCTAAAACTTGGTAGGGAATCGGGGTTGCTCCATAAGTTTCTGACAAAGCGTCTACGAAAGTATAAACAGTTGTTCCAATAGTTACTGTCGCCCCTGCTGTGGTTACTCCAGCATCAGAAGCTCCAGTGCCTCCGCCTAGCGTTGTATCAGCCCACGAACCATTGGTGAATGTTTCTGTGGTTGGCGTGGCGTTAAGCGATGTGCCTGGTACTCTGCCACGAATGGTTAGTGTAGTTGCGTCTGATGCGGTCGCGACAACTAGCGTATGAGCTATTGTTCCTCCGTATGCTTGGACTGGGGTATAAGTTCCATTGATAGTGGCTTTTAAGTTAGCTAGAAACGCTTGAGCGTTAGCTCCCATTGCCACGTCATTGACCGCGCTCGGAACAGCTTTCGCTCGATAAACTTTTGTGCCGATCGTAATGGTTTGTCCATCCACGACAACACCGCTAGATGTAAATACAGAAACTGGATGCGTTCCAGCGACATACGCTCCTGTGGAGACAAGCTCGCTAATGGCGTGCGAAGCGGGAGCACAAGCTCCAGCCGAAGTTAAAACAGAACTAGCGGCTACGCTAGACTCTGTGCCATCTATAAATTTCAAAGTGCCACTGCTGGTGGCGGTTACTAAAATCCCTCTTAAAACTCCTTGACTTTCTTTTATTAAACCGCTCTCGGTTACAACCTGTGAAGTTGAACCTGACACTGTTCTCATTATCTGATAATCCACGTTATATTCCTCACCAATTTTTTATTATATTTATATGTTTACATTATAGCACCTTAACCTCCTCTTTGGAAACAACTTTGGCTGACTATTTCAAAAGCTACATTCCAAGCGACAGTTTCTATTTCAGTCTGGGTTAGTTTAGTTTCGGATAACTTGATAACGAAGGCAATGTGTTTCCTCCAAGCGTCAAAATCTTCCTTACGAAGCTTATCAAATGGTTTGTTGTCTAAAGTAGGATGTTTCATTTGTTTGAGTTAAGTTCATAGTTTGCTTTTCTAATATCAAATTGATTTCTCATTTTGACGGCGATTAGATTTTGTTGCTCGCTTTGAGCTGGCAACATTCGTTCGATGATATGGAAATATATTCGCATGATAAAACAATCGCTTGCGTCTGGGCTTCTTCCAATTATATCTTTGATTTCTTCTTTTGTCATTGCCATTCGCTTGCCATCGCCCACGCTGACATCCTGGTAACTACTTAGCTCCTCAATGATTACTTCTTTCTGCCTACCTGTTACTCGGCTAGCTATTTTTCTTTCATTCACTAGAGAAGCTAGAGTAAAAATACATTGCGAGCGAAGATTCTTGTAATCAGAAGTTAAAGGCACGATTGGATTGGTTAAGTATCTGACATTCGGTAAGAGGACCGGATTGATGTCTGTCTTAATCGGAGCATAAGAGCTTTTGAATCCTACAATACCATCGAGCATTGAAGAGCTTGCCACGCCTGCCCCGACTCCAATAGCGTCTACCGCAATGTGTGAATAAGGTATTCTTTGGTCTGCCGCATATTCTCGTATCTTCCCGATAATTAGTTCAGTGTTCAATCTCTCAAATTCTTCCCTACGATATTCTTCCAGCCCTTCCCAGAAAGAGAAAATAGTTTTATCCGAGCCATCATCAGCTATGTCCACGATTAGATACTTCTCATTGCTCTTGACTATGGTGTTTGAGAATACATCTACTAGAGCGGTGAAAGAAAATAAAGCTCCTTGGTTTTCTACGTACTCGGCTAAGATTTCTTGACGATAAGAAGTTCTATCATTGGCGTATTCCTTTTCTATTAAGTCCAGTTCTTTCTTAGAGAGGTGCGGATTGTCTTTGGAAGTAAAATGAAAAGATTGGCTGTCTAGTTTCATTTCGGCAAATTCTTTTTCCAGTCTTTGCAGATTCCTAGATTCCTTTTGAGGCGTGCCTATAAAGTCTGCTGTACCACCCGTGTCAAGAAACATTGGTCTGAATATATCGTGCCATGAGAGAAAGAAGTTCCGAAGCGTATCAACTTCATCAAAGGTTATGTGAATAACATCAGTTAGTCCTCGATAGTTTTCTCTATTCTCCCAGCCACCAACCATTATGGTCGTAAACTCTCCATCCTCATTAGGCACTTTCATTTCTAACCTTTGTTCATTTCCTTTGCCAATTCCTTGCAGACGATTCTTTAATGCTTCCCAAACTATCTTTCTGGCTTGGTCTATTGTGGGCGCAATGTAGATGACTTTCCTGCCTGTGGTAAATATATCTTTGGCTAACTTTAATCTTTTTATTCCAGCTGAAGCGATAAAACATATATTCTCCACTTCGAGAGAAGTTTTCCCTCCTTTTCTTCCTGCCCTAATCACTTTGAATCTAGCGTTAGAGCGTATTATATCACTCTGCTTTGGGTGGGGTTTCAACATCTCTTTGAAAGTCTTTATCAAACTGTAAGATTAAACTCCCTTTAACTTCCATTTCACTGGATTGGTGAGGATTTCCTTCAGCCATTCTCCATTTTATATCTTTGCTTATATCTTCTAGGAAGTTTGCCTTCTGTTCGTCAGTCCAAGACTTAAAGACTTCGGCTTGATATTCTTTAAGTGTTTTTCCGCGAGGTCTGCCATTAGGGTTAGCGGTATTACCAGGAAGTAATCTCCCTTTCTCATCTCTTTTTGGCTTGTTTTCAGCTTGTATTTCAAGTTCATCCATTTATTTAATCACACTTTTAAGAGTTTCCATGCTTCATCATAAGTTAAATCTAATTTGTAAAGTGGAGAGGAGAGATTTCTTGCAGATTCTATACGTATTTTATTTCTTAGCTCGCGGTCTTTTAGTGATTTTAATTGGGCGCGGTATGCCAATATTTCTTCATTCTTTCTAAAACTTTTGTCTGTTAAATAAAGTTTTACCCATGATTCTGCTCCTAATTTCTTCTGGCGGTCGAGGTGGACTTGCTCATGAAGCAACAAATCTACGGGCAATTCGCCATTTACATATATTATATCATCAAAAGCAAAGATTGTCTCGTCATTAACTTTGAAATACTTTTTGTATTCTTCCAGTAAAGGAAAGAATTTTTGCTCCATTACTTTCATTTTTAACATTATCCCACCCTAAACAACTTATTTCAATTCTTCTAGTATAGTTTCACATTGACCAGCTACTAGAGCATTGTATATCTTTGTTTTACTTACTGCGTTTTTAACTAAAGCTAAATCGGAAGTATCAAGATCTATGCTTGCTTCATTATAAAACTTTTGAGCTAAAACAAATAATTTCATTTTGCCACCAGTTTCATCTGAAAGAAGTATATTAGAAATTGCTTTGCCTAATGTTAAAACTTCCTCACCTGATCTTAATGGTTTTCCATCTAAACTTTGTAATTCTTGTAGTGCGTTTATTTTCATTTTACTTTATGTTAATTGATAATTATATCACTTTTAACTTCATTTCCCCACGCCAACCATCCATCAAGGGGATTTTCATTAAATAGATTCTTGCTTCCATTATTGCGGGCGAAAAGTTCTATTCTAGGTAAATCTCCGCAAAACTCTACAATTCTTTTTCTAACAATATCTGGCTTTCTTGAATGTTCCTCTCTTGTAGTTTCAATTATACTTGAAATCTTATTGCTGATTTTAGGAGCTTTGCCCTTCACGCCGATTAAGCATACTTCCGCATTTGATTTAGTGTACCATCCTACTCCAAAGAAATTACTCCCATTTTTATTTTTCTTTATCCAAGTGAAACCAACTGTCTTGTATTCAAACCCCCATGCTTTTATCACATCTAACGCTTCTTGAAGTTTAGGAAATGTCGCCCAAAGGAATAAAATACAATTATCGTCCGCCATTTCCGCTATGGGTAATTTACAAATATCTTCGTTAGCCATAGTGGGATAATGTGAATTAGCAGTCGCTTGTATATTTCCCATATTCCGATATGCCCACGGCGGGTCAGCGTAAATTATTTGGTACTTTTTCATTCTCCAGTATCCGCATCAATCGGGAATAGTATTTTATCTTGTTTTATTTCGTGTACTGTAAACATCAGAGATAATAATATAATCAGAAACAGAAGAAATATTGATTCTTTCATATTCTTAAATTCTTAAACATTTCCTTGAAAAATACCTTCCAGCCGACCTTTTTCTTTTCCACTTTGGAAGGAACATACAAGGGCATTTTAACATTATTCAAAGAATTACTCCAGCGAAACCCGTCTCCTATGTCTGCCTTCTTTTTAGCTTGAATATAATTGTAATGTCTCAAACTCTTATCCATTATCGTTTCTTCTGCTTCTTCGGGAGGCGAATTTTCTATTATTTCTTCTTCCATATATTTATCTCTCTATGAGAGCGGGGGTACATTATATTTCTTTCTTAAAAGAATAATTCCTATCATCACGATTGGATGAATTGCCAGCATCAAAAAGAATATCTTTAGCGGATTATTATCTATGAGCATAAAAACAGGAACAGTAATTCCTACTCCCCATAAGTATCCATCTATTAAATTCAAGTCTTCTTTCATTTTCTTTAATCTACGCAATTAACTCTTAATTTTAATTTCTTTACCACATTTCAAACATACAGCACCTTTTATATTATTCCAATATCCTTTTCCGCTATTGTGTTTGCATTTCTTTTTCATTTCTTTATGCTCTTGATAAATCTTTTAATAAACTATTCAAGTTTTATTTCTGTTCTGCGATTTTTTATTTCTTTTAAAACATAAACGCCTATCTTTCCATCATCACGCAATTCTTCAAAGTTTTCATAACCTTCAAAATACTCTTCACCTTCTTCTCCTTGACATTGCACGAAAATAACTTTAGGATATTTTTTTGACATATTTTTCTAAATTAAATTCTAATAATTTTTGGTTCACTTCTTCGGGGAAAAAATTTGCTTCCTTAAAATGCTTTCCTTTAGTATCCCATTCTTCTTTTCCTTCTACCAACTTTTCAAGAGCTACGACCATCTCTTCTTCGTTATTTCCTCCATATTCTTCAATAAAAGGTTTAATTAGAAATCTATTCTTGTTTATACCTTTAAGAATTAAAAATCTATAAAGAAATGCTATTCCTCGCCACTCGCCTGTTTTCTGTCCTTGCAAGTTTTTAGAACCATCAATCAATTCTTGATTATAATAAATTTTCTCCCATAAAATGGGAGCACTTACTCTTTTATGTGTGTAAAATATTTCTGGTTCATTCATATATTTTTAATAATATACTTAATTCTTTTACTTTATGCGGATTTTTATTTCTCCATTCCGCCCAACTTTTATCTTTTAATAAGAATCTCACCCACTTTTTTACTTCTGGCTTATAAGGAAATGGGGATTCACCTTTAGCACATCTTTCGCATACTTCGGCGACTGGACATTCACAATCATCTTCATGTTTGCATATTCCATCATCTTCTTCTACATCAAAAGAAGTATATTCCATATGTTTCCCGCAAAAATATCTATCACAGCCATATTCGCTAAAAGGTTTGCCTCCACAAGCATAAGACATCCCCCTATCAATTTTCACTTTGCATTCAGGTTGCTCACAAATAGCGGGAACACCATATCCACCCCATCTATTACCTACTTGATATATTTGATAACCCATAACTATTTAATAATAAAACCTCCATTAAGCAACTAAATGTAAATTGTGATAACCGATACTATCCACAGTAAATTCTTTCCCTACTATGCCAAAAACTTTCATACAAGCCAAGCAACTCGCATATCGTGCTTCCCATACATTTCTTTCACTATTCCACCAACTATGTAAAGTTAAAGTTCTACTGCAAAAAGGGCAACTCTGACTCTTTAATCTTCTTTGTGATATTTCAAGTATAGTTTTCATATATTTTTAATAATATACACCGCTAACGCCCCTCCTAGCCAGCCAAAGTGCCAAGCGTAAGTAGGGAAGGAATAAGAGAGCCAGTAAGTATTGATGGCTATAATTCCAGCTATGGGAATGCTTATTAAGTATTTCATAATAATTTCTTGTAATGATTAATTTTCTCTAAATATACTTCAGCGTTCCATTTTGTATAGGCGGTTTTTAGAATGTTTAGCATAATTACTTTTTCTTCGCCGAGCTTTATTCCGTAAATGTATTGGTTGCCGGAAAGATTGATGTTGCAGTTAAAGCATTGCGTATGAACATTGTCTTCATCAAAGTATAAAGCAAGTCCACCGACACTTTTTGGAATGAAATGTCCGGCGTGCGCCCCGCTACCTTCACATCTTCGTGAACAAGTGAAACAAATGTTTTTATCCCTCTTCTTAATGTAATCAGAAAATACTTTCCAGAGTTTTCTTTTGAGAATCGGAATCTTCTGCTTACTTTTCTTGCGCAACTTTGTCCGTTTCAATGTAGCGAGAGATTACTTCTGATAATAATTTGCGTTCCGCCTCTTCTTGATATTCACAATCTAACATATACACGGAATGCCCCACACAGTGGTTGTGGGGATTAAATGCGGGAATTTTGTTGTATTTCTTTTCCATTTTAATAAATCAATCTATAAACTCTACTTTTTAATGACAAAATCATTTCTTTCGTGGCCAGGCAATATCTTTTCAGCATAATCAGTCTTTGCCCGCCTGGTGTAGCTTTCCATTTTACTTTAATTTCCGCCACCGATTGTTTTTCTTGCTTACTGTCCATAAATAGAGCTTCTTCTTTTTCCAACTCTGCCATTTCCAGCATCATTTCCGCGAATAATTCTGACATCTGGTCGCCGTAACTTTCTAACTGCTCTTTGGAGAGATTTTTCTCTTTGACTGATGTTATCAGCGTTATTAATTTCATAGTGTAATTATCGGTTTTAATGATGTCATCAGCCATTACCATTTTAATCTTTTCTCTATGTGATTCTTCTGACTAATAGCACCCAAAACTGTCTGTTGTAGTTCGTAATCTAATTCTTTAATGTCGCCGTCGCTCCAGTATGGAAGTTCTAAAATTCTTTCAAATTTCTTTCGCAATTTCGCCTTTACGAAAGACTTCTTATCATCTGGGGTGTCGAATACACCATCACTTGCCCGACTATTACAGTCTCGGCATGCCGGTATTAACTCTTGACTCAAAATTGTTTTTTCATAGACATTTTTTACTTTCTCATTTCCTTCGGGAGTAGTATCAAGAAACATACGAATAATTGAAAGATAGGATTGGGGCACGAAATGATCCACTGAATTAGAGGGCACACCGCAATAAAAACAAGGGTAATCACCATTTTTTGCACCAGCTTGGGTGATATTGTTATATTGCCTTATGTAGTTTTTGTAGTCAATTCTAGGCATAATGTTGAATTTTGGCAAAAAATGGCTTAAATGTGCCTTTTTACCCCTCTGTGGTCACTTTACAGCTTAATTGAACGGACTATTAGGCTCGCCATTGTATATCTTGGTCGCTAGTTCGATTACCATATCGGCTATTTCGTCCAATGAACTAATTCCAAGAGCATCTTTCTTTCCATTGGCAATTAAATTACTTGCGTTCACTTTACTCCACATCCAAGCCGACCTATCTTGGGCTAGAGCTATATTTTTTGCTTTCTCGATTTGCGCCTCCGCTATTCCTGCTTGTTTCTTTTCTATAATCCGGTCAAAGTTTGGTTTCTTAGATGTAGTCGGCTTTTTTATCCTCCAATATCCTTTGTCGTTCTTTTCCAATTCGCCCTCCCAGTAGTCGCCGGCGAACTCATTATTCCACGCGCTGACTTTGAATTGCTCATCGCCTCCGTCATCCAAGGTCGCTTCAACGAAAGGTTTGCCATTCCACTCTTTCTCTATTTTATTTGTGATTTGGTATTTAGCCATAAATTAGAATCCCTAGAATTGCTAACATAGTGAAACTTGCTATTAAAACTACCACCTGTAATTCTTTATTTTGTAATGTTTTCATTTTAGTGTGTTACCCAATTACAATCTTTGCAGTAATTATAAGATTCATCGCCAATCGTTTTATGCCCGACTTCTTGACCGCATTTTTCACAGTCTATGCTCCTGTCCTTGTGTTCATCGTAAGCTCGCTGTTCGCCATCTTTTTCTATATAGTTATCTTTCATTTTGGTCGTCTTTGCCTTTCTCATCTAAGAAAGGGTCTTGTAATTCTTCGGGCATAATCGCTTTAATTATTCTGTCGGCGTTCGGCGTTCTAATTCCGTTCGGAGTAAAGTTGCTTCCGATCTCTTTGAACATCTCTACATCTTCCACAGACAAGTCTATATTTCCTGATTTTTCGTTGAATGTTGCCATTTTATTCTAAGGGATTTCTAGTAAAGTGAGGGTCATCACCTCGGTGCAGTTCTTGGTAGCGAGTTCCTTCCCATTCTGCTTTTTCATTTTCTCCTTGCTCGCCCGCCATTCTTAATTCATTCTGGCGGAACTTTTGGATTCTTTCATTTTCACTGCCACAGATACCGCAGTTTTCGGTGAAAGTGTCATGGAATCCTGCTGTATGCTCTTGTTCGTTGAAAGATATTTCTTTTTCTAACATATTATTTTTCATATTATTTTTCACAAGGGCAAATATATATCTGTTGCCCGCCTTCTACTTCCACATTCGGAAGTCTGCCTAGTAATGAACCGCACTTTTTACAATTTTCTTTTTCCATATTATTTATCTATTTTTTCTTTTAAGACAGAACGCACGACCTCCGCCTCCGAGATTCTATCTCGCCTAGCGGACTTTTCTATCCATTCCTTCTGTTTCTCCTCAATCAAAACTTTTAATATAACTTTGCTCATATTCCTATCCTAGCATAAGCGGTGCAATAGTGCAAGTCCTAGCACCATTAAGTGTGTTAATAACTTTCTTGTCAAGAAAAGAGGTTATTACCGGTCATTTCATTACTAATATCTTCCGCTTCTTTCCTCATCTTCTTTCCAATAATCTTGCGTGGTTTTTTCTTTTCCATCACGCAAATCTTTAATGTAAGCAAGACATCTTTGTTTTGGAGTAGCTTGCTGGTATTTTGGATTCTCTTTATCGTTCACGGGGTAAATCATATAAGTGGTCGCCCAGACTTCCTCAAAGTAATCCCACGCCTGCCCGCCTTTGGTAAATCCCCTTTCATCCCGTTCGTCTCCCCCGCCGAAGTCAAAGATGTGGCTCATAATGCAACCCTTTCCATCTTTTGTCCGCACCCTATCAACTATCCAATCCTTATCTTTGGTTTTTTCTAAATAATCTATTAGGTTTTGTATTTCAAAACCATTCATTTTCTTAATCTTTTTCAGGTTTTCCACCAAGTATTTCATTTATAATATAAGCCATTGAATGCGCCGCCGCTTCTTCGGTATCTCGGCTCATCGGTAAATTCGCCCATTCAAACAAGTGATAGACACAGTGCAGGGCTTCGTGAGCGAGGGTAGAGTATTCTCTAGCGGTTTTTGGTTTGCGCGGTATCCATAAAATAGGCACAAAACCTCTTCTAAAAAATACCTTTCCTCGCGGGACATATCCCATATCCCAATCATCAGCAGTAAAATCTTTATCATCAAACTTCCATCTGACATACTTTTCTGTTTTTTTATAATCTCCAATAATACAAATAACACTGTAATCAAAAACTCCCATGTGTATTCTTTTTTCTAAAAAGCCATGTTTCATTTCTTTCTGCGGACAAAGTAACGACCTCTACTGGTTCTAAAGCCAATCGTCATCTCATATATAAATTTAAGTATTTTGGTTAAGATTTTCATTGAAATAAATATCCATCATAATTTCTAAACCAATTTTCAAATCCCCTTTCGTTTATTATTTCGTAGTCCATTTCTTCTAGGGCGAAAATTTTACGACTATTGATTTTTTCTTTTTGTCGTTCGCACCATGATAATTTATTGAGCAATTTTTTTCTGTCTAAATATGGGGCATCTTTTTGAATATCTTTTATGTAATCTTTTTCAGCTCGCTGTTCCATTTGCGTTATATTCGTTAAAAGTTTCTTCGCGAAATCTAGCCACGCGCGCCGGATATCTAACTTCTCATCTTTGTATTTTGGTTCAAAAGTTTTTTTGGTCATCAAATTGTTTCGTAAATTTTTCTAATCTTTTTTGAGGTGTTGATTTCTTTTCATCTTCCCTAAGTTCTAACTCCATTAAATGCTTGCCTTCTAACTGCATCAAAAAATATCCGTGCTTACCCTCACGCCTATTTTTCCATATTCTTACTTTTGCCCTTGTATCGCTTTCTGCCGTTTCGGTGATGTTATTTTCCGAGCCGTCATAACTATTCGGGATTCGCCACAACCCCATAACTATATCCGCCAGCCGGACTATCATTCCGCTATCCCGCACATCCGCCATTCTTGGCTCTCGTGTTATACCCTCTTTGGCATCTATGGAATGTGCCACCAACCATATCACTAAATTATAATCTATCGCTATCTGTTTTATTTTTGCCACAATATCACCAAGTTCTAGTGAAAGGTTTTTACCATTAAAGCGGTCAATGGAGAATATCTGGTGTAGGTGGTCTATAAAAATCATCTTCACATCATACTTAACTTTCGCTTCAATAATTCGCTCTATGAGCCATTGGATATTATTTTCAGTATTTTTAGCTGGTAAATAAAATAAAGGTAATGGTTCGCCAAATCTTTTAATAAATTGTCGTTGTGTAACTTCAAGAGAAAACCAAGCCGTTTTTATTTCTCCTGCGATATTTTTGGTGATGCTAGAAAGCAGAGTTGTCTTACCTCCGTCTGGCGGACCAGAAACAATAATCAGTTCACCCGCTTCCACACCTTGCAAGATTCGGTCTATACTCGGCACTCCTGTCTTGAAAGAAAAGACCGCACTTTGAGTTTTATCCAATTCTTCTTTTAACTCATGAGAAGAAATTATTTTATCCTCTCCTTGATAGTTAAAAAGTTTATCTTCTAATTTAATTATTTCTTTTAGTTCTTTCATTGATTTTTTCTTCCTTTATATCTATTAACCTGGTTCACAGACAGGCATTGGGTAATTTGCAACAAGTCGGCTTTTTCTTTTCCACTCGAGAACCACTCATCCATCATTTCCACTATCTGCTTCGGTTCTAATTCTTTCAAAACATTAAGCATTAAAAAATATGAACCCTTAGTCGGCATTGGTTTTACTTTTATTCTATCCAAACTCATATCCGAGAAAACATTAATAAGTTTCATAGCGATTTTGTTTTTTGGCGCGGACACTTTATCCACAATTAAATTACCACTATTAAGGTCTATTACATCCTCGTATTTATCGGTATGGTCTTTTTCACTATATTTCCATGTGTTTTTTTTCATTTTGAGTTTTTTTTTAGAGAATCTTCTGCTTTAGCAGAAGCATTTATAAGTTTAGTTAAGTTAGGTTTAGTTACCGGCATCATCCCTAGACCCTCCCTAGACCCTCCTACCACCCACTCTCGTAATTCGTCAGGAACACACTCTAATTCTCTTCTAATTCCAATCTTTACATCCTCACTTCCTACATTTTGATTTTTAATAAAATTCTTTATCGCTATCCATCCATTTTTATATTTAACTTTCCCTAATTTTTCTAATCTTGGAATAATTACTTTCTTTAGATTTTCAGTTTCAATGCCTGTTTCTACTCCCATAACTTTTAGGGGAAGTTCATAGATACCACATATATTTGTGTAAGGATTTGTGATAAGATAAATATAAACCAGCTTTTCAAGAGAATCTAATTCATCTAAAACAAAAGGGTCCAGCCAAAATTTTGTGTCTATCATTCTTTTTTTAGACATATTTTTTCGGCTAATCTAATAAACTTTTCCTCATTTATAAAACTCCACCAATTTTTTTCTCGCAAATGATTTATCCATCCCCATGCGCTATAAGTTCCCGGAACATCAGTTTCATTTCCCATTTTTTTAATACCATGTGCGTCATAAACATAGTGAGAGTTAACTTTTATATTTATAGTATCGCCCTCAATGAACATCCATAACTCTTTTGAGTTTTCTTTCATAAAAATTACACGCAAAAATCCCACACCGATGAGCTTTGACGGAACATCAGTGGGGAATTTATATTTATAATAGTGTCAAAGCTTTTATCCATAGGTCTATTATACGATTTTCTGGCTTGCGCCAGCAAGTGGATAACTAAACTAAAAAGCCCCGCCTTCACGGGGACTCTCTAGCTCCTAGCTTTATTTATTGGTTACTTTTAGCATTTCTCCCTTTTTATGCAATTCGGCGAAAACTTTGTTATGGATCTTCAATGACATCAGCGCCCGGCGTTGGTTCACCTCTGATAATCGGTGAAAGATAGTTTGAAGGTATCTTACCTTTGAAGAACATAAATCTATCGCGCGGATGATTTCTTCCGCCTTGTCGTCCGGCGAATCTTTACTGCGCTTGATGCGTTCCGTTTCTAATTCGATAGGGTGTATCTGGCGTGTGATTAGTTCTTTCTTGCGTTCGGGTGCGACTTCAATCGCTTTCTTGATGTCAGCGATGTCGTCCTGGGTAAGATTTTCTTCAATGGCTGTTTTAACCAGTTCTTGTCCGCCAGCTTTTTCGGCTTTCATTGCTGACGACCAACCGATTTTGCCTTCGGTGATTAGTTTTTTAGTAGGTGAGCTCACCTTGACTAAATCAAGATAGTCTTTTATAGTTTCGACAGCAATACCTAAATTTATTCCTATCATTTTTACTGTCCATCCCATTTTCTTCTGAATCATTGCGATATGTTCTGCACGTTCCAATGGTAAAACTTCTTCTCTTTGCACATTTTCTACGGTAGTTAATACCATCATTTGTTCATCAGTAAGTTCCTGTATTTGTAAGTCAATTTCTTGAACTCCTGCCTTTTTTGCCGCTAGCAACCTTCTTTCTCCGAAAGCAATTTCATAATTGTCTCCTTTTTTTCTCGCTATCAAACTTCCCCAAAATCCATATTTTTTTATGGATAAGTCGAGTGAACCAGCTATTTCAAAAGTTTTGCGTTCTTGAAAAGGGTTCGCTTTAATTTTACTGATTGGTATTTTCATATTTTTATTTTTGTAATTGACCTAGTAATCCCCGTATCTCGTCCAGTCCCTCTTTTATTTCAGGGTGCTGTGGCTCTAGCAATCTGCCATTTTGCACGACTGGAATAATTACTTTCGTGATTAAGGTTTTGCTATATCTGTGCCATCTTTCAAACACCAGTTTGTGGTCGTCTATGCTAACCATTATTCGATACCCATTACCTGGAACTGAATAAAATAGTCGGGCATATTTTGACCGGATAACTTCCCGAACGACTGCTATCGCTTGATAAGCTATTCGTCTCTTTTCTGGCGTGATGCGCCTATTGCCTGCCGTAATGGCGACAATGTCATTTATCCTCCACGACTCGTCTTTATCTTCAATAATGTTGTTCTCTAGCACTCCAAGCAATCTTGCAACAGCTACTTGAAGTATTTTGCTCTGCGGGCGACCTCTGGGTCGCTTTTTCTTTGGTTGTTTCATGCTATAATGCAAAAACACGTTTTAGAGACGCAACATATCGACCTCGCCAAAGGCTTGTTGCGTCTTTTGTGTTTTCAGGATATTAGCATTATCCAAAAAATATAGCAATCTTTTCTAAATAATAGGGTGTGGATAAACTATTTCTCTATTTTGTCGCCGATCCGATCAACGCTCCTGATCACCACTGCTGTCGCTATTATCCCCTGAATTATCTGCACTAGACCTTCCATTTGAACGTTAGTGATGATGTTGAATAATAGCAACGCTTGGAGGATTCCTATTGCGAGTACACCTTGAAAACGAGAGCTTGAAAACAAAGTCTTTATAGATTCCATAGAATTTATAATTAGCTAATAATACTTACGAACAAAGTAGCCGACTGGAGAAAATTTTTGTCTAGAATTGTTAAAAGATATATTCTTTCCCCTCGTATATTATACTACCATACAGAGTTTTTTCACTGTGGTGATTTGCACATAAAATCTGAAATTCTTCCGTATGTGTGAAAACATAACTTGTTGAATGTCTACCCCCTTTTATTCTATCAGTTTCCAAATGTCTTGTATTATTATGTCCACATATAATACATTTTCCTCCTAATTTTTCTATCACCCGTTGCCTCCTTTGTCTTCTCCATTCATTTGATTGAATTCTTACTTTTTCTTTATGATTTTTAACCCATTCTTTTGCCCATTTTACAGTTAATCCTTTTTCTTTATATTTTAATTGTCTCTTTCTAAATGCTTTTTTGTTAAGTAAATAATATTTCCTCCGTTTTTCTTTTATTTCTTCTATGTTTCTTCGATAATAATCAATTTGATGTTTTTTGTTATATGCCATAATTATAATATAGCATAAATCTTTTTAATTTACAACACTAATTTTACAAACTTGGTGAAGCGGAGGAATTTATTTTGTATCTAGAATAAAATTCCCCAAGAAAGTGAATACTAAATTTTTTAATCTTAGTACTTCCAACTTGACTACTTTACCCCTTCGGATATTTCACCAATGCCTTAACTCCGTATTCAAGGGAGTTTGTTCAGCCACGCTTCACCGAATTCGCAAGGTCGGCTCGTGAACTCGGCAGAATCTTTCAGAAGAAATGAAACTGAAGATTCTTAAAATGATGCGCTCATCCAAATTAAAAAATGAGTGCTAGGTCATTATACACCTTTTTGTTTGCATAAAAAACCCGCCTTTACTCTCCCAAGTTAATGGGGCAAGCATAAGGCGGGAGCGGTGGTAGTATGGAACACACCGCTAGATTGACCTCCCTAGCGTCCCCTTAAATGCACAAAATATATTCTGTCTAATTCTCGTCTGCCGTCTGCCAATTTCAGAAGCAAGTCGGCACAACGGAAACTACAGACTTTCTTTTCCAATTTTGGAACGTGCAATGCACTTTCTATTAGGAGAATTCTGTGGCAGTAGTCGCAAAGCAAGCAACCTTTCGGGATTGTTTTTGCCATATTGTCAATCAGCAGGAGGTTCAACTGGAGGGACTAGAGGCAACAGAGCAAACGCTTTCATGTCGTCTGTGATTTCCACGTTGGTAGCTTTCTGAATGTAGCGAGACCAACAAGCGAATGAATGATAGAACTTGCCCAAGCTCGGAACGTAGAGAGCTAGAGCTTGTGTTACTGGGCGACCACAACCGCATCCACAGAGTAATGGTTCAGGTTTTTCCATAGTTTTGTTTGGTTGAACTGTTTTTAAGATTTTAGCATGTTATCTGTAAATATAAATTTTTTAATTAACACTTAAAGAAAAAATGCCACAGTCCTTGTAGGTGTGGCACTTTTCTTGTTGGTTGTACAGATTGCTCCTAACCTAACCGTGCGAAGCTCCGACTAACTGTACATTTTTAATCAGAAACTTTGCATATCCATTATATCATCTCATCTTCAACATTAGAAGTAGAATTACTGCCATCAAACCATTCAAAATAATTCCGCTAGAAAATAAACCAAGTAATAACCAACAGAAAATTAAAATAAGAGTTATTGTGTAGATAGGAGTTTCTTTTGGTTTTGAAGATTCCTCAATAATCCCTGTTAAATCTTCTTCTTGATTTGTATAGAAGCGGGGCATTTTATTTGATTGCGATAATAAGAAATAAGAGAGCTACGATAATGATAATCATGAAAATTGTTAAAGCGTTTGTGCCGTCGTTCATACTAGCTTGTTGATAATTTGCATAGTTAATTTTCCCATCACGGCATCTGGGAAAAGTCCGTGAGCGGATTGAAACTTCTGGAGAGCATAAGCAGTCTTGGCACCGAAAATCCCATCAGTAATAAGTTTGTTTCCTTCTTTGTTTAAGAATTGCTGAAGCTCCTTGACATCATTATTCCACATTCCTTTTTGTAGAATTTTGGTGAAAATAAATTTAGCAGGGGTAACGTCAAAATAAGGCATCGGGTCAATCGCTCCGAAATATCCATTTTTTTGCTTCGTGTTATACCAAGTGAAATCTGCCTCGCCTTGAGCGATGGGTTTGAGACCGAAATGCAGGTGGTCGCCCGTGGAAATTCCCGTATTATCCGCATAACCAATCAAATCTCCAGTTTTAACTTTCTGCCCTGTCTGCACCACAGCGTCATCTTGGATTAAGTGCCAATAAATAGTTTTTATGTAGCAAACCCCGTCAGGGAGCTCGTAGGGCACTAGGGAGCGTATTACAACCCCATTGCCTCCGCCATTATCTATTTCAGGATAGCAAATTCCATCATGAGAGGCATAGATAGGTTGTCCATGATAAGCAAGGAGGTCAATGCCATTGTGTCCTTTCATTCCTTGTGCGGTGTATAAATCAGTTACACGCCCAAAAGCATAATTAACGAAGAAAGGATTGATAGGATATTTTAATTTTAATTTGGTTTCCATTGTTTCTCTTTACTCATTAACCATTGATAACAGGATTCACACAAAAACTTGTTGAGCGGAACTATGAAGTCAATACTTCCATCATACCTCCCGCAGTAAGCACAGTGGTCGTCTGCTTCCCTCCAGCCCATTCCTTTGTGTTGCTTACTTTTCATCGTAGCTCCCGATATTAAAACTTTCTGACTCATAATCAAACGGCTCTGTCCTAATTGCATTTATCTTGATGTTCACAATCGTGTGGAGTTTATACGTACCAAAATCGATTTTTGTCGGCACTGGAAGACTTCGCATTTCTTTAGTGCAACCTTTGGTTATGTGTCTTAACTGGTCAGGCACATCCCAAAGTTCACCTGTCTCTATATTCTCTAACTGCCTATTAAAAATAGAATAAAACTCTCTAGTGGAGCAGTATTCCGTTTCATAATTTACTATCCCGCCCTGCCCCGTTGAATAAGTAATGACCTTGAAAGGTTGCACCATTGTAATCGGATTGTTCCCATACAAGAGCAAGAAAGAAACATACAGAATCATCAACGAACCCAGAATAGTGATTAAAAAAGATATTTTCTGCACTAGTGGCGTGTCTATTTGTTTAATTATGTAAAACATTCGTTGAAACATTATTTAGCAGTCGCTATCTGATAATTAAAGCTACCACCGCTCCGACAAAAGCGAGTAAAATAACCGCAACCATTCCGTAGACGATTTTCTTAATCGGTTCAAGTTGGTCTTGGGTAACGTAGTGGTTCTTCAGCAATTCATTGATTCCGTCTATCTGTTTAACTAGATATTTTACATCACCTGAAACCACTGCGAGGTCTATATCTTCTTGCCTTTTATTGTACTCCATTTTACTTCCCTAGGTTACTGTTAAAATTATTGCCCTCGCCTGTGTCCCCTATTGGCTCGCCTATACCATTTTCAGCTTGTGCCGGCTCGGCGAATTTCATGGTCGGCGTAGCTGACATCTCTGGTGCTTTGCTTGCCTGAATAATCCACCAAACTATTAAAAGAATCGCTACGATTAAAGCTATGCCCCAACCTAACTGTGATTTACTCATAGACTATTTTTGTCTATCCACCACCAAACAATGCCGATGATGACGAGACCAAAGATTAAAAATGCGACCAAACCTAATAATAAAATTTCCATATTTGAGAGCACCTTAATCCCCGTTCGTGGCTTTTACCTCACTTAGGAGGGAGGGGTGTAGAATACTCCTCTTGCTCTACCACGAACAGACGGGAATTGAGATGCTCTCTTGATAGAAACTATTTTGAACCCTTTGCCGTAATTTCAGCTACCACTTGGCTTGCCTGCGTTGTATCAGTTACGATTCTATTTACGATTTCCGTAGCGTCTGAAACTAAAATGCTGGAGGCGGGAACTATGGCTCCAACTGTCGCATTTCTGATGTCATTCAACAAGGCTACTCCTCTCGCCACACGCTTGTCGAAAACAGCTTGTGCCGAGATTACTTCCGTTGCGTTTAGTTCTGTTTGAGCGAGAATCGCATCTTGCTTTTCCTGCTCTGTTTTGAAATTTATTTGCATATATTTATTCCAATCTTCTATTATACAGTCCATACATCGACCGCTCTTGCACGGACAATCACATATTACTTTCTTCTTCTTTGGTTTCTTCATTTCGTGGATTATAACATAATTTAATTATATTTTTTACGCCGATGCCAAGAAGTATAGAACCCATACTTCAATAACGCCAGCTGTTAAAGCCGCCGTTCCGATAGTAAATGTTATTTGTCCTGCTCCTGTTATTTTTTTGGGAACAGCCGAAGTAGTAATTGTCGGCAAGACTATATTTAATCCCAAAGCCGTTTTAGCTGTTGCTCCAAGCAAGGTGGTAGTAGAACCGCCTGCTCCCGAACACCCAATAGCTACTGTCGCTGAACCTGCTGAAGTAACAGCCGTGGTAACATTCACCGCACCTCCAACCAGCACTGCGTTGGCTGGGATAGTGGTATTGAATAAAGCTCCAGGTGTTATCGTGCTAACTACACCGCCATCAACTGCAAAACTATATTTAGCCCAAGCTATACCCATGCTTCCGTTCAACCCATTTGTTCCAAAATAAAATATACCCATGTTATTTTTTGTTAATTTGTTCTTGTAATTCTTGGATGGCTTTGATTAAGACTGGGATAAGTTTCTCATAACTAATGCCCATTTTGCCAGTGGACAGGGAGGTAAAAGTTACTTCGGGGATTATCTTCTCCACCTCTTGGGCAATCGCTCCGATTTGTTTTCCTTCTCCATAACTCTGCCAGCCTTCTTTGAAAGTGAAGGAAACAGGATTGAGAGCCATAATTTCTTTCAAGCCATAATCTAGCGGTGCGATATTTTCCTTGACTGTTAAGTCTGATACTGGAGCGGTGAGTACGCCGTTAGCATCAGCTATCACTGCACGAGAGCCAGTTCCAGCCAGACTAGACATTGTAATTTGAGCATTGCTTCTTTTAATCTTGAAAGCTGTCGCCAAAAGCGAACCCGCATCAGAAAAAGATTGTATAGCAAAATCTGAACCAACATTTGACCCTGATTCGGCAGTTCCGTCCTTGAAAACATACCACCTATTAGCATAAGAACCACCTCTAATTAGTATTCCTCCAGTAGCTGTTGAACCAGCCAATGCGTCTATATTGAAAACAATATCTCCTGACCCTTTTTGAATTGCAAAATTAGCACTATCAAAGTAAATAACACCCGATGAGTGGTTTATAGTTGCATTTCCATTTGCAAAATTGATAACTCCTCCTGAAGCCAAAAACAAATCAGAGAAATTATGTGTCGTATCTCCTAATGGTGCTCCATCATCAGTTGTGGGAGAAATCTTGGTAGTGATAGTCGGGGAAGTAAGCACCCAAGCCGAAGCAGTGGAAGCTCCCGTGAAAGTATTGGCGGCATCTGTTCTTGCAAGTGTTGCGGTAGTTGTAGGGAAAGTATAAGTTTGAGCATCTGTGCCTGTGAGAGTAATAGAGCCATTAAAAGTTAATGTCTTGCCTGCTTGTCCAGTCAAAGTGTATGTTCCTGTTGTAAATGTATTTCCATTTATGCTTGTCGCCGTTGCGACTCCGAGTGATGGTGTGGTAAAAACTGGACTTTCTAGGAAAGCAAAAGTCTTTCTCGCCGCCCCAGTAGTAATCGTTCCGTAGAATTTATCCGTCAAGAACTCCACACCCCCCGCCTCCGCCGTTGCAAGTAATGTTCCTGAATTAAACTTTAGCGGTGCGGTATTTGCCGTAGCTGTTCCTGCCTTTAGATGAAGTATAGCTGTCGGCGAAGTTACTCCAATTCCGACAAGACCTGCGGAATCAATGGTCATTCTTTCATTTCCCGCCGCTACTCCTCCTGTAAATAGATGAATTTTCCCTGCACCATCGCTTGCTCCCAGCCATAAACCGCCTGTGTCCGCACTTAAAAGAATAGTACTGTTTGGTTGGTAAACCCCAGATGCCGTAAAACTCGTATTAAAGTGGGATAGTTGTCCACAAGTTGTCCCTGGATTTACAAGTTGTGATAAATAAATAGTTTCTTGAGCCAAAGTTCCGCTCGTTGTATTAACAATTTCTAAAGCTGTATTACTGTTTGCATTATTTTCAACGTGAAACTTGGTATTTGGTGCTATCGTTCCTATACCAACGAACCCGCTATTCAAAATCGTCATCGCTTCCGTCCCTCCGTTGCTCCCCACTAGAAAGTGCATATCTGCACCAGTTGCTCCCACAGCAGAGGTAGTCTGCAAATACAAGTCAGAAGTAGTTGTAGAACCTCCAATAATCTTGTTGGAGGTCATATAAATATCCCCAACCATTATTCCGCCTGCTAGAGGAAGTTTAGCCGCAACTGAAGTAGTCAAAGTGCCTAATTGAGTTTGGATAGCCGAAGTAACTCCTTTGACATACGAAAGTTCGGTGAGAGAAGGATAGGTTGCCACAGCGAGAGAAACTAGATTACTGCTTCCATCAAATGCCGCTATTTGTGAAGGAGTCAGAGAATTAAAATTATACGCTGGAGCAACGAATTGTATTTGAGCCGGGTCGTTAATGGAAATATGAGAAGCATCCATGATGATTACCCGACTAGCCGCTTGATAAATGGAAACAGCTCCAGCATCCAAAAAGATGTGCGGAGTGGTATTGACTCCGCCATCGCTAGAGAGTGTTAAGAGAGAATCTTCCACTGAAATAGCACTGCCTGTTCCACTCGGACTTTTAATGAAGTCTCCTGCTGTCATTACGATATTGTGTCCGCCTGTCGTATTGCCTAGAGCTAGTGTTGCCGAGAGTGTTCCTGCACCTCCTCCCTGTTGGTCTAGTTGATACCTTGTCCCTGCACTGCTTGTCCAATAAAGGTGAGTGTTAGTGGCTTCTACCGCACCAGCTTCGGGAGCGGTCATTAGCGTTCCGCCTAGAACGAATTTAAGCGGTGCTGTGCCTGCTCCTGTGCCTACTACTTGGCTTAATTTAACAGGACTGGCGAGTTCAATGATAGTGCCTGCAATAAACATCCGAGTTGAATTGACATCAATGGTGGAGACTAGAGAACCGCCAGCTTTTTGATTAAGTTGAAAAGAAGTGGGAGTGAATTGAAGATAGGAAGTATCGTCAGTGTCAGCGTCAGTTGAAAGTTTTAGGTATGAATTATTTAGAACCAAAGCTATACTAGTGCCGTTAGCGGAAGTAATCAGCTTGTTAGCCGCCATTTTAATATCCCCAGTCATTGTTCCGCCTGCTAAAGGCAGATAACTTCCCAAACCGCTAGTCAAAGCGTTTATTTGTGTTTGGATTGAACTAGTCGCGTCAAGGTAACTTAATTGTGTCGGGGTTACAGCACTTGAAACTAGATTTTTAGAAGCGTCTAGATAAGGCACAGTGCTGGCAGTGAGAGAACTAAACCTGACAGCAGGAGAAATAAAGTTTATGAGTGTGGTATGTGAGAGTAAAGCACTGCTGGCGTTGGCATAAATAAGACCCACACCAGAGGGAATGTTCAAGCCGATAGAAGTAGTGTCTATGCGAATGTAGGGAGTTGAGTGAACGCCACTATCGGTTGAGAGGTCAAGAAATGTGTCCTCAACTACAATCGCTCCCGCCCCGCTAGGACTCAAAATCTTGTCTCCAGAAGTCATTGTGATTGAAGTTCCGCCTGTGGCATTACCTAGCACTAGAGTTTGAGCTAGTGTTTCGCCACCTCCGCTACCTTGTTGGTCTAATTGAAATCTAGTGCCAGCACTGCTAGTCCAGTACAAGTGAGTGTTGATAGCTTCTATTGCCCCTGCCTCCGGTGTAGTCATCAGAGTTCCTCCAAGAGTCAGTTTAAGCGGCGCAGTTGAAGCTCCTGTTCCCACAGCCGGCAAGTGCAATGAAGCAGTCGGACTTATATTCTTGACTCCGATTTGAACATTATTATTAAGATCTACCACGATTGAGAAAGTATCGTCATTCAGAATTTCACTAAAAAAAGAAAGGCTTGTTTGAAAACCTGCGCCATTTTTGATTGACCAGTTGCCAAAATCACTATTGACTAACTTGATACCGGACTCTCCGTCCCCGCCATATCCTCTTATGGTCAAGCCAAATAGAGCGTCTGCTGTAACATTCGGTCCAATACCTAAAGTCTTGGTAAGTTTGTTATAGACCAAGCCAGAATCGCCTCCAAAAGCTCCGCTATCGTTAAATTGGACTTGGGTGTTTGAACCGCCTGGTGTGCCGCCACCCGTTGAGTTTATTACAGGATAACCTAAATTGGTATTGTCCACAGTGATATTAGTTCCTGCGACAATCTCTTTTATACCCATTGTGCCTCCAAAAAAACCTTTGCCTTTAGGAAGATTCTTGATAGCTGAAGCGTCAAGTCTATCTTCTCCTTTTAAGATTTCTAGTTTAACTTTTATTTCTTCACCACTATCAAGAATTACATCTTTATGTTTTGGTAGTTTTTCTATGACACTTTCTATAATTTTGTTTTCATCCGCAGGAGGGGCATCAAGTCCGTCTTTTGGCTTTTTTAGTAAAGTTTCCTCCATCAAGGATTTGATTTCCTTTATTCTTGCGTTAAATTCAGTCGTGATGTTTTTCTCCGTTTCGGATGTTACTTGTGAAACACTGGCTAGATTAGCTTTGTGGTCTTGTTCTATTTTATTAAGGGCTTGGTCTATTTTTTGCAGATTCTCTTGTGAAAGATTTTGAAATTCAGTTTTTGACTTTGTAATAAATTGTAAAACTACGGTGAGAAATTTCTGGATTTCCGCAGGTGAAACCACATCATCCTTCATGATTTCCAGAAGTTTATTTAGTTTGTCCAGTTTCTTTTCGTCCATACTATTTTTTCTTCTTTAATAAGTTAGCTCCAACGACCGCCGCAGTGGCAATACCAGCTCCAAGAAACAATGGATTGAGCATTATCTTCCCGAAAGCATCAACTGGTTCTTTTCCCCATTCTTTCTTAACAGGAACTTCAGTCCATTCCACACCTTGTTTGTCGGTTATTCTTTTACCTCCGAACTTCTTTAGATAATTGCTTACATCTTTTTCATAGAATTTGTAGATTGGATTGTTTTTATCTACTTTGCCAGAGATGTCAAAGGTTTCTGCTCTGTCATTTATTAGAGTTTCTAACCCACCTTTTTTGTATTCTCCTGCTTTATTTTTAGATTGGACAGTATCATAGAAGTTTTTATCTACCGCCTTAAACTTCCCATCTCCGAGGATATCGGTGATTATCCAAGCATCATTTTCATCAGTGCCAATTTCCCTGCTTCCTCTATAAATTTCTTTTCCAACTTTTAATTCACTTGGACTAGCATCTGTCGCATTATCTAATGACCACACGGTATTATCTCCCAACCCCTCTATCTTCATAGCAGTCTCTCCTGTAGGGAATTGGAGTTTGGTTTTACCATCTTTAGCCGCCCGTTTTATTTCTTCTCGTATCATACGGAAGTGAGCTGTGGGGTCGTTGTATTGTTGGAGTTTGGCCACTTCTGATTGTCGTTTAAGATATGCTTTCTTAATATTAGGAGACATAAGTTCTGAATTCCCAGCATAAGTTGAGTCACCTTTTTTTAATAAAGTTTCCCTCTCCAAATTCCCCTTCTGATACAAATCACTCTGAACTTCTATGACACGTCTGGTTTTGTTGTCTGCCATTTCTTCTACACGGGTATGACCGAAGTAGTTTTTCTCTTTTCCACTAAAATGTATTCCTCCAGCCGAAGTTTTAATAGGGGAATTGTAGATATATTCATCGTAATTTTTTACATTGCCTCGTAACTCGTCTGGTAAAGAAACATTCTCATATCGCGGACCACGATTAGTTACATTTACACTCTCCGTAACACTTTTTTGAGTTTCTCTTGCTGATACTCTCTTTAACGGCAACAATTCCGCCTTCACTTTATCTGCAAACTCTTTGACATTGATGGTGTCGCCTTTCATTGTAGATAAGACTTCACGAGTTAAATCTCGTTCCACTTGTTTCAATTCACCACGATTTGTAGCATCTAAAATATATTGTCGGCTGACAGTGGTTCTACCTTCTAAATCTTTTAAGATTTTAGTGGTTAATTCACCTGTATTTTTGTAGCCACTAATAGAAATAAACCCACCTTCTTTGTTAGGAGTGTTTTTGATAGTTTCAAGGATTCCGCCTTTTCCTTTTAACCCCTTGACATTCTTCTTTGAAGGTGCTATACTCTTGGGTATGGCTTTATTAGCAATTTTATTGGTAGTGATCTTTGCCTTTACCTTACGGAAGGAGGTTGAAGACCGCGTTGATGGGGGCTTTTTAGGCGAATCTGAAGATTGAAGAATCTTTAGCATTTCAGCGTCTGTTTTTGCCTTAAATGCCCTTTCTACAATGTCTAGGTTCTTTCTTAGTGCCAGTTCAACGTCTAAAGCGTTCATTACCTTATAGCCCGCCCCACGGGGCAATAAACCCCCTACAAAGCCCCTAATTGAGCCACCTGTGAGCATATCCCCATATTTAGCTACTAAATGTCCAGCTCTCTCTAATAAGCCTCTCTCATTTATTCTTTGCTTTAATTTATTTACCGCTTCCACATTTCTATCTATTAGTTTTTGAGTATCAAATAAATCAGAGAGTTTTTTATCCAATAGTTTAGCTTCTGCTCCGCCTAATCCTTCTCTGGCGACAGTTTTTAGACCAGAGCGGGTATTTTCAAACGCCTGTGCATTGACAGAAGTCAGTGGCTCTCCCATTTTATTAAATGCTTTAGAGCCAAACTCTATTCCATACTGTCTGGAAATATCATTGACTTCTTTTCTGCTCAATCCTTCCTTTTTAGCTTTAGTCAATATCTCTTTTGTGTTACCTTCTGAAACTGGGTCGCCAATTTTTCTATATAGTTCTTTCAAATCACCTAGAGCTTTCGTAACATAGTCGGAAGATACTACCGTGCCTCCTTTTGTTTGTCTCCTTATTGCCAAATCTTTTAATTTATAGACTCCAGTATCTTTTAAGAGTTCTGTATCAACTTGCCGAGCATAATTAGGAATACTTGCTCGTATTCTGTCTTGTAAGTCTTTGAATGTTTCTACGCCTTTAGTATCAATAGATTCTAATGCGTTTTGCACAGTTTTTACATCTTCCGCTTTGCCTTGGGAAATTTGCCCCACAGCTTCTTCAGTTGTTTTTACAGGAGTAATTAAACCCTGTATCTTTGCTTTCGCTTCAGACAAATCAAGTAGGGGTTGTGTAGGTGTTTCAGAACTTCCAGGAGGAGATGGGGGAGATGGCGGAGGCAACTTCGGCAAGATTGATTTTACTTGCTCAATCGTTCGTGGAATTATTGTTTTAGGGTCTATTGTGCCTCTTTCTGCCGCTCCCAAAATTAAGTTCAATCCTCTGCCGAAATCTTCTCCAGCGTTAGGATGCTCCATTGCGAATTGCTGAAATTCCGGTATGTCAGACAATCCACTTCCGGTAACAGCTCTAAGAGCGTCATCATATTTAGAACCAATGTAGTCAGTTACTTTATTTAATCCAGTCGCGCCAATTAAAGCACCGATAGGGGCAAAAATAGTTCCTCCCACATCCGCCGCAGTACGATACCCAGCTTTGACTATACCTTTTAAGACATCACCTTTCTGTATATCCTCTGCTCCCGCTTGAATGTCTTGTCCTAATTTTGAAGCAATCCCCTGTTCCCCGCCGCCATACAAAGTGCCTAATCCTGATAGACTTTCCTTAACTCCTGACAACAAATCAAATCCTGGTTGTTCTTCTGGCTTAGGTTGAGATTTAATTCCAAGTCTAAAATTAGTCAGGGCGGCAGTAACCTGTTCTTTGGATTTTCCATTATTTAATCCCCATTTTATTATGTTTTGTTCTGTCTGATTAAATGCCATTTTATTTTAAGTTAATAATAAAGCGCGGGATCTGCTTCCATATTGTTATAGACTCCATCCAACATTGATTGTTCATCTTCATTGATAATCGTACCTTGATAATTCAATATAGAGCGCTGAGCGACTCTCTTGATGTTATCCAATTCTCGTTTGAATGATTGTTCGTCTATGTTCCAAATACCTATACCTATACCTTTGTCATTTTTAATTTCCCAATCATTGATAGCAGTAGCGGATGCTCTAATTGCATCCCCCTCTCTTTCAGTTAGAGAACCGAAGGTTGCTCCTCTAGCTTTAGCGTCAATTAGAGCATCAAGAAATTCTTTGCTTGTTAATTTATGAACCCCACCCGCAAAATCTTGACCTTGACCTGTTGTATCATAGTAGATATCTTGTAAATTACTTGGCAAACCGATTAGAGGAAATCCTCTTACTATTATGTCTGATAGATTTGATTCATCTGCTTTTCGTGTAAATACACTTGTCCCAACTCTATTAGAAAGTGCGGGATGATTAGATAGAATATCCACCGCCGCTATTTTATCCTCCAGTATCGGAATACCCGCTTTGGCGGATGTCTTTGCTTCTAATAATGCTTTTCTATCTGCCGCAGTTGGTTCACCTAATAAAGAAGTTTCCTTTTGTAGTTTTGCCAGTTGAGCGTTTTTAAGAGCCACGTCCAATGCCAGAGTCGGACTCTTTATTTGCGAGAGAAGCTGACTCAAATCATTCCTATAAGTAGAAGATTTAATATCCAATGACATTATCTGCGACCCTAGAGCTGATTGTCCATTTTCAAATGCCATCTTGGCATAATCTTTTGCATCCGCTAAAGACGCTTTTCGCTCTTGATATGCCCTATCTTCCAACTTTAACGCCAAATCTAATTTATTCTGTTGTTGTTTAGTTGCAAAATCATAAACTGCTTTGACCACTTCTTTCTTATAGTTGTATTGATTGGTGGCATCATCCGAATATAATTTGAAAAGAGTGTCCAGGTTTTGTTGGGCTAATTCTAAATTCCCCTGCGCCGCCGATAATTGGGCGGCTACGGGCAATGATTGAATAGCTGTTTCACGGGCGAATTGAGCTTGCTGACCGCCTATAATGCCCTCTGGGATGCCCCTGCCTAGTCCCACAACAGCTAATTGATTAGCTTGACCTTGGGCGGTGATGGAGTTTAATTGAGATGTCAAATCAGATACCTTTTGTTGTTTGGCTAAAATATCTGTCTGCTTTTGAGCTTTCTTATATGCTTCAGCCGAACTAGGAGGAGTGCCGATAGATTCAATCATGCTTTGGAATAAACTGCTCTGTTCCTTGCCAGCAGTGTCGTTTATCGCTTGCAGGGCATCTGCGTTAGTTAAAGTGCCTGCGCTTATCCCTCCGAGAATAGAATTATAATCAGTGCTATCAGTATAACTTGGCACAGGATTGTATGGAGTGGTTACATCCTTATTTGTTATGGTTGGAGTGCCTGCGCCCAGATTAGACATATATGTGGAGGGGCTAAAAATATCTCCCTGGGTGAATCGCTGTCCTGTGGCATTGTCTATGAAACTTTCTCCAGTTTTAAGAGCTTGTCCTGTGTTTGAATTAAAATTTACAGTGTTTGTTGAATTTTTAGAGCTACCTCCACCACTAGAGCCACCGCTAGATTTTTTTTTAGTACCTGAACTTGAACTGCCGCCTAATAAACTGCCGGCGAAATTTGCAGTATTCAATATCGTCTTTGGGAGACTGCCTACGGTACTTTGAACTTGTTT
>Ga0193700_1000021_pt1 | contig 38877 bp, 38 predicted proteins | sample U3s1metaG_FD_143057 | JGI IMG/M metagenome (GOLD analysis project Ga0193700, IMG submission 143057) | Soil microbial communities from a riparian zone of the East river system, Colorado, United States - U3s1 | ecosystem: Environmental > Terrestrial > Soil > Riparian zone | place: USA: East River... | reverse complement strand
TACTAAACACTGCCACAATCGTAGCAATGTACTTTGAAGATTCTGCTAGATACGAATTTGGGATTAGTTGCACACTACTTTGTCTGAATTTCTCAGACATAGTTTCAATGATTCTATTTATAACTTGATAAATTTTTCAAATTATATTAGTGCTGTTACCATCTTGTGGAACGTGCCTGTGTTGTACATTTTTTGATTTGAAGTCTGTTTATTATGCCTGTCGTCCATCTATGATTTCAAAAACCTAATGAAGGGAGGCTTAGCTTGATTATTGTATGTTTTGTCATCCATCGTTGGTACCCTGTCAGCAGCATATATTGTTGCTCCTAAGAGTCCCCTTGTAATTTTTTCCATAGAAGAACCAAATCAGCTATCCTGCAAGACAACTAGCTGTGCACCAAAGAAAAGTAGTAAGTGACAATGAATGGACTGGATGGCTACGTATTATGAGAAGTTGTTTTGAACAGGGCATAAGTAGCAACAAATAATTAAAAATAAGTAGATGACATTATGAATCACATTCATAGATTAGCATTATAAAGTAGGTAACTGTGATCCATCCATCGATATCTTTGAACTCAAATAATGTTGTTTCAAAAATCCAAAGAGCACTGGTTTTACAGGGGGGTGGAGCGCTTGGTGCATATGAGGTAGGCGTAATCAAGGGTTTATGTAAAAAACTTCAGGAAATAGATGAAAAGAAAGGTGTAGGTAGAAGATGCTTGTTTGATATTGTTGCTGGCACATCTATTGGCGCAATGAACGCCGCAGTATTTGTAAGTAATGTAGTAAAAAAAGATAAGTCATGGACTGAAGCGGCAATAGAGCTTGAAAGGTTTTGGAAAGAAGGTATAGCCCTTAAAGAAGGCACAACCTCTAGTGATGACATCTTACCCATAGGAATGTTTCGATTCTTTCCTTGGTGGAAATCATGGATAATGGAATCTTCTCAAAAGACAAGCTCAAAAGGTCCTAGTGATGAAAAAAATATGATTGCAAAAGATCTTGCTTCTTCAGAAGCAGCTAGAAGGTACTATTCTTCAAAAGAGTTTGTTTTAAAAGGAAATAAAGTATTCTCTATCAAAAAAGTTAGGCCAGACAATAAATTCCTTGATCAAAGTGATCCTGCAAAATGGATTGTGCTAAATGATGTACCATTGCAGTCACAAATAGATGCATTTGGAGGTTTTCCGATAGCAACAAGATTTGATAAAGGAGAACCTCGACTCCTGGTAACAGCAGTTGATATAGCAGAGGGGATAGCAGTGACATTTGACAGCTATAAAAAATCAGATGGTAAGAGAAAAACAGTGTATTATCCTGGAAGAAAGTATGGACGAAAAAAAGGCAAGGAAGATGAGGATTTAAAGCCGATTATTATAGAGTATGAAGATGGTATTACTCTTAAACAAGTTATGGCGAGTGGCACATTACCAGAATCTTACTATGCTAAAGAGATTGGTGGACGTAAGTTTTGGGATGGTGGAATTTTAAGCAACACACCGCTCAATGAGCTACTATATGCACACAGGGATTATTGGGTAAATGTTGAAAATAAAGAGGTTCCAGATTTAGAAATCTACATAGTAAACGTACATCCATCTACTATAGACGTTAACCAGATGCCTGAGCAATATGATGAAGTAAAAGATAGAAATAACGATATTCTCTATGGAGATAGATCATATAATGATGAATTTTCAGCATCCCTCGCAACAGATTATATTAACTTTATCACATCACTTAAGGATCTTGCTCTCAATTGCATAAAAGATGAAAACGAGAAAAATGTGTTTAGAAAAAAGTTTGAAAGTCTTAAAGATGAAAAAGCAAATAATACTTCATACACGCTTGGTGAACATAGAAAATACGAAGATCTAATCAAAGGCAGATTCGAGCTTAGAGTAATACGAATAGAACACGAATATGATGCACGTAGTAGTACTTCATTTAAGGGAGCTGATATAACGCCACAAACAATAAACAAGTTAATTGATGATGGTGAGAATGATACAAAAGATCTAGTAGTTTTTTAGATATAATTATGGTACCAGATTTTCTTTCTCTCTAGTTATCTTTTCATATTATCCTAGAAATTTTTAATCCATTAAATTCTACAATCATAGTCGGAGGACTTACTGGCTTTATGATTGGCTATTTTATTCGCAAGATTATTAAAGTTATTTTGTTTGCTCTAAGCGGAGTGTTGTCACTCATAATGTACTTGCAATATCAAGGACTAATAAGTGTGAATGTCGACGAGGTTCAATATTTTACCGATACCATAACTAATTCTATTGTAAATTCCACTGCGAATGTTCTATCGCATCCAGGAAACAAGTTTACCATCATTCCATATAGGATACCTGATTTAACTATTCCATTTACAGGAAGTATGGCAGTCGGTATTACTGCTGGATTTATGAGAGGTTGAAGGAAGTTTGAATCTTGGTATATTAAACAAGGTAATTAAGAAAATTTCAGTACCAGAGAATAGCCTTATTAAATACGGAGCTAGACATACAGATAGATTATTTGATCCTCTTATCAAAGACTGCATGAAGGAAAAGATAGAGATACTCGATCAGTTTTCTTATTTCTTCCACCGATGGTACTCTATCATTAGCATATTGTTTGACTTTTGGAAGGGAGCGTGCTATTATATCCCAACCTATGTTAATACGGTTCATCTTACAAAATAATTTAATGGCTTTAACATAATTCCTTAAAGTGCCTGCAGTGATCTCTGCTCTGTCGATTCTTTCCTTCTGACAAATTATGAATCTAATAACCAGGTCTTCTACTTCATCTTGGGAATTGCTATTAGCAAGACGAAAGAATGCTAAGGCCCTTTGTTCTACATCAAGACCGTCTAACCTACAGAAATTCAGGAATCTTTCCAATAAATTAGGATATTGTCTTCGAACCTCTTGATCTTAACGCCATCTTGAATTTCAAGTAAGGTGACAACGATGCTGGAAAAGATTCGACGGGTCTAGACTGAACAGACATCATAGTATTTAGCCCTGTAGTCCTATAAAACGATACACTAATGAAGCGGGTTCGGTGGGATTCGGACCCACGACATTGTAACCCCTAAAATTAAGACTGGTTAAGAGCCAGACGCTCTACCTGGCTGAGCTACGAACCCGCAAAAAAAAAGGATATGCTAGTGATATTTAAATGAAACTAGAAAAGACATCCTCAAATTTTTTGCGGAGGAACCTGTTGTAGTTGTTGCTCTTGTTGTTTTATAAGAGCAACGATTGTATCCGACACAGAACAATTCATTCTTTCTTTTTCCTTCAGAATTTTTCGATACGCTTCAAGGGTAATATACACAGGAATTGATCCTGTACCTTCAAGGAGCGCCTTTACTCTATATAATCCGTTTTCTATTCCTCTTTCTGCAATCTTCTTTAACTTTATTTTGTCTATAAAGCCACCTAGTGGGCCCATGGGCATGTTATAATGTACAGAGATACTAATACTAGTTTTATTATTAGAAATCTCCTTAAACTCGACAGTAATTTCCCATTGCTTGAATGGGCCCTCAATCATCTTGGCAACGATTTTGCGATGAGGTATATAATCAATTGTTTCGCAATCCCATTCTAATCTCTTACCATCGAAATCACCACTAATCCTAAAAATTGTTCCCACTCCAAAACCATTTTTTACTTCTAATGGAAGAATGCTCAAACCCATGTTTTCTGGAAACTGGTCTGCCATATGCTCTGGTCTAGCAAAATAGCAAAATACTTCGCTAACAGGAGCGCTAATTTCCATAATCTTACTGATAGTAGTCATACTTCTTGCCAAGAACAATTCGTTAATCTGAATTTAAAGGTTTGCTAAAACAAACCTGGCACTCGGATTACTAAGCTATTTTTGTTGGCTAATATCAATTACTGCTTATGTTAAAAAGAATTAATAGGGGTTCCAAATCTACCACGTAAGGACGACATATTGAGAGTTATCGCCATCGGTAGTCGTGTGTTTGTTACAAGCTTCAAGTTAGCTGGGGTGGAAGGGATGAAGGTCGACTCTTCTGCACAGGCGCTTTCGCAGCTTAATCAGCTCAATAGTACAACCGACGTAGGCCTTGTACTCTTAAGTGATGACATAGGCAAGGAAATACGTAACCAACTTACAGATTTGCGGACAAAGAAACCAATTCCTTTAATCTTTGAGCTCCCTTCGCCGGGTAGCTCTAAACATGATGTAGATTATAGAGCCCTGCTGAAACAAATACTAGGCGTATGAGATCGTGCGTTTGGATTCCGTGTATTGTAGAAGTGCGATCAAAAATATCAAATCCCTGCTTTTTAACCCTGGCATCTCTAAATTTACCTGGTCATTAATTGCTTACGGAAAGAACTAACTCTAAATATCAAGGAGCCTAGCATAGAGATAATGGGAAGAATAACTCAGCCGGTCAACATTGTTGCAACTATCGCATTATTCTCTGCCTTAGTTTTGTCTGTTTACTTCATAATGAATCCCTTTGCTTTCAACTACCATAAAGCATTTACGAATCTCGTGGAGGGAGCATTAGGCAGCACTTCGTTAAGCAAGTATGGGAAAGCAATAGCAACCGTGAACAACTTCCAAGTAGCGGCTGACGTGGCTAACACTGAAGAACAACAGAGTAAGGGTCTAAGTGTTAGGGACAAAATGCAGGAAAATGAAGGAATGTTATTCGTTTTTGGAGGACCTTCTAAGCAAGCCTTTTGGATGAAGGATATGAAGTTTCCGATCGATATTATCTGGCTAGACAAGAATGGCAATGTAGTGCACCAAGAACTAAAAGTGCAACCTTGTGTGGCATCTGCCACCTGTCCAACCTATACTCCTGATAGCGATTCAATGTATGTGTTAGAAACTGTAGCAGGATTTTCTCAAACGCATGATATCAAGATAGGAACTCATATCGATCTACGTATTGCTTCGTGAAGGACTAAAAGCTGCTTTAGAGTCTTTTATTATTACTTTCAAACCGCTATTTTCTTTTTTTGCTATGCCTAGATGTGTTGATGTTCATTTCACTTTTCTTGCGAATATAAGATAAGTAGTATGTCCTATCATCCTCATTGAGGGTCTAGTCATTCCTTGCCTTGCCTCTATATTTCTAATCATCAGCTCAACACAATCAATATCTACATAATCATTCTCTTTAAGTTCAAACGCGGTTCTTTCCAGTTGATTGACAGTAGGACAGATCGCAACAAATGAACCGCTACCTTTTAATGCCTTACGTACTTCCCTGATCAAAGTCCACGGATCGCCAAGGTCCACTATTGCAATGTCGACATCGGTAACATCAATGCCTTCATGAGGATCGTGACGGTTCATCGTAACGTAATCAATTACCCCAGCCTTCTCCAAATTGCGCTTTGCGATCTCCATGAAATTTTCATTAACATCAAAGGTGTAAATATGTCCATTAGGTCGTACAATACTTGCCATAAATGTAGTAAGCGCACCACTTCCAGTTCCAATTTCTAATACCATCGATCCATTTTCTAGACCAGTCCTTGCCACAATGAAGCCAAGATCTTTTGGATATATAATTTGGGTTTTACGTTCCGATTTCATTATAAAGTCATGAGTTGTAGGTCTAATAAGATATATGACGCTGCCTTGCGTTGTTTCTATGCTCGAACCATATTCCAGTCCAATTACCGATGAGACGTCTATTATACCTAAGTGAGTATGTAATCTCTTCTCCGGCTCGACCCGAATCAACCACTTCTTTCTTGGAGTATGAAAAAATAAAACGTAGAAGCCTTGTTCAATCTTCATTGGCAGCAATAACACAAAAGTTACAGGTGATAAAAATCATTCCTAGATAAAAACTTCCATTTTTTCCCTTATATCCTCCTGCTCGTTAAAATATTACCATATTCCGCGGTGCTTATTCGCTTGTAAAGAATAAAAATTTTTATCAAAGAAGATATCTATACCTGTATGTACCTGTGTGTATAAAGTGTATAAAGGATGAGAGCAGAGGAATTTTCAAAAAATATACTTGGTGTTGATCCTCAGATAAGGTTTGCTGGGATAATGGAAAAATCAGGACATCTGTACGCTGGAGGTATGAGGGAAGGAAAAGAAGAATATTTGAGAGGAAGAAGCCCAGAAATAAGTTTTGCTCAAACTGCATATGTTGTTGATTTGAGAAAAATGTTTTCATCAGAGTTAGGCGAACTAAAGTATGTTGTCTATGCACATGACAAAGTAAAGTTGTTCAGTATAGTAGTCAAGGACCACATATTGGTGTTTTCTGCAGAGAGCACCGCAGACATAGAAGATCTAACTAAAAAGGTCTTAGAATACGTTGAATCAGTGAAAGCAGATCTATCACTTTATCCGCCGGCTAATGTAGTAAACAACGAGAAGAAGGAGATCTTAAGAAATCTTCATGAATCTGGAATGTCAGAGGATATAATAGCAGAACAGCTTGACCTTGACGTGAACATGGTTAAGATGCTCATTCAGCAGATGTGATACAATAAGTTTGACTTTTTTTAAAGTAATCATTATACATATAGATCATAACAATCTTTGAATGCTATTATGATACATGAATAACGCTAGATAAGAATATTGAGAAAGAGGGAATTTGCTGATAGACTTATATATGTTCTCTGGACTATTGATAAATCTTAGCTTTGAAGTATATGATATTTTTTCTTGAGCAAAGAACTAGCAATAACAAGCTGAAAGATGGAGGTTTGAATGAATGTGTCTACTGAAAAAAAAATAGTCAAAATTACAGATCATGTTTACCAGCCTAAGCACGAAATCTTACCTAAGAGTGAAGCGGAGCTGGTTTTAAAAGGATACAACGCAAAGCCTGGCCAACTACCATATATTATGTCAAGTGACAAAGGTATTGAAGATCTAGACGTGCGACCTGGCGATATTATTAAGATAACTAGGAGCAGCCCAACGTCAGGTGAAAGTGTATATTACCGCTATGTGGTAGAGGGTTGAAGTGGATTTGAGAGGAGCTAGCAGATATGTGGCCTATAATTAATGACATTTTGAGGAGGGAGGGTGTTGCAAGACAGCACTTGAATTCCTATAATGAATTTATGGAACGTGGTTTACAGAGTATCATAGACGAAGTAGGCGAAATTGAAATTGAGACTTCTGAATATCCTTATAAAATAAGGCTTGGCAAGATAAAGCTACAACAACCAAGGATCATGGAGCTTGACGGCTCGATAACGCATGTTGCCCCGATGGAAGCAAGACTTCGTAACCTGACATATGCGTCACCAGTGATGCTTGAGTGTAGCATTGTGGAAGATGGCAAGATATTAGAATCCAGATTTATCCATATTGGTGACATGCCCGTGATGATCAAGTCCAATGCTTGTATTCTGCATAATCTACCCGAATCTAAGTTGATTGAACTTGGGGAAGACCCACGGGATCCAGGAGGTTATTTTGCTATCAACGGATCTGAGAGGGTAATAGTAGGGCTGGAAGATCTTTCTTACAACAAGATTATAGTAGATGCTGAGGAGGCCACGGGCGCGCTCCTATACAAAGCTAAAGTGTATTCCTCAATAGTGGGTTATCGAGCAAAGCTAGAACTTATACTACGACCCGATGGATCAATAGTTGCAAAGATTCCAGGTTCTCCTGTGGACATCCCATTAATTACTTTGGTCAGAGCATTAGGCTTGGAATCAGATAAAGACATCGCAAACGCTGTATCATTAAATGGCATCATCCAAGATGAGCTAGAGCCGTCATTTGAAAAGGCAGGAGATATTATCACAAGTCGAGACGCCATAATTTACATAAGTAAAAGAATTGCGCCTGGGATGCTTGAAGAATTTCAAATCAAGCGTGCAGAGACACTTCTTGATTGGGGTTTGTTGCCGCATCTTGGCAAAAATCCTGATAATAGACATGAAAAAGCTCTGTTCTTAGGCGAAGCTGCCAGCAAATTAATCGAATTAAAACTGGGATGGATAGACTCTGACGATAAGGACCATTATGGTAATAAAGTTATTAAGTTTGCTGGCCAAATGCTTGCAGACCTGTTCAGAACTGCCTTTCGGAACTTAATAAGAGATATGAAATATCAACTAGAAAGATCGGGTCAAAAGCGTGGTATTAATGCAGTTGCAGCAGCTGTACGACCAGGTATCATCTCTGATAAATTAAATAATGCAATCGCAACAGGAAATTGGGGGAGGGGAAGAGTAGGCGTAACTCAGCTTCTCGACAGAACTAATTACATGTCTACTATAAGCCACTTGAGAAGAATTCAATCTCCTCTGAGCAGAAGCCAGCCTAACTTTGAGGCGCGAGACTTACACGCTACTCATTTTGGCAGAATTTGTCCAGCTGAAACACCTGAAGGTTCCAATTGTGGTCTCGTAAAAAACCTCGCGCTCTCAGCAATAATCTCCGTAAGCGTTTCGTCAGCCGAGATTGTAGAAAAATTGTATGAGCTTGGAGTTGAACATGTAGACGAGGCAAATGAGAGACTCAAGAGCATAGGTAGCAGAATATTCGTAGACGGAAGATTGATAGGGTATGCCGAGGATGGCCAACATTTATCATATACGTTAAGAACTATGAGGAGATCCGGCAAGATTCATCCTCACATAGGAATCTATTTCTACGCGTCTTTGAACGACAATGCTACTAGACGGCTATATGTTAGTTGCAACGCAGGACGCGTGTTACGACCTCTTGCAATAGTCAAGGAGGGAAAACCACTAATGAATGAGGAAATAATTGAGAAGGTCACAAAAAAATTCCTATCGTGGACTGATCTGCTCTATATGGGTATTATTGAATTGGTTGACGCGAATGAAGAGGAGAATAGCTATGTGGCCATCGACCGATCAAAGCTCGAAAATACCCATACTCATTTGGAAATCTTTCCGTCCGCAATTCTCGGTGTAGGGGCATCTATTATTCCATATCCTGAACACAATCAATCGCCTCGAAACACATATGAAAGTGCAATGGCGAAGCAGAGCCTAGGATTCTCCACCCCGTTGATGAATGCCAGTACTTATGTAAGACAACACTTTATGTTATACCCTCAGACTCCTATTGTAAGTACTAAGGCAATTAGCCTGCTAGGCCTAGATGATCGTCCAACAGGTCAGAACTGCGTGGTAGCTGTGCTACCCTTTGAAGGTTATAATATTGAAGATGCGATAGTGTTTAATAGATCGTCAGTAGACAGGGGTCTTGGCAGGACATTTTTTTACAGAGTCTATGAAGCAGAAGCTAAACAGTATCCTGGGGGCATGAAAGATAACTTTGAACTCCCTGCATCTGACGCTAATATTCGTGGGTACAGAGGCGAGAAAGCTTATAGACTGCTAGAGCAGGACGGTGCAATCATGCACGAAGCAGTAGTCACAGGTGGGGATATTCTCATAGGACGTACGTCGCCTCCAAGGTTCATGGAAGAATACAAAGAGTTTGAGGTCAAAGGACCATATAGAAGGGATACGTCAGTCGGTGTTAGACCATCTGAAAATGGTGTTGTTGATAGTGTGATAATGACTCAATCCGTTGAGGGAGGAAAGATGTACAAGATCCGGGTTCGAGATTTGCGAATTCCTGAAATTGGTGACAAATTTGCATCAAGACATGGGCAGAAAGGTGTCCTGGGTATGCTCGTTAGCCAAGAAGACCTTCCTTATACAGAAGACGGCATTGTTCCTGATATCATGATAAATCCTCATGCATTTCCTTCTCGAATGACTGTAGGACAATTTATGGAATCCTTAGGAGGTAAAGCCGCGGCCCTCAGGGGCAAGATTGTAGATGGATCGGCATTTCTAGGTGAAAAATTAAACGACATAAAGTCTGCGATGGAAAATTATGGATTCAATTACAGTGGAAAAGAGATCATGTATGATGGCAGAACTGGAAAAAAGTTCCCTGCCGATGTATACATAGGAGTTGTATACTATCAGAAATTACATCATATGGTTGCAGATAAAATTCACAGCAGAGCAAGAGGACAAGTACAAATGTTGACAAAACAGCCGACGGAAGGAAGGGCACGTGGAGGTGGACTTAGATTTGGAGAGATGGAGAGGGATTGCTTGATCGCTTATGGCGCCTCTATGATGTTGAAAGACAGATTACTTGAAGAATCAGACAAAGCTGAGGTTAACGTTTGCGAGCGATGCGGTTTATTGTCATACTACGATTCAAAGCAACGAAGATATGTCTGTAGAGTGTGCGGAGAGAAGGCAAAGATCTCTTCAGTAGTTATCGCATATGCATTTAAGCTACTCTTACAAGAAATGATGAGCCTTAATATTGCCCCTCGTTTGCTTGCAAAGGAGCGGGTCTGAAAGTAGCGGATATCAGTGGTGGTGTGTAAAGAATGGAAGAATCAGTAAAAATACTCGGTGGAATAAAGTTCAGTGTTTGGTCTCCTATCGAAGTACGTAAGTTTAGCGTGGCAGAAATTACCGCGCCAGAAACATACGACGAAGACGGTATGCCAGTACAAGGTGGACTAATGGATAACAGATTAGGGACATTAGAGCCAGGTCAGAAATGCGCTACATGCGGTAATACGTCAGCAAGATGCCCAGGTCATTTTGGACATATCGAATTAGCAGAACCAGTATTACATATTGCTTTTGTGGATGATATTCACAAGTTACTACTTATTACATGCAGATCTTGCAACAGGATAAAACTCGCAGATGAAGATCTCGCCAAATATAAAGCTCTGAGGGATGCCAAAGCTGCTTACGCAGTTTTAACTTTAGAAAATGTTAAAGACGAAATCATAGAAAAAGCAAAAAAAGTAAAAGTATGTCCTCACTGTCAGAAGGAACAGTATGATTTGGTGTTTACCAAGCCAACAATATTTGTAGAAAAAACTGAGGCAGGTGAGAACAGACTTCTGCCAATAACCATTAGGGAACGACTTGTTCATATACCTGATTCAGACCTAACCCTCTTAGGATACGATCCAAAAACTGCTAGACCGGAATGGTTTATTATGCAAGTTTTGCCGGTGCCACCAGTAACGGTAAGGCCTTCTATTATTCTTGAAACCGGAATTAGATCGGAAGATGACTTGACACATAAACTTGTGGATATTATAAGAGTCAACCAAAGGCTGAAGGAAAGTAAGGAGGCTGGGACACCACCTCTTATTGTACAAGACTTGGTAGATTTGCTACAATATCACGTAACCACATATTTTGACAACGAAGTCTCAGGAATTCCACAGGCACATCACAGATCAGGCAGGCCTCTCAAAACTTTGACCCAGAGACTAAAGGGTAAGGAGGGTAGATTCCGAGGTTCACTCTCTGGAAAACGAGTGGACTTTTCAAGTAGAACTGTAATTTCTCCAGACCCAAATCTTACTATTTCAAATGTTGGTGTACCTGTTGATGTCGCCAAGAAATTAACAATACCTGAAACTATATCCCAATGGAACCTTGAGAGATTAAAAAATTTAGTTATTAACGGTCCAAATATTTATCCTGGAGCTAATTATATCATAAGACCGGACGGTGTAAAAATTAGGTTAGACTACGTTAGCGATAGAAAGACTGTGGCAGAGTCTTTGGCACCCGGCTATCTGGTAGAAAGACACCTGTCAGATGGGGATATTGTAATTTTCAATCGACAACCTTCATTGCACAGGATGTCAATTATGGCTCATACAGTTAGGGTATTACCGTACCGTACTTTTAGATTGCATCCAGCTGTTTGTCCTCCGTACAATGCAGACTTCGATGGCGATGAGATGAACCTGCATGTTCCCCAAAGTGAAGAGGCCCGAGCTGAGGCTGCTCTGTTGATGAGAGTTCAAGATCAACTCATCTCGCCAAGATATGGAGGACCAATCATTGGAGGAATAAGAGACTTTATCACAGGAGCCTTTCTCTTGACCCGAGATGATACGACTCTTACAAAGGCAGAGTTTGCAAATTTGGCCTTAGTTGGTGGATACGAGGGGACTCTGCCTGAGCCAAAAATTGATAAGAATGGCCAAAGTCTCTATTCTGGCAAACAACTATTTTCCCTCTTTTTTCCAAGAGATTTTAACTTTATTATAACATCAAAGTGGAATAAGGCAGCAAAGCGTGAGGGGAAGGACGTTGTTATAAAGAATGGAGAACTAGTTAGCGGAGTAGTTGATAAGGCCTCCATAGGAGCAGAGGAACCTGATAGTGTTCTTCATAGAATTGCAAAGGATTATGGAAATGACACCGCGAGAAAATTCTTGGATGCAATCCTAATTATGCTTAAGACCTATATTACGCATAGAGGGTTTACTTATGGCTATTCAGACCTAATGCTCAGCGACGAGACTAGGAAGGAGATAAACGACGTAATTCAGAAAGCATACGAGAAGGTTAATGAACTGATCAGACAATATAAGGACGGAAGTCTGCCATTGACTAGAGGGCTTGCGCCTGAGGAAGCACTAGAGCTATATGTGGTAAATGAATTGTCTAGAGCCAGGGATAGGGCTGGCAAGATAGCAGATAGAGCCTTTCCTGATGACAACTCGGGGGTGATAATGGCATCTACCGGTGCGAGAGGGTCTACTCTAAATATAGGGCAAATGACCGCTGCGCTAGGTCAGCAGTCGATTAGGGGAAAAAGGATCCAAAAAGGGTACCATAATCGATCTCTTCCTCATTTCAAAACTAATGATACCAATCCAGATGCTAAGGGTTTTGTCAAGTCAAATTATAGAGAAGGCTTGAGTCCGTTGGAGTTCTTTTTCCATGCGATGGGAGGTCGAGAAGGGTTAGTAGACACGGCTGTCAGGACGCAACAATCTGGATATATGCAGCGAAGATTGATTAATGCTCTTGAGCATCTCAAGATTGAATATGACCAAACGGTAAGGGACCCGCATGGTAACATCATACAATATTTGTATGGAGAAGATGGAATTGATCCATCAAAGAGCGATCATGGAGAAGCCGTCAACATCTCAAGGCTGATCGAAAGCGAGTCTGTAAATGATAACGGGCGAAAGGCAACAGAGCATGACGTAAAGAATATTTTAGCTAAATATACTGAAAACCTAAACCAAAGATCAAGTAAGCAACTAGAAGCAGCTTTACTTGACAATAGATTAAGCAGGGAAGGACTTGAAAAAGTTTTGAAGAAGATAATTGACCTTACCCACAAGGCGATGGCTGAGCCAGGAGAGGCTGTGGGAGTTGTTACTGCACAGTCTATAGGTGAACCGGGAACTCAGATGACCCTTAGAACGTTTCACTTCGCTGGTGTAAAAGAGAGAAATGTCACATTGGGGCTTCCGAGGCTCATCGAATTGGTCGATGCTAGAAAAAAACCTGTCACTCCCACGATGGACATTTATCTAGACAAAGAACATAGGGTATCCAGGGAAAAGGCGCTTGAGGTTGCAAGAGAGATCATCTTTACCAAGGTAAGTGATCTTGTCGAGAAGGCCGATACTGATTATGGAGGTACACTTACATTCCACCTCTCTGAGGCAAAACTTAACGAGAGAGGCTGCGAACCCAAAGATGTATTCGAAGTCCTTAAAGGGTCAAAGAAGAAGTATGAAGCTAGCATCAACGAAAAGAAGCATCTCATAAAAGTAGTGATACCTGATGAGCCAGACGCACAGACGATTTTAGCCCTAAAGAACAAGCTTCTCAATACTAGAGTCAAAGGAGTGAATGATATAGAGAGAGTTACTATCGTAAAGCAAGGGGAAGAATGGGTGATTCAGACTGCAGGGTCTAACCTAGCAAAAGTTGTGGCGATAGACGGGATAGATACATCACGAGTGACGACCAACAACGTTTATGAGATATGGCAAACACTTGGAATAGAAGCAGCTCGTACTGCTCTAGTGAAGGAGATTGTTAATACCTTGGAGGAGCAAGGTCTTGAGGTAGATACTAGACACATCATGCTAGTGGCAGATCTAATGACATCGAAAGGCTATTTGCAGCAAATTGGCAGACACGGTATCGCTGGAACTAAGACTTCGGTTCTTGCTAGAGCGGCGTTTGAAATTACGGTTCCTACAATTGCAAAGGCGGCTTTGGAGGGCCAAATAGAGACATTAAGAGGTGTGACAGAAAACGTTATAGTAGGTGCTACCGTCCCAGTCGGTACGGGAATGGTGGATTTGTATATGAAAGTGAGAGAAGGAAATGGTGAAAACACTAGAGAAACTAATTAAGGACAGCGTAAGTCAAAACAAATTTAAATGTGGGACCAAGGAAGTTCTCAAATCCGTAAAAGGATCAAAGTTAATAGTACTTTCGAGATCAGTTAGCCCTGAAGTCAAAACCAAAACGGAACAGGAGACGAGTACATCAAATATTCCCATCTATCAATACGATGGGAATTCATTTCAATTGGGCAAGCTGTGTAATAAGCCCTTTAGAATTACCATGATTGCAGTTAAGAGCGGTAGTGATGAGGAAATCAAATCAATATTGGACCCACCAGTATCTAAAATAAGTAAGAAAAAATAATGAGAGTCTATTTTTCTTATTCTTACTGCTTGTTGGCGATATCGATTATCAATTTTCACCCTACGTTGAGTCAATGGATGCTGCTAATGTCAACAGGTGTCAAATTCGCGCAATTTTATTTGCGCATGAAGACTTAAATTGGACTTCAACAATCAGCATGAATTGTCGTTTGATGCTTACAAATTGTTATTTCAGAGGCCAGAGAGAATGACTGAAAAGATCAAGTTGACTTCTGATGAACTACGACTTATATCTCTGTTTCAGGGTGTTACTAATGCAACAGCCCGAGATTGTGTTGTAGATGAAAAAATGGACAGAGTTATTTTTATAGTTAATAAAGGCCAAATGGGTCTTGCAATAGGAAAGGGTGGAATGACCATCAAGCAATTACAGAGTGTCATTGGAAAAAAGGTTGAACTTGTAGAATATTCTGATGATGCTTCAATGTTTATCCGAAATATACTCAATAATGATATGGTAAATAATGTAAAAATCAACGAAAGAATGGACGGAACAAAACAAGCAGTTGTTAGCGTAGATCTTAAAAAAAAGGGCGTCGTTGTCGGCAGGGAAGGCAGAAATGCTGAGAAGGCTAGACTACTTGCAAAGCGATACTTCCAAATATCCAATGTGCTGATCGTAAGTGAGGAACAGACGACACAAAATAATACTGGGATGAATATCTGAATGGCTAAATCTCCGTTAGGATTATTTGCTGGCCGCGTACTCAGTTCAAAAAGGAGCCGAGCCAGGTGGGCGAATAAATATTACAAGAGAAGAATGCTTATGTTAGATAAAAAAGCTAATCCTCTAGAAGGTGCCCCACAAGCTAGGGGCATCGTATTGGAGAAGGTGGGTATTGAATCTAAACAGCCTAACTCTGCAGTCAGAAAATGTGTCAGAGTACAGTTGATCAAAAACGGTAAATCAATTACCGCTTTCCTTCCGAGGGATGGAGCGTTGAACTTTGTTGATGAACACGATGAAGTGATATTGGAGGGCATCGGCGGATCAATGGGTGGAGCTATGGGTGATATTCCTGGAGTGAGGTGGCAAGTATTCAAGGTAAATGGGGTATCTTTAAACGAACTCGTTCGAGGCAGAAAAGAAAAACCTAGGAGATAAATCAAATGAGTGCAAAAGAATCTGTAAATATTCTATTATTCAATAAATGGGATACACGCAAGATTGAAGTAAACGATCTTGGGTTGCAAAAGGTAATTTCTTTAAAGCCGGCAACCGTTATCCCGATAACCTTTGGAAGGCATGAGCATCAAAGATTGAAAAAGGCCGAAGTTAACATAATTGAAAGATTAGCTAATAAGTTGATGCATTTTGGGAAAAAATATGCAAAGAATACAGGAAGAATGGGAGGCAAAAAGGGGAAGGCAATGAGTACTATAAGAACAGCACTTGATATCATTTATCTGGAAACAGCAAAGAATCCAGTAGAAGTCTTGATAAGAGCAATCCAGAACGTCTCTCCTAACGAGGATACAACCCGTATAGTCTATGGTGGTGTAGTTTATCATGTTTCCGTAGATGTCGCACCTCTACGTAGAGTAGACCTGGCGCTGCGTTTCATAGCTGAGGGCGTGAAAGAATCGACATATTCTAGCCCCCAAACCATCGAAGAAGCTTTGGCAAAGGAACTAATCTCGGCATCAAACAATGATATGGCAAGCCATGCAGTAAAGAAAAAGAATGAGCAGGAGCGCATAGCCATGGCCTCTCGGTAGTATACTTTTCCATTTTATTGTACGTCAGTAGAATTTCTTGTCAATCGTTAGAGTTTCGTGGAATTGTTTATTTGAAGCAAGTCTTGTTTCTTTAGCTGGAATATTTATTTTGAGTTATTTTACGTCTTGATACCAGTAAGGAGCGCTAGATTGTTCCATGAAAGTTAAATAAAGAGATAATATACTCAAACCAGTATACATGAGTAGTAAGGATGCATTTTTGTTCAAACGTAGCACCCTAATGAGTACTAAATCAGGAAAGGAAATTATCAAACAGGTTATTCTTAGAGAGAAGGGATACAAACAATTTAGTAAATACAATCATAAGAAGGAAGAAGACTTTCAAAATTTCACTAAAAGATATTTACTCTCGTTGCATAGGCAAATTATTTCTGATCCTAATCCTTCTGGCACAATGAAGAAATTCGTAGAGGAAGTAGGTTCGCCTGAGTTGGCATTAGAGGATCAAAAGATTCCAGATGTCATGGCGAGAATATCAAAACCTGAAATCCTTGCGGATCGAGTGGAAAGGATACTAAAATCTAACTTTGTCATGATGACCTTTCCCGTTTTAAATGCTCTGTTCGACGGGGCTTCTGAATATTCTAAAGAGACAGTTTCTGCAGACATGCGGAACACAATCATTGATGGTCACCTCATTGCAATTGATTTAAGCGAGCCCATGGACAGAATAATCGACAAAGATGAAGATCTAGAGTACCTCGATGATTATAAACTCATGAATCCATATATTCTAGAAATCGCGAGACAAAAGATCTCTGAGGGCGGAGATTCGCTCTTAAAGGCCTTCGAGGAAGGATTTAAGGACGCACGAATCGGACAATATATCGATGCAAAATTAAAGAACAAACCAGACTCTATCAACGATGAAAATATGATTGGATGCTATAAGAAATACCGTGCTATTATGGGAACAGCCGGTAGGAATATGGCACTTAATCGTAAACCACTCGGGGACATTTTTCACCTGGGTATGGCAAAGGCAGGTGAGAGTGTTGGTTGCGGAAACGAAATACAAGATGCCATAAACAATGGATGTATCAAAATTCCGTCTTGGCCACTTTATTATTCGTTTGTTACAGGCGATGTCAAGAAGGGCTTTGAGTTGACAGTAACGAAGGGCAAGAACTATTTAGAAGATGCTAAAATAGCACTCGATATGCTTCCATGGGATTTTAACTACAAGCCGTTTTTGGAATTTCTATTCTTAGCAGTGAGCCACTACAATCAATATTGGTTCCACGAACTCACAAGACGTGATATGTTTGCTCTTTTGCAGAAGAATATGAACGGAACGATAAAAGGTTGAGCCAGATCTGATTATATGATTATTAATAAGATTAATCATGATGTGGGTTGAGAGCTCTAGACCACGAACAGTGGAAGAACTGATAGGTAATGAAGAAGCTAGGTTAGCAATTATAAAATGGCTTGCTGAATGGGTCATTGGAAGCAAGCCGTTACTTCTTCTTGGCCCACCTGGAGTAGGGAAGACTACTGTCGTCCAGGCTCTATCTTTTCAATTTGATTACGACTTGATAGAGATGAATGCTAGTGACACAAGGAATAGGGAAGTTCTTCTAAATAGAATAATCCCAGCCTTCAAGAATACAAGTCTATTAGAAAAAAAAATGTTATTATTTTTAGACGAGGTGGATGGAATTTCTGGCAGACAAGACATTGGGGGGATTGAATATCTGGTAAGTGTCTTGAAAGCACCGACTATTCCAGTCATTATGGCAGCAAATTCTCGTGACACAAAGATTAGAGATTTGGCAAAGATCAGCAAGGTAATAGAATTCGAACCAATTCATCCTAGGTTATTACTGCTATACATCAATCACATACTAAAAAAACATAACGTCACTTTGAGCCCAGAGGATAAATTTTCAATTGTTCGTAGCAGCAACGGAGATGTCAGAGCGCTTTTAAACAATGCACAATCAATATCTGCCGGCTATGACGCGTATAAAGAAGATTCTTTTGACGTGGATATAAAAAGTGCTGTAAATCTATTCTTTTCCTGTCTTTCAGCAGAGGAAGCCAAGAAAATATTATCAAGGACGGATGCTGTGTATATAGATCCCCGCTTCGGTATTTCAAGTGACGAAAGGAGGAGGGATATAGTAAACGCACTTTTTTCAAGTATTCTTTCGTCACGTATAGACATCAGTATTTTAGCCATAATGCTAGATATTCTCTCAAAAATAGATGTGTTAGTTGGAAGGATGGGGACAAATAGACACTGGAGCCTTCTAAAATACTTCGACACTCTGATTGCATATGGCTTGTTTTATATTAGTCGAAATAAAGCAATAAAATACAGCCAGTATAACATGGCTTGGCCTCTCATGGGTCCCATCTTGGCAAGGGGCCAGTCATTGAAGAAATTGGCAGGGGAGCTGGCTCAGGCAGCTCATACGTCGAAGAGCACGTTCAGCACTCTTTACCTGCCTTATTTGATTCAAGTAATGATTAACAATGAACACGACCCACGCATATTCGCAACTAATTCTAACCTTGATGAAAAGGCAGGCGAAGTTTTAGCAAAGGAAATGTCCCTTTTGAGAAAAAGAAATGGATGAGGGTTCCTTTGGCTGGGTTGCTCTTTTGGTTAGATTCGCAGGTAAGTGCAAAGAATGTGGGGGCCCCATACCTTCTGGAAATTATGCTCTATGGTCAAAGACATTAAGGGCGATCAAGCATTTGGACTGTAGAGATGTAAGAGCACTGCGTAAAAATAAAGATGACAAATCTGCCTTGATTGAAGAAACCGGAACTGCTGTCACTCCCTCAAACTGCTTCATCTGTGGTGCACGATTTCATCTGTACAGGTCTTCTCTTGAGCCAGATTACTACAGATCGGATCACTCCCTAGAATCCATATGTGACGAATGTTTTGCTGAACCTGACGTATATTATAATTACCAACAACAGTTCCTTAGGAGAGTGGGGAGATTTAGGCAAAGATTAAAATCTAAACATCCGTCATGATAATCTAATGTCAAGCGAATATGAACATAACATAGCTACGCTATTGGCCGAAAAAAATCAAAAACTTCTGAATGCAAAAAAGAATCCCGTAGACAACAAATTTGAAATTGAATCGCTTACAACCGAGGTGGATACATTGCAATGTCTATTTGAAAACTATAACCTCGGCATGAACTACTTTCGCAGAGCACAGGGAGGAAGGTCCACCCTCAGAGATTAGTTTTCTCGTATTGTTTGAGGAACAACTGAACACACATCTGCTTTTAGCCAAACAGAGAAATTTTACGGAATAGGTTGCACAATAACAAAAAGCACGCTGACTATTCTAACTGCTTTAGCATAGTAAACATTTTTTACTTAATACGTTTTCTGCTACGATTCTACTTACTAGGAGTTATCCTATTCAAAACTGATCCGGGTATTATTAAGAATAATTACTCACAACCAACTCAAGAATTTATATATGCAACTTCTTAGCATAAGAGGCACAGCCATGCATGAAGAGAAAATTAAGCGTCTGCATCGTATGAAGAAGATGGCTGAACTGGGCGGCGGTGAAGATAAAATTGAAGCTCAACACTCGAAAGGTAAGCTGACGGCACGAGAAAGGATTGATCTTCTTTTAGATGAGGGGAGCTTTCTCGAGATCGACAAGTATGTAACACACAGGAGTGACGACCCACATGCTGAAAAATATTATGGCGATGGGGTTATTACAGGATTTGGAACAGTTAATGGTCGCCAGGTCTTTCTTTATGTATACGATTTTACGATCCTGGGAGGTTCGCTGGGAGAAATGGCAGGAAAAAAAGTTGTCAAACTAATGGATCATGCGATCAAAGCTGGTGCGCCACTTATTGGTATTATCGATTCTGGTGGTGCCAGAATACAGGAAGGAGTATTGAGTCTAGATGGATATGGGGATATTTTTTATAGAAATACTTTAGCATCAGGCCTGGTTCCTCAGATCACTGCGATGATAGGTCCATGCGCCGGGGGCGCTGTCTATTCACCGGCAATGACAGATTTTGTTATCATGGTAGAAAATGTTGGTCAAATGTTTGTCACAGGGCCTGAAGTGGTAAAGGAGGTTCTAAGTCAAGAAGTATCATTTGAAGAGTTAGGTGGCGCTAAGGCACATGCAACAAAATCTGGTGTGGCTCACTTCGTAGCGAAAAATGAATATGAATGCATGGACAAGATAAAGAAGTTGCTTTCATTTATGCCGCAAAATAATACTGAGGAGCCTCCAATACTTGACACGATAGATGAGCCAAATCGAATAGATGCAAATCTAGTAAATATTCTTCCGGAAAACCCATATGAGCAGTATGATATCAGACAAATACTCACATCAATAGTAGACAACGGAGATTTTCTTGAGGTCCATGAATTATTCGCAGAGAATATTCTTGTGGGTTTTGCAAGAATGGGCGGCAGGCCAATAGGAGTTGTGGCTAATCAGCCGATGTATCTCGCAGGTGCCTTGGACATCAATTCATCCAATAAGGCTGCTAGATTCATCAGATTCTGCGACGCTTATAATATTCCTGTTGTTACTTTAGTTGATACTCCAGGCTATCTGCCTGGCACGGATCAAGAACATAATGGAATAATAAGACACGGCAGTAAGCTACTTTTTGCATATTGTGAAGCAACTGTACCAAAGATAACTTGTATTATCGGTAAGGCTTATGGCGGTGCTTATATAGCGATGGGGAGCAAGAATCTAAGAGCTGACTTCAACTATGCATGGCCTACTGCAGAAATAGCTGTATTAGGACCCGAGGCTGCAATTACCATTATCCATAGGAGAACTCTCAAGCAATCTACCGACGCGGTTGCTACCAAGAAAAAGCTTGCTAAAGAGTTTCGTGATAAGTTTGCTAATCCGTATATAGCTGCAGAAAAGGGAATTATAGACGCAGTAATAGACCCTATGGAGACTAGGCCGATGATAATTCGTGCACTGGAAGCACTTGCAAATAAGGTAGAGACCAGACCTTGGAAGAAGCATGGGAATATCAACCTATAAAGGGTCTTAACCGTTGGTCAAGAAGATAAATAGCATATTAATCTCTAATAGAGGTGAGATAGCGCTTAGGGTAATTCGAGCGTGCAAGGAGATTGGAATAAAGTCTATTGCTGTTTATTCGGATGAAGATGTGAGATCTATTCATGTTAAGAAAGCTGACGAAGCATATCATATCGGACCGGCAGCTGCCTCGGAAAGTTATCTAGCAATGGACAAAATCATTGATACTGCTAATCGTGTAGGAGCGGAAGCGATTCATCCAGGTTATGGATTTTTATCTGAAAACGAAAGCTTCGCAGAAGCTTGCGAGAAGAAAGGGATCATATTCATTGGGCCAAACAGTGAGGCTTTGGAAATCACAGGAGATAAGATGAAGTGTAAAGCAGTTATGAAAAAGGCAAAAGTTCCTTCTGTTCCAGGGAGCGATGGCATTATAGATGATGTAGAGGAAGCAGCTGATGTTGCTCACACTATTGGTTATCCAGTTCTCTTAAAATCTGCATTTGGCGGCGGAGGCCGTGGAATTCGTCTGGCTAATAATGAAAAGGAGCTAAGAAAAGAGTTCGAAATGGTGTCAACTGAATCAAAGGCAGCTTTTGGGAAGTCTGCGTTGTTCATAGAAAAGTACCTAGACAGAATAAGACACATTGAGTTCCAATTAATAAGAGATTCCTTTGGTAATACAAGACATTTGTTTGAGCGTGAATGCTCTATACAAAGACGACATCAAAAGCTTATTGAAATGTCGCCTTCTCCTGTTGTGGATCAAAAAACAAGAAATAACGTCGGAGAGATTGCTAAAAGAGCAGCTGATGCAGTTGAATATCTAAATGCTGGTACTGCAGAATTCTTGAGAGACCATGAAGGTAATTTTTATTTTATTGAGATCAATTCTAGACTTCAAGTAGAGCATCCTGTTACAGAACTGGTAACAGGAGTCGATCTTGTAAAAATGCAGATAGCTATTGCTCAGGACGAGGAAATTCCCTTCAAACAGGACGAGTTAAAAATGCATGGATGTGCTATCGAATGCAGAATTAATGCCGAAGACCCTTTCTATGAGTTTTCACCATCCGTTGGAGCAGTTCCAGATTGCAGTATTCCTTACGGACCAGGAATTCGAGTAGATACATACCTTTATCCGGGATGTACTGTCTCAGGTTATTATGATTCACTTGTCGCTAAGCTTATTGCATGGGGTAGTGACTTTGAAGAAGCCAGAAAGAGGACGAGAAATGGACTTTACGAATTTACAATTGAAGGAATTAATACAACTATTCCTCTGTATAAAACTATAGTAGACGAGGAAAATTTTATTAAAGGAGAACTTTCGACTGATTATATAGATAGATTCAACTTAATGGATAAAATGCATGAGCTGACAAAAAAACAGGCTAGTATGAAGTCTTCTGCAGCTATCGCGGCGATCTTGCTGCAATTGGAATTTGCAAAGACAGGGGGTCCAAGTTTTCAATTTCACAAAGCAAAGCCCTATTCTAACTGGAAAAGATCACAAGTGAACAGGTAATGGAGTTCATTGTAGGTGACACGAATGAAGCCATAAATGCAGAGATAGTTCATTCTCTTGGCAAGGACTCAATATTAATAAAGATAAATGGAAAGGAACATAGCATAAAATTGCTGAAATCAGCAAGAGATGAATTTGAATTCATATTAGATAATTCATTTCATCATGCCAAGATACTTCGATCTACCACAGCAGAATTAGTAGTCTTGATTGATGGTCAATCATTGCAAGTGAAAAGACATTCAAAGCTCACTGAAGTCTTGGAAAAATCCTTATCGTTAGGCAAGGTTGCTGTTAGCCAAAATAACTTAACAAGCCAAATCCCTGGTAGAGTAGTTAGCGTAGTCGCAAATATAGGGACCTCTGTGAAGAAGGGTGATTCTGTTGTAATACTTGAGTCCATGAAAATGCAGCTCGGGGTTAAGGCACATAAAGACGGTACAATTAAGGAGATGAAAGTACAACAGGGGAGCACTGTAGCCAGAAACGATATTATCGCAACGATCGAATAGAAAAACGGTTATGTGAATTACGCTGCTGCAAATTTAGCTTGTAGTATGGCAAAGGAATATGCTAGTAAAATACTATATTTCCAGCGATCATAGAAAATGTTTGTTTCTATTATTTTCAAGTCTTTAGAAACTTTCTAATCTCAGCATAGTCCGGTTCAATCAACGGATCATCTGATACCCATCTGTATTGAACATTTCCAGCTTCGTCTATTATAAAGATCGAACGTTTTGCAGCGTTGTACTCTTTTAACGGGCCCAGATCTTTCATAATAATGCCATATTTACTGATTGTTTCTCTTTTATAGTCGCTTAATACTGGAAAATTAAGGTGGCGGTTTTCAACAAATATCTTATTTGCAAAAGGTCCGTCTACTGAAATGCCTATAATCTCAGCGCCGTAAGATCTTAATTCACTAAGGGAATCTCTAAAGGTGCACATTTCTGCTGTACACACAGGAGATTCTGCTGCGGGAAAAAAAGCAAGTATGATTTTCTTGCCTAAATGTTGGCTAAGCCTATGTGATTTCATGTTAATATCGGGCAAATCAAAATCCGGAGCCTTGTCATGTACGTCAACAGCCCTTTTAGATGGTACAACGGAAGACATGTGCTATTAAAATCAATAATCAAGCATAATAATGCTTCTAAATAAGATCACTTTGTAGTGGTACTAGCACTGAATGGCGAAAGGTTCCGTAATTCTGCTATTATATCAGATAACACAGAAACAGTAAAGTCAATTTCGTCTTTGGTGTTTTGAGGTCCAATACTAAGGCGCAACGAGCCTGTTATCTCTTCATACGAGAATCCGACAGCCTTCAGCACATGAGAAGGTTTCTGCTTTTTTACTGAGCAGGCAGAGCCTGTAGATGCAGCTATGCCAAACTCGTCCAATTTTATTATCAGATCTTCTCCGTTGACCCCAAAGAATGTGAAATGCGCATTTGCAGGCAGCCTACTACTTTTGGAACCATTCAAGCGTGAATATGGTATATTCTTCAATATTTTACTGATAAGATAATCTCGTAATTTTGTGACATCTTCACGATAGATTTGCAATTTTTGTGCCGCTATCTCACATGCCTTTCCGAAGCCAACTATGCCATGCACATTTTCAGTACCAGATCTCAGCAAAGACTCTTGGCCACCGCCATGGATTAATGGATTCATCCTTATACCTTCACGAATATATAATGCACCAGCACCTTTGGGACCATTGAGTTTATGAGAAGATATCGACAAGAGGTCGATCCCTTGATATTTCGCATTAATTGGAACTTTGCCTACAGCTTGTACCGCATCAGAGTGAAAAAGCGCATTTCCTCCTTTACGATGAGTAATATCAGCCAGTGCGCGAATAGGCTGTACGGTTCCAATTTCATTATTGGCAAACATTATGCTCACCAAAGCCGTTCTAGTCATAGATAACGAGTCCCCAAGCCGAAAGGGTTCAAGTATTCCTTCTCTTGTTACCGGTAGATATATTACTTCAAAGCCTTTTTTTTCAAGATGTTTCAGAGGCTCTAATATTGCCTCATGTTCTATACTAGTAGTAATTATGAGATTTCTTTTGGCATCGCTCTCCATGATAGCGTAAGCGGTACTCTTGATTGCAAGGTTATCTGATTCAGTGCCTCCTGAAGTGAAGGTTATCTCATTTGGTTTAGCACCTATAAGCGACGCAACTTGCCTTCGAGCGCGGTTTATCCCTTGTAGAGCTTTAATCCCAAAAGAATGTAAAGACGACGGGTTTCCGTATATATCTCTCAGATAAGGCATCATCTCTTGAAAAACTTCATCTAAAACACGGGTAGAGGCGGCATTATCCATGTATATCGTAGCTTTTCTTTCCGCCGGCATCTTGCTTCTTCCTTCGGTCATTTGTTGTCTAAGATGAACATGTTTCCTGCCCTATATCCTCTGGTATCTATCGTCACAAATTTAAAGCCCTGTTGCCTCAACTTAGAATCTAGATCTTCCAATTTCTGCAAGTCAAATAACTTTGAAAGTTCATCTCTTCCTACTTCTATTCTAGCCACATCTCCGTGATCTCTGACCCTAACATGCCTAACACGAAATATCGTTTTTACAATCACTTCAGAATTTTCAATCTTTCGAAGTTTTTCCATAGTAACTTTTGTTCCTCTTGGGATCCTTGAGGCAAGACATGAATTAGGGGGTTTATCGTATATTGAAAGGCCACATTCACGTGCTATTTCTCTAATATCACATTTTTTTATCCCGATTTCTAACATGGGACTTCTTATGCCTTTTTCTCTTAATGCTTTTATTCCCGGTCTTTCTTCAGATAGATCATCCACATGAGTTCCGTCTACAATAATCTCTGTAGCATGTTTTCTAGCCTCCAATAGCAGGTGATCTGCAAGTTCTCTTCTGCAATGATAACACCGTAAACCATCGTTTTCAACAAATTGAAAATTTTCAAGTTCGTTGTATTTAATTACTTTATGATCAATCTTTATTTCTTGTGCAACTTTTGTTGCATCAGATAACTCTTCAACTGATAGTGTATTATAGTCGGCGGTAATGGCAAAAGCATGATCACCTAGCGCCTCTTTTGCAGCTAAGGCTACTACAGCACTGTCTACTCCCCCAGACAATGCAACGGCAACATTCTGATTTTTTTCCAAAAACCAGTGTACTAGCTTAGCAAGGTATTCATTTGTACTATATCTCAATTCCAATCTCTTTTCACCTTTTGAGTGATCGCTGCATTTGCCAATTCCATGGCCGTCTTAAGTGGGATACCAATGCTCGAAGCAATAACCTTTACATCCTCAAATTCAGGTTTCGTGGTAATTATCTTGCCAGTACTGTCTTTTGTGATCTTTGCCCTGACTTTGAAATGGCTGCCTTGAATGTCTAGAGAAATAGTGATGCCGCTCCTCGGGATGACGTAGCGTTGCATCTCATGGACCCTTATGCCGCCAGTTCCAGATTCTTTAAACAGCGTATCCAAAACGCTACTAAGTTGTGTATGATCAGATATAACTCTAATGAGATAAGCCGGTCTATTTTTCTTTGATAGTACTGGGATGACAGTTACGTCTTTGAGTTTCAGTTGTACCAGTTCCTCAATCAGATTTCCTACAATCTCCCCGGAAATATCGTCGACATTCGTCTCAATTACAAATACATTGTCTGTATTGGTTTCGTTAAATAATGATGACTTGCCAATTACTAGCCTCAAAATGTTCGCGACGTGATCAAACTTCTGTCGACCTGCTCCGTAACCTGTTCTTTCAGGAGTAAAGTCAGGATAATGGTTGATGCTCTCTGAAGTGAGATTGACCAACATAGCGGCTCCAGTAGGCGTGGTTAGCTCACCGTGGCCCTGCCCTCCAACAAGAGTGAAGGGCCTGTTCTTAAAAATTTCAAGAATGGCATTGCTAGGGTTCGGTACTATACCATGTGAAAAGCTTAAAGTACCACTCCCTATGGCAATTTTGGTAGAAAATATTCTACTTCCAAATAGCCTGAGATCTTGTAAAGCTGTAGCACATCCAATCAGATCGGCAAAGGTGTCAACAGAAGATGCCTCATGTAATCGGACACTCCCAAATTCTTCTCCGTGAACGGCTGCTTCTGCTTCGATGAGGGTCTTCATAGATTCTAATACGAATGTCTTAGACCGCTGCTCCAAATCAACAGCGTTACAGCACGATGCAAGCGATCTATACATATCAATCCCCTTTCGATTACGAAGAGCATCTTTATACTCGAACTGAAATATCGTAGCACTAATTCCATTTAATGTTGTTTTAAGGAACGATGTCGCAGTTATTTTACTTCCTTTTAGGAAGTCTTGGCAAGCATTTATAGCATTAATCACTTTATTTTTGTTTGCTCCGGCGTCAATCAAGGAAGATAATATCATGTCACCTGAAATACCGGTGATTTGTGAATCAAATATTGCAATTCTTGTCATATTAAAGAAAAATTAGATTTTCATCTCAATATATTATTTCCCTAATAAACATCGATACCCATGAAGATTTTAATATAGCAGTATAAATGGGTAAGATCATATAATTCTCGCTGCAGTTGTCTTAATTAGGTAATTTCAATTAAGCGTCTCAGCATCATCTTTTTTATACAGCTAGAAATTTAAAAGGCGTACTTACACCATTCTTTTTAATGCAAAGAAATCTTAAGTAAAGAATCTGTTTGTTTGTGCCAACTAAATCTCAATTTGTTTCCCTTTTGTTTAGTTCAACAAACTTATAATTGCTGCATTACTTTTAGATTCTAAATGAGCATCACCATTATTGGATCAGGAAAAGTCGGTGCATCAGTAGCCCTAAATTGTTCTATGAAAGAATTGGACGATATATTACTCCTTGATGTTGTAAAGGGGCTTCCTCAAGGGGAGGCCATGGACATAAATCATCTCTTATCGGAAAGAGGGATAGATTGTAAAGTTCGAGGTTCGAACGACTACGCAGAAATGACGGGATCTAATTTTGTAGTACTGGTAGCAGGGGTGGGAAGAAAACCCGGTATGACTAGAATGGATCTCTTGCAAATCAACGCTCAGATTGTAAGGGAAATTGCCTCAAAGATTGTAACATATGCTAGAGATGCCATGCTGATAGTTGTCACAAATCCACTTGATCCAAATACATATCTTGCTTTAAAAGCCACACAAATGAAGAAAAACATGGTAATGGGCATGGGTGGAATGTTGGATCTGTCGAGGTTTAAAAGCTATATACAGGAAGCCACAAACGTTTCTAGAAGTTCGATCAATGCTATGGTGATAAGCGAGCACGGTGAGAATATGTTGCCGCTTGTGAGGTTCTCATCCATTGGAGGTATACCGCTGCAACATTTCATCTCAGAGGAAGTAGCAGATGCAATTGTTGAGAAGACTAAGAAAGTAGCATCCGAAGTAATCGCCTTGAAGGGAGCTACTATACATGCGCCCGGCAATGCAGTTGCTAGGATGATAGAAGCCGTTGTCAAAAATAAGCGATCGGTTATTCCCATTTCGACTTTATTGGAAGGAGAATACGGCGAGAATGACGTATGCATAGGGGTTCCAGCCATAGTAGGTGCAAATGGAGTAGAAAAGATAATCGAACTTAAACTTAATGACTTTGAAAAAAGCGTCTTTACTAAAGGTATAACCAGTGTCAAGGATGCGATACGATCATTTTCAGTCTAAAGCCTTTTATCAACTATTTCATTGTATAGTTGTAATCAGAAATGGATTTAAGAACCATAATGGAAAAATTTTCGGAAGGGAGCCTCACATTTGATGAGGTACAGAGACAACTTTGTATCCATTCAATAGAATATTCAGCCGATAATCTAGCTAAATTGGATATTGGACGAGAAATTCGGAGGGGCGTACCGGAAGTAATATTTGCAGAAGGTAAAGATTATAGAGATGTAGTTCAGATTATTTTTTCAGTACTTAAAAGAAATGGGATGGCTATTATTAGTAGGCTCACAAGGCGTGACATTCCGAAACTTTGTAATCTGCTAAAGAAAAGAAATTATTATGTAGAAGTAGGAGAAAGAAGTACAACTCTATTAGTATCATCAGCAGAGTATATAGAAAAAAAGAGCAGTCCAAAAATAGGCATTCTCTCTGCTGGCACATCAGACATAGGTGTAGCGGAGGAAGCCCGATTGATCGCCAAAGCAATGGGATGCTCTGCGGTTGTAAACTATGACGTAGGTATAGCAGGAATTCATAGATTATTTCCAGCCCTTGAACAAATGATCTCTGAAAATGTTAACGCTCTAGTTGTTGTTGCAGGAATGGAGGGGGCGCTTGCATCTGTTGTATCTTCGTTAGTAGACATTCCTGTGGTAGGGGTACCTACTTCTGTAGGCTATGGCTTTGGCTCTGGAGGACTGGCTGCCCTTGCATCCATGTTGCAGAGCTGTACTGTTGGTTTAGCTGTTGTTAATATTGATAACGGTATCGGTGCCGGTGCTTTTGCTGCGTCCATAGCCAAGCGAATTGCCGGAACAAACGCGAACGTCATGCTAAAAACACCTAGATTTAAAACCAGTCAGCCATAATATCGATGCTGCTAAAACGTTTATAAGTGCTTTCGAATTTTTGGATTTTTACAGTAAATATAATGGTGAATGATTAAATCTATGTATACACGTTCTCTTAAGAGGAATAGACAGAATAGAACGAATTATCGAAAAAGATCGGCTCTTCTAATATCTAGACGCGCCTTTATAACCGTAAGAATTAGTAATCAAAATGTTCTAGCTCAGGTTTTGACGGCTGAATTAAATGGTGACATCGTAGTTGCCTCGGCACATAGCAGAGAGCTTACTAGTCACGGGTGGAAGGGTTCGCTAAACAGCATTCCCACATGTTATTTGACAGGACTTCTTTTAGGCAAAAAATCATTAGTGGCAGGGATCAAGGATGCAATACTCTATACCGGCAAAACTCGTTTTACTTCTAGGGTTGCTGCATGTCTTAAGGGCATATTAGACTCGGGTGTAGATATTCCGGTTTCTCAAGAAGTTCTCCCTTCTGAGTCAAGAATAAAGGGCGAACACATATCTAAATACGGTCAATCGATGAAAGAAGACAAAGAGAAGTATGATTCTCGTTTTTCTTTGGTATTAAAACGAGGCCTTCGGCCTGAAGACTATCCTTCACATTTTGAAGAACTTAAGGGAAGAATTAGCGAGATGTCTCATCACCCCGGTAACGAATCGCAAGAAATGAGCTTAACAAGAAAAGATGGTGAAAAGAGAAGCTCTAGGAGGACGACAAGTAATGCTTCAACTACGAACGAAAACAAAACCAAAGGGTTAGATGTAACTGGTAGGGGTACAAAATGAGTCGCCAGCAAGGTCAACACCAAGAGTGGAAACCTCGTACAACCCTTGGATTAATGGTTGCAAGTGGCAAGATTAATTCAATGGATCAGGTCTATGAAAACGGGATGAGAATTCAGGAATTTGAAATAGTTAAACAACTTATTCCAGATATTAAGAGTCAAGTTGTCCATGTGGGTATGGTCCAAAAACAGACCGATGCTGGTGAAATGACACGTTTTAATGCGTTAGTTGCAGTAGGTAATGAGGCAGGCTGGTTTGGTATCGGTAAGGGAAAGGCTGCACAAATGCGAATCGCAATCGATAAGTCTACCAATGCAGCATACCTTAATGTCATCCCAGTTAAATTAGGCTGTGGCAGTTGGGAATGCAGATGTAACCAGCTTCACTCCATTCCGTTCAAAGTTCGTGGAAAGGGAGGTAGCGTAGTAACTGAAATCGTGCCAGGGCCTAGGGGTTTGGGGTTAGTTGCTGGAGAAAATATAAAAAGCCTCCTTAAGCTTGCCGGAATAAAAGATGCGTGGACCAAGACTTACGGATCAACTAATACAATGTCGTCGACTACGAAGGCTGTTTTCAGTGCGCTTCGAAGTACATATGTAATGGGATGAGATTGCGATTTGGCCTATTTGGTAGTTAGAATGAAAGGGACAGTAAATGTACCTTACGGGGCAAACTACACCCTAGAAAACCTTAATCTTGAAAAGAAATTTCGAGCAACTATTTTGCCAGAAAATCCTCAATCATTAGGAATGCTGAGAAAGGTTAAGGATTTGGTTGCTTGGACTTCAGCCGATGTCCAAATAATCAGGGAACTGCTTGAAAAAAGAGGCAGAAGGCCAGGTTCAAAACCTCTCAGAGACTCTGAGCCAGCAAAAGGCTACAAGAATCTCCAACAACTCGCCGAAGATATAGCCGGGGAGCGAGTAGCTATATCAAAACTTGAGGGTATAAAACCTTGGTTTGCATTAAGCCCTCCAAGGGGTGGTTTTAAAAGAAAAACTAAAACTTCTTACGCCCAAAAGGGTGTGCTTGGGGAGAACAGTGAATTGGCTGAGATTGTGAAAAAGATGATGTGAACAGATGGAGCAAGACTTAATTAAGGTGATACCATGATTTTAACCCATTCAAAAATAATTAAAAAGGAGATGGCATGTAGTTATGGCTACTAGATTTAGGAAAAGTAGAAGGCAACGAGGAAGCCGTTATTGTGGATGGGGACAAATCGGTCAGCATAGACAATCTGGTAGCAGAGGCGGAGTTGGAGGAGCTGGAAAACATAAACACTTTTGGATAAGAACAGTGATTGAGGAACCCGACCATTTCGGACATGACAGATTTAATTCTCTTAATCGTAATCGAGCTGATAAATGGATCAATATTCAAGGCCTCGATACGATATTTGCCAAACATGGAAAGGTAGAGAAAGACGGTAAAGTTGTCTTGAATTTGACGTCTTTAGGCTATAATAAATTGTTGGGAGGAGGCAAGGTAGAAAGCGCTTATGCCCTACAAGTACAGAAGGTGTCGAAAGGAGCTAGACAGAAAATAGAAGCTGCTGGCGGCGAGGTGATATTAAATGAATACAATACAGAATGATGAGAGCATTTTTAGACGTAGCATAAAAGCTGTCTCGAAGTATATACCCCAAGTCGAAAAACCCAAGAAGAAAATATCACTTACTGAAAAATTTGTTTGGAGCGGTATAGCTCTATTCGCATACCTGATTATGGGTCAGATACCGTTGTACGGAGTTACAAGTGACCCGAAATTTGACTTTCTTGCCTTTGCAAGGGTAATATTTGCTGCGCAGCAGGGAACGCTATTGGAATTAGGAATCGGTCCCATAGTTACTGCAGGGCTGCTAATGCAGCTACTAAAAGGCTCTGAGCTGGTAAAGCTCAACTTCAAGAATCCAGATGACAGGTCGTTATTTACTTCTGCTACGAAGATAGTGACAATTATTGTTATTGTCGCGGAGGGTTCACTTTATGGAACAAGCGTGTACGGTCATCTGGTCGCCAGACCTGAATTTATTCCTATCCTGATCGGCCAGTTAATTGGAGCAAGCATTATTGTAATGTTACTCGATGAGATGGTGCAAAAAGGGTGGGGCTTAGGTTCAGGTATTAGTCTGTTTATCATGGCAGGTGTAGCACAAGGTATTTTCTGGGCAGTATTTAGTCCGGTTCCTGCTCAGGATGGTCCTGTGGGCGTCCTTCCTTTCACAATTGATGCAGCTATCAACGGTCATGTCGGCGATGCATTCTTTCGATCTGGTCAGCTTCCAAGCATATTCGGTCTAATAATAACTGCCATAGTGCTTTTGATATTAATTTACGTTCAGGGCATACATATCGATATACCAATTGTCTCTACTAAATACAGAGGATTCACTGCCGTATACCCTATCAAGCTCTTATATACATCAAATATTCCTGTCATTTTATCATCGGCCCTTCTTGCTAACGCAGTTTTCATGGGACAGATGTTGTGGGCTAATTACAATCCCCAAAATGATAATCCTATATTCAACTACTTAGCGCAATATGACCCGAGCACGCCGCAGACCCCTACTGGTGGTTTATTATATTATGTCACATCTCCAAGGAGCCTTGATACTGCAGCACAAGATCCAGTAAGAGCCTTAGTCTACATCGTATTCCTGACTACTATTGTAACGATTTTCGGCAGGTTATGGGTCGAGCTGGGTGGACTATCGGCAAAGTCTGCAGCAAAGAATTTGCTCGACGCAGATGTTCAAGTACCTGGCTTTAGGAGATCAGAAGGGTCAGTACAAGTTTTGCTGAATAAATATATTCCATCAGTAACAATTCTGGGTGGTATTGTTATTGGACTTTTGGCATCATGTTCTGACGTTTTGAACGTTTTCGGATCGGGAATTGGTATTCTACTAATGGTAGATATTTTAGTAAACTATCACAACTTGCTAGTGAAGGAACAGGTAGATATCCATATGCCCAAATTGGCGGCCCTTCTTGGTAGAAAGTAGGAAGCGAGTAGTAGCGATAGTAGTCGGTATTGCTGGAGTAGGGAAATCCACAGTCATTTCTAGAGCAGCGGAGTTATTGAGTCAAAAAAATACTAAGGCTACTATTATAGTATTCGGGACTCTAATGTTTGAAGAATCAAAAAAAATGGGTTTGAAGAACAGAGATGAGATGCGCAAGCTATCGATCGAAGATCAACATCTTCTACAAGATATAGCTGCAAAAAGAATTGCGCAGATGAATGAGGAGATTTTGATTATAGATACTCACATGTTCATAAATACTACTGAAGGGTACTATCCTGGTATTCCATCTAGACTTCTCGAGATTCTAAAACCCTCCTACCTGATCATGATTGCTGCAGACCCGGCAGAAATAGTTAGACGTAGAACAACAGACAACACACGCGATAGAGACATTGTTTCACTAGAAAATATACGAAATGAATTGGAGATTTCAAAAGCGATGGTTGCGACTTCCTCAGTTTTAACCGGATCTCCCTTTATTCTGATCGCAAATGACAACGGTATGATAGATAACGCGGCGTCAACTATAGTAAATGTGTTGGCTAAGGGGTCCTAACAAGATATGAGCCAACTAGATTCTATTATATTGCAGCTGCCAGGACTAGGATCACATTGTACTAAACACCCAATTTTTAGAGATATTGTCTTGGCTATGATAATAGCCGGTTTGATTTAGGAATGAATTTTGCTATGGGTCTTACGAAAAAGGACAACTGATATAGTAAAATGAATAGAGTAATGAAGGAAGCTAATGACTGGAGAAAAAAATATACGGGTGCATTTAAAAAACACGGCAAAGTTCTGATTGAAGTATTAATAAAGAAACAAGCATACGAAAATAAAATTAGAATGGAAATGCAGCAACAACAAATGTGTCCTATGTTAATCTACAAAGTGCCATCATTCATGTTGTGGATTTTCGTTTTGCCAGCTATTTTTGGAGCTACTACCTCTCTCAGTCCAATTCATATCCCCTGGATAATGAGCGATGACAAAAATGTGCGTACTGATACTCAGCTTGACAACATTGGTCAACCTAAAGGGTCATTCATTGTCTCAGCTCAAGTTTACCTGTGGGGATTGCTTCTTATCACATCATTTGCGTTTAGTGGCGTCATATCAAAAATTACCAAAACCTCTATGCCCAGCCTGACCAGAAATTGAAGAAACGAAGCGGGTTCCAAAAGCTGGGTATTGTCATATCCGGGTGGCCCGCTGTCGGAAAGACCACTGTTGCAAGGGAGATGGCACGAGAGTTTGGTCTAAAGCTCTATAATGGAGGCGATATTCTGAAAATGATTGCTAAAGAAAAAGGATACTCGATAACAGGGATGGACTGGTGGGATACAGATGATGCCAAGAAATTCATGGCTGAAAGAAAGGCAAACTTATTTTTTGATAAAAAAGTAGATGAAGCACTGTTGAAAATTATGGACAAAGAGAATGCTGTAATTACGAGTTATACTTTGCCGTGGTTAGTAAACCGTCCCTTTCTATTTAAGATTTGGCTCAAAGGATCTGAGAACAATAGGGCTCAAAGAATGGCCGATCGAGACGGCATAAGGTTAGACGCTGCACAAAGAATAATAAAAGTGCGTGATTCTGAAAACAAAGTGATCTATCGCAATTTATACGGCTTTGATTTTGGATCTGATCTTACAGTTTTTGATTTTTTTCTGAATACCGACTTAATTAATTTAAAATCCCTGATAGAAATATCCATAAGTACAATTAAGCACATTCTGTCTGATTCGAAAACCCATTGAATCTAATCCATACTGTGCTGGCAGTTCTCCTAGAACTTCGATACCGTAACGTCATTTCATGTTTCTGCTGCTCTAGTCCATGACCTGGTCAATTTCGTAGTACACTAGAGCGTCATAACATAGCAAGTTTACAGCATATTAGAATATTCTATAACACTATAGCATGAGATTCTTAAGTAAACAATAGCTGTGATGTTTTTTATATGAACATGTGGCTTCCAACCACATGAGATATAGAAGTCGTGCAGAAATAATCGCGCGCATATTGGAGGCAGCTGACGGGAATGGTTCATCCAAGACCAAAATAATGTATCGAGTGATGCTCTCATATCCTCAAATAAAAGATTACCTTGGAACACTATTAGACTCTGGTCTCATTGAAAAGATGAGAGATAGCAACGCATTTAAAACAACTCAAAAGGGAATACAATTTCTTGAGATTAACGAGAAGGTGCAAAAGATGCTCCAATCCAATAATCTTTCTGCAAGAGCTAATTCTGCATTATAGGGTGATTTTCAATATGGTACCTAGGAAAATTGGGTAGTCTAAGTATAGGGGTCCAACGTTCAAGTATAAACGTAAACATAATTCAAAGCAAAAAATAGCTCTTCAAATGGGGGTCTTCTTTTGATAATATATCTGGAACGCTAAGTATTTTGTTCGTGCGGCAGCAAGCTCTAACGATTCAAGAAATAGCCGAGTCCAAAAATCGTATTTTACCCGGACACGATAAACAATGTTAACAGCTCGCCATCATAATAAAATGGAAACGCTGCCTAGAACGATTTGAAGCATAGTTATGGTCAAAAGTATGCGCCAAAATACGATTTCTTGAAAGGGCAATGATAAATCAAGATGATTAAGAATAAGAGATCCTAAGGACTTGCTTCCATGAGAATCCCAACATAATAGGTGCTTAATCCTGAACAATAGGTAATAATATACATCACCTTTAATGCTCACTAATCATGAAAAGGCGTACAGTTTATGCAGCGATTACGGTTATTATCGTCTTTCTGGTTTTTGCTGTTTATTGGGGATTATTTAGACCTAATAATAATAGCGGTCCTGTAGATACGTCGTCGAATGTAGAACTTGCTTCACGTTCTAAAGCTGATAGTATCGCTAGATTTCAACAGCTTTTTTGTGGCCAATACACTAAACCTAATTCAAATGAATTTATTGTTGAATATACTCTTCCCGGACGTTGCGAGATGCCTCTTGGAATTGCACTTGACGGCAACGTTACGAATGTCTGGTATGTCTCGACGAAGAACGGAACGTTAGGAAGCTACAATATAAAGGAAAATAAATTTGATAAGGAATATACAATCCCGGAGTGGAACGCACGAAAAAGCCCTATCGATTCTTCGCAGGTCTGGGACGTAAAGATTGATCAGAGAGGAGATGTTTGGTTTACCGATGAGAAGCAAAATGCGATTTGGCGGTTTATTAACTCGTCTCACGAATTTGAGATGTATACTATTCCAGAAAAGTCAAAATCCTTTGGAACAACGTATCCTGTAGCTATGGATTTCGATAGCATGGGAAATGTATACTTTGTAGGTATACGTTCGCCTTCGTTGTGGTTTGCTGACAAGGCTAAATTAAAGAACGGTACATCTGAAGGCATTTCTAGGATCCCAATCCCTACTGAGAAGTTTAAAGGGATGGATCCTGATCTAATAAGTACTGGGTCAGTTGCCTATGACACTAAAAATAATTCTGTATGGGTAAGCATGTTGTCATTTCAAAGAAAGGGTGAGATTTTCAAGTATAACACTGGGGATAGAAATTTCGAATCCTTTGATATGCCCAAGGAGTTGAATTCGCCAGTGGGAATTACATTAGATGGTTTGGGAAATCCTTGGATTACAGATCATGGAACAAGTATATTCTACAAACTAGACGCGTCCACTGGCAGTATTACGAAGTTTAGTACTTCGCAAGTTTCATCCAGAATTTTTGGTGACACCAATAAACGTCCTGTCGGAGCCTATACTCTTCCTTATTGGATCAAAGTAGGTGAAAACGGTGAATTATGGTTCAACGAGCATGTCGGCAATAAAATAGCTCGTTTCGATCCCTCGAATTTGACATTAGTAGAATATTGGATTCCAAGTCAAAATAAATTATGGGGACAATGTTCTTTTACCAGCCAGAGTTGCGGAATTGCAAATGCCTTGCAATTTTCAGGGGGGCATAATGGTCAGCTTTGGTTTACGGAGTGGTCAGAGAATAAGATAGGAAGACTGAATGTCAATAAACAATTACCGTTTCTAGTTTCTACTACTCCTGAAGAGCTAAATCTTACTCGTGGTAATAGTGCTGAAATAAAAGTCCTTGTTCAGGCCACTTCAGACGTTACTGTTAACATGACAGCAGCAAGCACGATCTCTTCTACTGGAGATATTTCAAATTCAACAGGCTACTTCAGTGAAGAATCGTCCCAAATCGGTGCTGGTAAATCAAAACAAATCTCGTTTATTTTTACCCCGTCAGCTGACGTACTGCCAGGGGAATATACGCTAATGTTGGGAGCAGATAATAAAGTCGTTTCCTATCTAAAAGCAGTAAAAATAAAGATATTGTGATAAATATCGTGCTGATTATCCTGCACGAAATGACAGGTTTCATAAAATGAAGCTTCTCATCTCAGATTTTTCGATCCAATACGTCGATTCCCGGCATTTCATCTCCAGCAAGAAACTTCAAGGCTGCTCCTCCGCCCGTAGAAACATGGCTAACCTCGCTTTCTGAAACAGCAGCCCTTTTCATCGCTTCTAATGTATCTCCTCCACCGATCAGAGTCTTCGAGCCTCTCCAGAAAGCTAAAGCCATACTTTTAGCAACATTGATCGTACCGTTAGCAAATGCTCGTATCTCAAATTGGCCCATCGGACCATTCCAAAATACTGTGCCCTGACCATGTCCTCCGACTGTCGATGAATAACGTTCAATCGTTTCACTCCCTATATCAAATCCTGCCATTCCTGTAGGGATATCGCCTTTGACCATTCTAGAATAAAGGTCAGCGGAAGAGGAAGCTACCACATGGTCCGACGGAAGAAGTATTTTGTCATCAAATGTCGATAACGCTCTTGTAACCCAAGGCAAATGTTCCGTATCAATCAGAGAGTTACCTGTATTCACTCCCTTTGCTTTCAGAAATGTATAGGCAGCTGCTCCTCCTATTACCAATTGATCTGCTTTTGGAAGTAGATTTTCTAATGCAGCTATCTTGTCCTTTATCTTTACCCCACCTATTACTATAGTAAGTGGCTTTAGGGGTCGATGCTTAATCATTGACAAATACTCTACTTCTTTGTACAAATTGAATCCAGCTAACCTCACATCAAACAGTTTTGGAGCACCGTATGTTGACGCGTGTTTTCTATGTGAAGTGCTGAAGGCATCATTTACATAAATTTCTGCTAGTGAGGCTAGCTGTTCAGAAAATGCCTTTTCATCAGATTCCTCTTCCTTGTAAAATCTCAAATTTTCTAGCAATAATATATCTCCCTTATTCATATGCTCTATTTCCTGATGAACTTTTCGTCCCACGCTCTCCTCAACAAATCTGACTTTGCCTACTTCTATGATGTTAGATAATCTTTCAGCTACAGGCCTCAAAGAATAGTCATCTTGACGATCTTTTGGCCTACCCAGGTGAGATGCCAACACCACTTTGGATCCGCGCTTGGATAAGTATTCGATGGTCGGGATGGCCATCCTAATCCGGTAGTCTTCCCCGATAGATCCATTGGTGATACTGACGTTAAAGTCAACTCTTACTAGTACCGTTCTTCCATTGAAGCGATGATCTTCTAGATCTGATATAACCCGTAACATCCTCGTTCCTTGGATAATGGATTCTTAGAGTCGCACAATAAA
>Ga0193700_1000020_pt1 | contig 39238 bp, 39 predicted proteins | sample U3s1metaG_FD_143057 | JGI IMG/M metagenome (GOLD analysis project Ga0193700, IMG submission 143057) | Soil microbial communities from a riparian zone of the East river system, Colorado, United States - U3s1 | ecosystem: Environmental > Terrestrial > Soil > Riparian zone | place: USA: East River... | reverse complement strand
CTAGACAGTATCGCGGCAAAGGTTGGAGCGGCAGGACTTTGGAAGTATATCCTTCATAGACTACAATCACCAGAGATAGCACCACAAGGTTTTGACCTTAATCAAGCAGTAACAATTCCAGCAAACGAGGTATTCTATCCTAAGGCTGTGAGGGATTCTTTAACATATCTTTGTAAATATATAGACGGAGTACTGAGCGAGGAGCGAGAAGTTATAGAGCATGAACTAGAAGGCGTCAGAGAGTTAACAGAAATAGAGTCAGAAGAAAAAGATATCGAGGAAAGACTGAGAAATGTCATAGCAGAGGATGAAGGTATGCGGACAATCGCTTTAGAATTTGACATACTGCTTAAGAGGCTGCCAAAGATAAATGATGAAGACGAAGAATAGTAACTGTCACTATTTTCTATCATCTTAATCGAATGTCAAGTTTTAAGATTAAATTGATGCGTTCAGCATTTCGTACTAGACATGAAAAAGAAGCAACAAGGTAAAAAAAGGACTTATTTTTCTATCCCCTAGTCGTGGTGTCTAGGATGAGTTCAAGCGCCTCATATATAGGGATATATATTTTGAAAGTTTCACGTGGTCTGATCAAGATTAGGCGAATTTTCGCCTACGGACTATCTTTGCACTTTCGATAGTGACGGAAATATTAAATTCTAAGATATCATGTCTCTTTGACTAAATTAATCTTAGAAATACCAGCAGATGTTTGGCAGACCTTGGTAGAGTCATTTTGGATCAAACAGGAGCCAACATTCAAGGCTATCAAATTGTAGACTCTTTCAATTAAGCACAAGTTCAAATTCCTCAGCAGCTAGGTAGGAGAATTGATACAATTTGAGAATCTATTTAATTAAGTAGACAGGATTAGGAAGAAAATAGAACACGAGGACGAGATTATCCTTTAGAAAAAAACTTTCAAAGTTTGTTGCAAGTAGATGGGCTTGTAAAATGCGAGTCAGTATTGTAATAGATCTTGCACGTGTTTCTCTTGCGCTATAACAGGAATTTAGTATGTTAACAACGACCTTCTGCTGGGAAAGGGGCCAAGAGGTATCCTCAAGTTTCCTACTATGTTGCCATTTAAGGTTATGTTGAGTAAGGTACCAATTCTACGCCGGCAAGATATTTATTGAAGCTAGAGGGAAAGAACGCAATAACAGCATCGCCTACATATTTTAGTACGTATCCATCGTAGCTCTCTAAACAGAAGATATCTCACGTGAAAATGCTGTTATTATTATAACGAGCTTGTCTACTGGTAGATTCATGCTCAGTTGAGTGGAGCCTACAAGATCGGCAAAGATGATAACGAGAGGAACTTTATATGTTACGTGTTTTAATAGAAAATCCTGACTACGTTTTAATGACGTATTATATTGATATCGTTCCTCTAAGGTTTGCCATAGTCTGTCTTGTCTTTGTGTAAGAAGAGTACGCAGATCGAAGAGCCGTCTTGATTGTCCTTTTGATTGAATTTGATTTAGTTCGTCTTTAGGCCCATGACAATATTTATAGAATTCTTCATTTGACTCGTTCTCTTTTGTACTTGTGTAGTCTTCATTATGTTCTCTTGTCTACATCCACTTTTTGATCTTCTCCTACAGAAGTACAAAAGAGAATTATATTCCTTACCTTTTAGAACAAGCCCTCGAAAAATGTACCTTTACCTTCGTTATCGTTGGGTTATAATCGGCTTCTTGAGCACTCGAACCAAACTAGAACACCTAAACTACATATGCCATTCTATACTCCTATCTCATACACATATTTCGCATCAGGAAGCTACTAACTTGAATTTATCGATTAACTTATTACTGTTTATTTTTGATAGCTCATAACTCTACTTTTTAATCCTCTCTTCAAGATATTCCTTCAATGCTATTGCATTGTTGAATTTTTCTTCTTTTGTACCATATAACAAAGTTACTGATCCTTCCTTTACCTTATCAAGGATCGTATTAACGGATTCACTGTTTTTTTCTAGTTCTTTAAAATATCGACCTTTAAATTCATCCCATTTTTTTTCGTCGTGCGAAAACCATTTCCTTAATGAATTGCTTGGGGCTATATCTTTCTGCCACAAATTCACCTTTACTTTATCCTTGCTTAAACCACGAGGCCAAAGTCTATCTACAAGTATCCTATAACTGTTGTTTCCTCTAGGATTAATGTATATTCTTTCAATTTTTATCATCGATAGCTGGATCTGCCTTTAGAGTTAATCTATTCCGCATAAAAGGTTTATCATGCAAAATTTGATAGATTTGCTAAATCTGAAATAATCAGATTCATTGATTCAGAATCTCTCGGTACTGAAAGATCTGTCTAGCATATTTTCTTTCACCTTTATTATTACGTCAATTTGATTATGCAAAATTTTCTTTTGATACATCAGGACTAGATTAATCTTAATATTAGATATGTACTACAAATTAATAATTGTCAAATGGTGTTTTAACTAATGAAGAAGATTTGTTGTTACATAGAGTAAACGAGACGATTATACGGTGTAAATTGTGCCCACGTTTGACCAAATACATTCGAGAAGTAGGAAAAAGTAGAACAAAAAAGTACATGGATCAAGCTTATTGGGCAAAGCCTGTTCCAACTTTTGGTGATCCTAAAGCTAAACTACTGGTTATTGGATTGGCCCCTGCTGCAAACGGAGGAAATAGAACAGGGAGAATATTTACAGGGGATAGTTCTGGCGATTGGCTTGCAAAAGCTTTGTTTCAAACAGGATTTGCAAATAAACCTACAAGTATATCAAAGGATGATGGATTGATATTAAAAGACACCTATCTGACTGCGGCAGCAAGATGTGCTCCACCGCAAAATAAGCCAAACTCATCTGAAATATCAAACTGTTTACAATACCTAATATCGGAAATAAAAATATTAGAGAAGACGACTAAGGTTATTGTGACTCTTGGAAAAATTGCTTTTGATGCATATTGTAAAGTGTGTCATGTAAAAAACATGAAATTTGGTCATGATAGGATATATCCTATGCGTAATGACAAAACATTGATAGTTTCATATCATCCAAGTAGAAGAAATACTAATACTGGTACTTTAACATGGCAGATGTGGATTAATATTTTTGAAACAGCGAGATGGATAATAAATAATAAATGAAAGCGTAGACAGAGGTTATGTAATAATTGCAATGCAGTAGGAATAGTTTGAAGATAAAATGAAAAGGTAAAAATAAGTTAGACTTGCTAAAAGTAAAAATTATAACATATATACGGTATTATGATACATGGAGAGAGACCTTTCCTTTGTATGATGTTCTTTCATTAATAATGTCTCTTGCCACCATCCACCATCGTAATCATTGCGATGATATATTGTAAGCAAGAGTCTGTTTTCAGGAAAATCCGAAACAAGTGAAATTCTCTGCAGGCTTTCTACGTTGTATATAGAATCCGTAGAGCTCGCTAACGACACACCTTTTGGCCTGAGTGGAAGCGTACACAGCCATGCCACCAAAAGTGGAAATGAGCTTTGTTAATAATCTAGCTATATGCCATATACTAGAAGAATAGGATAGTTTAAAAAAATATACATTCACATTCTATAAAACGAGACCGACTAAAGTAATAAATGGCAAGATCTATCCAAAAAAGACATGAATATATGCAAAAACAAACAAACACAAATACATTTATTTACACTTTATATACCTTTGATTGCAATCCACTATCTATTTCTATTGTTCACCCATAACTCTGCTCGTTATAAGAATGAAATAAGATAAAATATTTGGGGCAGATTCCATTTCTTCATATACAGTGAATAATAGTTCTGAAAATCATGAGGAAGTTGCTACATCACGCCGATCTGCTTTAACATTCCCATTTGGTCATAGAACAGCCTCTCTTCTAGAATCTTTCCATCCTTCCAGTGTGCAACTGTACAGAATTCTAAATGAAATTTCTTGTTAGTTGGTTGAACCGTCTTTCCGTCAACGCCTTTCATTGGACCTTTAAACGTACCTGTGAAATCTGCTACTGAGCATGTATAGTCTCCTTCCGCAATGAGCATCTTGTAGGGATTGTTGATAAGGTGATTGTCTGGAAACATTTTGAAAAACTCTATGGATTCTTGGCGATGGTTAGGTACTCCTCTTGTAGGATCTGGTTGACCAGGCCAAAATACTGCAACATTGTCTGCATGTCGCTCATTGAATGTATTCCAGTCTTGTGTATTCCAAGCATTATCCAGAGTAATCATTAACTCTTTATTTTTCTCTTGGATGCTCATATTCTCAATAACAATCAGCCTTAAACTATATAATTAGTTCCCTAAATTCTTATGAATTAGTAGATATGAATCCATTGAGGATAAGAATAACTGGCGCTTATTATAGCAATCAAGCTTTTCCTGCTACTGTTTAGGAGATTCAAAACTACAAGATTTCATATGCAAACGAGCCTGAAAACCCATTCCATTATGAAAATGAATATTTCAGCAATTTCTTTGTTCTGAGAAAAAATCCTCAATCTTACCAGAGTATTTTATTATGCTGTCTTGTTTGAGCGAGTCTAGCGTTATTTCAACCAATGTTCCTTTCTTTCCCTTGACCATTGTATATTGTTAATACTCATATTCTATGGTCATATTATTACTTTGGATTGAGGTGCCTCTTTTTAGTTTATTTAAAAAAGCAGGAGCCACGGTATCATTATATTGGCAAAACAGCGGTCATGAATTAAGAATGGAGGCGTTTATGGAAGCCAAAGAATGGCTATCTTCTTCTTATTCTCCCCTTAATTTTTCCAACTAAATATCATAATATCGATTTGCAGACTCGATATAACATCTATTTGCACACTAGATTGATTACATCTAATATGAAGTGTGAATCAGGCAGATTTTAAATAGTAAAAATACGACTATATTTCAAGTGACTAGACTTTTCGTTGGAAAGGCCTTTGATATTCCACACGGAAAAATGTACATAAGTAATGGGAAAAAATAATGTAAAAAACCAAACCAATTGAAAGATGCGTAACACAAGGTGATGAAAGAGAAAAATCATGGTAATGCAGTATATATTACTACTTCGTCCTAGAAGGTTTTATCTTTTCAACAGCCTTTTGAATCTGTGCTAGTTGTCTTTGTAATTGTTTTACTGATGTATTAATTTCTTTTAACATTGTTGATTGTGTGTCTTCATTTTTTAGATGTCGTTGGGATATGGCGCCCAACATTGCAAGTTGGGCTGTTTGTTTTTCAAGTTGCCTCGAAACCTTCGCAAAATTATTATCTTCCTTAGACTTAGGCTTTTGTTGTCCTGAAGGTCTATGTTTCCCTGCTGTGCCAAGTGTTTCGTCCAGTGCTACTGGGAAGTCTCCTCCACCTATATATTCTTCTTTTGATTGTACTTCCTCTTGTAACTCCTCCTTTTCTATTTCTTCTTCTATTTCATTTTCAGGCATGTTTGAGATATAAAGAGAAGAAGGTAGGTAGTTAAAATCACTTTCTTTGCCATGATCCTCAATTAGTCACAATACCAAGAGCAGACAATAATAGTACCAGACATGATTTGTAGGGCGTTCAATATAAAACTAAATCACTCTCAAAAGGCTGACGGTAAGGAGGCTTTCATCGAGTACTTTGAAAAAATGGCGAAAGAGTACCGCGGCAAGCGCATTCACTTTAAGCGTATAATAGCAGAAGGAAACTATGTAGTTTTACACTGCTATCAAGAGTGGCCTGGGGACAGTAGTGATTCGGCAGGTATTGATATATTTCGATTAGATGCAAATGGAAAGATTGTTGAGCATTGGGACGTGCTACAGAGGATACCTGCGAAAAGTACCAACTCTACTACTATGTTCTGATTCAAAATGCGTGGCGAGATAAAAGATAGGTACCTGCCATAGAACTGACACTCCACAAGAGTTAAAGATGTATATCCAAGCCTATTTTGTATTTGCTGTGACAAGTAAAGGACAAATACTATTAAGAAATTCTTACTGTCTATGCGTGAGTGTGTGTGTAGCAGTTTCTAGTAATTGTCAATACCAACCATAACGCCTTATGATTTGACAATACTATTTTTTAAGATAGATAAAACATGGCAGATTTGCTTGGGATTTGTTGGATAACAAATTGCAAGTCTTGGATAATTTACTATTTTTTGAAGATCATGAATGCTAGAAGCTTGATTGATCGCAGCAAAAATTTTCTGTGTATCAAAATCACTTGAACGATTAGGTATCATGGTTTGGGTTAACATAACTCTCTCGCATAGGTTCAGAAGTCGGACCACTTTATTCTCATCCGGTATATATGAAATTACAAATATGCGTACACATAATTTCAGTTCTAATATGTACAATGAGGAAAGAAGATATACGTATCAAACCATAAATGCATATGGACTATAAAGAGACAGATACCTCTTATGGAGAAAAGAACCAAGAAAAACATCAAGAGCAGCCCAGACCAGTAGACTGGCAAAATACAATAGGAAAGACAATAGTGAGCAAAGACAACTTGGATATGGGTAAAGTCATCGTCGATCTTGATAATGACTACAAGACTTCGTACTTGATTACTATTGAATATGGTGACCATCAAAGGTTTAGAATTCCAAAAGAGACCATATATAAAATAGACAAGGAGTCTGTGTATACAACGTTAACAGAAAATGAAATACTTGAAACTAGGAAAAATGATCCGTTTTGGACATCTATGGGATCCTATACAGGTCATATTGGACATCAAGAATAAGAGTTCAGAAGAAAAATTTACTAGGCAGATCAATAATATAGCAATGGGTGCATTGAATTAATCAGCTATTGTCTTACACATATGCATATACATCTAATGGGCACATTATAAATAATAATAATACAGGAAAGTAAGTTTTGCTAAATTATGCTCGTGAGCTGACATAATATTTTTTTATGTAACAAAAGGTAAGGTGCCTCCCAATCACGTTGCCAAGCTTACACTGACATATACTTGCGTGATTCCCTCAGTTTACACTGTATGTTTGTTTGTATCTTTTTTGAATTTCACGATAGCGCAACTGCTTACATATTCTATTATTCCAATTTTTGTACTAGTGCGAATTACAGTCAACAAGAGGTATCCAAAAAATCATATCGATTGATAGTGTTTAGTGATTGAGTAACCGTAGTAAGAATCTATCCCAAAATTATCCCATTGCTGTACTCAACCCTATCTGCATCGACATACTTCCAGTTAATCAAGATAGCAGGATTATTACTATCATTTTCCTATCTGCATCGAAATACTTCCAGTTAATCAAGATAGCAGGATTATTACTATCATTTTCCTATCTGCATCGAAATACTTCCAGTTAATCAAGATAGTAGATTATTACAAACAGAGCTCGTAGTGTGTATACATGATTTCATAATCACAGGCATGTTATGCTAATCTAGGTCAACTATTGATGTAGTCTTGCTCTGATAAGACTTTTCGCCTTAAATTATTTAATGCGAAGATATTAACACGATCAGTGCTGGAATGAATTCTATAGCAGATCCTTGACGTAAGACCACTAAAGCCTCCAAATTACAGACAGATACTAATCAACAATGTGATATACTTCAGCCTCAGTATTTGTAATACTATTGATTGTAGTCGCAACTTTAATTATTATAAACGGTATATTATTTTGGCCTTGAATAGCAGTATAACAAGTAACAAGAGAAAAAAGAATAAGAATAAGATTGTTGTTATTTGGTGGCATAGCAGCGGGTACCAGTGCAGCATCTAAAGCCAAGAGAGTAGATCCAGATTGTGAAGTAACAATACTTCAGGACGAGTCTCTGGTTTCATATGGAGCTTGTGGAATGCCATATGTTATAGAAGGAATAATTGACAATTTTGAAAAGCTAATTGAGAGATCTGCAAACACATTCAAAAAACAGTATGATATTAATGTAGTAGTAAATACGCGGGCAAAGAAAATAGATCGCATAAAACAAGAGATACTAGCTACCAATTTGAGAAATAATGAACAGACGACCTTGGAATATGATTCCTTGGTAGTTGCAACTGGAGCAAGACCCATTATTCCACCAATCAAAGGCGTTGACATGGATGGAGTAGTCTTTTTACGAAATTATGGCGATGGTGAAAAAATAAAAACAAGAATTGCTGAAAATGTGCAATCAATTGTAATTGTCGGTGCAGGACTTGTTGGACTTGAAATGTCTGAGGCTTTCAAGAAAAATGGTATTGATGATGTAACTGTTGTAGAAATGGCTAATCATGTTCTTCCCAACATTCTAGATAGTGATCTATCTGCTTCACAACTAATCAAAATGATAAAGAAATAAATAAGGATCAGGAAAAATTTGATCCTGTGCAATGTAGTGTAAACAGACAAATTGGTTTGATCATTCGTCCAGAAAATGGATAGATATACAAAAAGAGTCAGATTAATAATATAGTCAAGCAATTAACAATATGATAGTTAGTTATAAAGATGATTTCACAGACTAATTGTAAAGCTTGGGGTTTCTACTTTTTTATATTGATCCGATTATCATTAACACCCAAAATTATTAGAACTGGACATCTCCACCTAAATTATGATGTACCATTTAATTCATAATCAATACAACGGAAATAGCTTAGAAAGATAGGTAAACGAAACTGTAAGTAAGAGTAAGAGCCATTCACTAAAACATGACGGTAAATCTACAGTTATAAGCGACAAGATATCTGGAAATTTGACGCTTCTCTATAGGGAGGCATACCGAGTTGGTATCGGATGAAATAAAAACAACACAGTAGACTGATATGTATCAATATTCTATGCTCATAATTAAGATTCATAATTTCTTTAATAAATCAATCTGCTGTATTTCGGTATGATCTAATCGCTGATCAATTACCCTTGATATCAAAAAGACTACATACATATCCTATAATACCGCATAGTAGATGTCATGAGCGAATATGAAAATATGCGTACAGCTGATATTGTAGCTGAAGCATTGCTTGACTGGAAAGTTGAAGTGATTTTTGGCTTACCTGGTGATGGTATAAATGGATTCATGGAAGCACTAAGACGAAGACAAAATAAAATAAAGTTCGTACTAGTTAGACATGAAGAATCTGCAGCATTTATGGCGTGTGCTTATGCGAAGTATACTGGAAAACTCGGTGCATGTGTTGCAACTTCCGGACCAGGTGCAATACATCTTTTAAATGGATTATACGATGCTAAAGCGGATAATACTCCTGTTATTGCTATTACAGGAACTACATACTCTGATTTAATGAATTCTAGCTATCAGCAGGATGTTAACTTGCTACAGCTATATTCAGATGTCGCCGTTTACAATGATATGATAATTGTTCCGGAACAAGCGGAAATGGCAGTGGATATTGCATGCAGAACTGCACTGGCACAGAGAGGAGTAAGCCACTTAACTATCCCAATAGACATTCAGGAAAAGAAAATGAGTGGTAAATTTTCTAGACATAACGTTGCTTACCATACGTCTGACGTTTATGTTGCCGAAACAATTCCAAGTCGCTCTTTAATAAAAAAGGCAGCTCAAATTCTTAATTCAGGAAATAGGATTGTAATACTTGTAGGACAAGGAGCACTTGGAGCTGGAGACGAGGTGCTTGCAGCTGCAGAAAAGTTAAGTGCTCCAGTTGTCAAAGCACTTTTAGGTAAGTCAGTAATTCCCGATGACAATCCATATAGTTTAGGCGGTCTTGGCTTACTTGGAACCGAACCATCCAGTGATGCTATGAGCGAAGCAGATACGCTCTTTATGATTGGAACATCCTTTCCATATATCGAGTATCTTCCAAAGCCAGGTCAAGCAAGAGGAATTCAAATTGACATAAAGCCCGAGAAGATTGGTCTTCGTTATCCGGTTGAAATTGGTTTAGTGGGTGAATCAAGGCTCATATTATCTGCACTGCTTCCACTACTGAATCAAAAGGATAATCTAGAATTTCTAAAATCAAAACAGAAAGCAATGAAAAACTGGAATAGATTATTGAAAGAAAAAAGTACTAGAACTGATAAGCCAATCAAACCACAAGTTATTGCAAAAGCAGTTTCTGATGAAGTGGAAGATAATGCAATAATTTCGGTAGACTGCGGAACAAACACAAGCTGGGCTGCTCGTTATATTGATATACGAAAAGGGATGAAGTTTTCTGTATCAGGTACTCTATCAAGTATGGCTAATGGTTTGCCATATGCAATAGCAGCACAAATAGCCTTTCCAGAAAGACAATCTATAGCCTTTGTTGGTGATGCCGGACTAACAATGCTGATGGGTGAATTTGCTACTGCCGTTCAATACAACCTTCCTATCAAAGTAATTGTTATCAAGAATAATACATTAGGAATGATTAGATGGGAGCAAATGGGATTTCTTGGAAACCCAGAATTTGGAGTAGAATTCTCTCCAATCGATTTTGCAAAATTCGCTGAAGCTTGTGGTGGTAAAGGCTATGCTATAAAAGAGCCGTCTGAAGTAAAATCTATAATGCATCAAGGCATGAAAGAAAGAAAACCAACTATAATTGAAGCATATGTTGATCCATTTGAACCCCCGATGCCACCAAAAGTGGAAATGAGCTTTGTTAATAATCTAGCTAAATCATTTGCAAGAGGGCAACCATATACTAGAAGAATAGGATTAACATTGTTCAGAGACCAAGTACATAATAGTTTAAAAAATATACATTCACATTCTATAAAATGAGACTGACTAAATTAATTATTGGCAAGATCTATCCAAAAAAGACATGAACATAAGGCAAACAAACATCTTTATTTATACTTTATACACTTTTTGTTTGCAATCCACTATCTACGATTGTTCACCCTTAACTCCTTATAAGAATAAATTAAGATAAAATGTTTGAACCAGATTCCTTTTCTTCATATACTATAAATTAGCCAGTGATTTATCTGATTATTCGAATTCACGATGATGTTCTGGTTTGACGTGTGCTTCAAGTAATTCAGCCAATGGCCCTTTGATTTCTTTAACACTGTCTTTAAACAATATCATCACTCTTCCTTCCTTCCTGCAATAGATGTTTACCTTCCATTTTTCGTCATCTAGCTCTGGAAAATCAGACCGGAAGTGAGCTCCTCTACTCTCTTGTCGCATCAGGGCACCTCTTATTATGGCCTCACAAACAACCAGCGACGATTTTACTTCCCAAGTTAAAAAAATATCTTCACTATTACCACCATCAATTTTGAATTCTTTTGAAATATTGTCTTTAGAGTAAAACTCATTCTTTAATTCCAATATTCTTTTCAATCCATTTTGCAGCTTTGTCTCTTCTCTTATTATTCCTGCATTCTGTTTCATTAATTCTTGTATTTTATCGCGAAATGTAATTGGTTCCTTAACTATAAAGACTTCATCATCGAATTCCTTTTGGTTATTTTCGTTAGATGCTAGCTCTGATGCATTAGCTTTCTTTATTTCTGTTAGTTCTTTTGCTAATCTCGCTGCTTCACCGCCAGCAATTTTTCCGAAAACTACTGTGTCCAGTAAACTATTCCCACCTAAACGATTAGCACCATGAATCTGACTTATTACTTCCCCAACAGCAAATAAACCTCTAATCTTTGTTCTACACTTTATATCTACCACTACTCCGCCCATCGAATAATGTGCAGTCGGTCCAACCTCCATTTTATCCTTGGATATGTCAATTCCATCAATTTTTTTGAACTGTTCATACATCGTGGGCAGCCTGTCTAGAATTTTTTCCTTTGATAGATGGGTTACGTCCAACCAAACTCCTCCATGTTCCGTACCTCTGCCAGCGACTATTTCATTATAATTTGCACGGGCTACTATGTCACGTGGTCCTAGCTCCATTCTTTCCGGATAGTAATTTTTCATGAACCTTTCACCCTGTGAATTTAGTAGTATGCCTCCTTCACCACGAATTGCTTCAGTAGCTAGAGTACCCAATGCTTTCTCTGGCCAAACCATCCCTGTAGGATGGAACTGCACCATCTCCATGTCTACTAAATCTGCGCCTGCTTCATACGCTAGAGCCACACCTTCTCCATAATTTTCAAAAATTCTAGAACTACTAACGGCATAGACTCGCGTATATCCACCAGCGGCAAGTATTAAAGACTTGCATTCGAAAATCACAATTTCTTTCTTTTTAAAATCTATGCCAATTGCTCCTTTGACTTCTTCTGCTGTTTCTCCTTTCCCACTTACATCACCTGATTTTAATAACTTTGTGATGTAAACATCGTCTACAATTTCGATTTTGCGCTGACTTACTTGGTCTATCAATACACGGATTATTTCCTCTCCAGTCCAATCTGCGTAAAATACAGTCCTTCTGTAAGTATGGGCGCCAAAAAATCGTTGTGTTAATCTACCATCTTTCTCTCTATGAAACCTAGCACCCCAATTAACTAGTTCATTTACAGCGTCAGGTGCACTCTTACAAAGTACTTCAACTCTTTCATAATCAGCAAGAAACTCCCCTTCCCTTAGAGTATCAGCAGCATGTATCATCCAGTTATCTTCTGGATCCATAGTACCAAGCGCAGCGTTGATACCACCTCTTGCAAGTACTGTATGAGGATCTCCTTTTCTACTCTTACTAATTATGAGAACGTGAGCACCGGCATCTTGAGCTTCAATTGCAGCTCGAAGGCCTGCAGAACCACCACCTATAATTAGAACATCACATGAGCGTCGAGATCCTTTGTTCATATTTTTGGTCAATTTGGCTATTAGAACCAATAAGGTAATTGAACCTTTTGTAACAATAAAAGATGGTCAAGGAGTAGTTTATGAAAGTAAGGTTTGGATTATTTGTGGCACAGCCGTGACATCTCCATTAGCAGTTCAGAGATCCAATTCTCGGTCAGTAGCTTTCTCATAGCAGTACTATCCCTATCTTCTATCCATGCACTAGCAGCTGAGTGCCTACATCAGCTTCCGATTGTCTATCCCATAAACAGCTGATATTCAGACATATATTTTCTGACGATTATTGAATTGACAACTATTCGATGTTATTGCGAGGAGTAATTCTTTTTGTGGAAATTAGCTTTATATATTTGTAAGATAGCACATATCGAAGCGGCAGAACCGCTGGGAGCAGCGAAATAATTCGAACAACTTGTAAGGACAGAAGGAGTGTTATCTTAATATTACTATATCGAAATCAACCTAAGGTTACAGATAATGAAAACATCCATACTGCAGATAAGATGAGGCAAGTCAAAAGAGAACATGAAGAAAAATATCTTGCAAGCACAATAAATACTTCTATACACTTAAATTATGACTGTAATTTTTGTATTGAGATACTATACTGTCGTTGTTATCGTTATTATTGTTGCCTTTTTTTATCGATATGCCTTTGAATCGCATTCTTTAATGTGTCAGTAACTATGTGAATAATGCGAGGATCATCAACTTTAGGTATGATAGAGTCGTATTTCAAATGTTTACTATCTATGATATCAGCTATTGCATTTGCAACAGATACAAGCAGTTCTTCGCTTAAAGTATTGACTCTAAGATCTAATAATGCTCGTAATATTGACGGAAATACCACTGCATTGTTAACCTGGTTTGCAAAGTCTGATCTACCAGTGGCTACGATTCTTGCCCCTCCTTTTAATGCATCAGAAGGTAGAATTTCTGGATCAGGATTACTTAGCGCAAATACAATTGGGTCAGGCTTCATTGATCGGACCATATCTATGCTTACTAAGTGTCTCTTCCCCGATACTCCAATAAATACATCAGTTCCTTTTAGGACATCAGTAAGGCTTCCACTCAATTTAGTAGGATTGGTCTTATCAGCTATCTCTTTTTTATATGGATTGTCTAAACCTTTAATCCTGTTTTCATATATTGCTCCCACACTATCAGTTACGACAATATTCCTACATCCTGCTTCTTTCAATATCCTAAATATCCCATATCCAGCAGAACCTGCTCCTGCTATAACCACTCGTATATTATCTATTCTCTTTTGCAGTAACTTGAGGGCATTTAATAACCCTGCAAGTGTGATTATAGCTGTGCCGTGTTGATCGTCATGGAAGACTGGGATCGAGAGATCTCTATGAAGTCTTTCTACGATCTCGAGCACTTTTGGGGATTCTATATCCTCTATATTCACAGCACCAAATACTGGTTGTATCGCTTTTACAAATCTAATTATCTCCTCTTTATCCTTAGTATCTATACATAATGGAAAGGCATTGATACCTCCTAAAACTTTGAATAATACAGATTTACCTTCCATAACAGGAATTGCTCCTTCTGGACCAATGTCACCTAATCCAAGTACTCGTGTTCCATCACAAACAATGGCAACATTATTCCATTTTGACGTATAATTATATGCCAATTTTTTATCAGTACTTATTTCTTTGGCGACAAATGCAACCCCAGGGGTATAGATTAGGTCTAGGGTATCATTCTTACCTTCAGATGAGCTGCCTATAGATACTCTATTATGAATTTCGATTTTTCCCTTTAGCATTCGATGGAGGTTTATGGCATCTTCTTCTAAACTCAATTAAGCAATCAAATTACCTACAGTGGTGTCAATGTATATAGATTGCTATATAATTACAGAAAGGCCTTGATATCAAATATTTGCAAGGAGTACAAAGATTAGGCGAGTTGATCAAATGTGTTATAATTATCTTTTTGCTCGTACAATATCTTTACGATTAACGTTACCACCTACATCTTATCTTTTATTGTCAATGGAGTTTCCACTTCCTTGATTATCTATATTCCGGAAGAAGAAATTCCAATATGTTTTGGAATGACAGAAACAAAAGCAAAGGTAAGCCTACTGTACTTGCAGTCTTAATTTTTGTAGATATCTGTCGTGCTTTGCTTTAATATGTGTTTATCGCTGATGTTTCGAAAGCATAACTACAACAACCTGTAGTTACGATATATGTGGTCATGAAGTTATATGAACTTAATTACAGGTTTTAGTGCATGTGCATATGCTTATTCTTTAGTTTTGCTTGATTTTTGCCAAGAAGGTTATTTTTAGATAGTGCTTGATCTAAATCTTTTTTTGTCATCAAACCTTTGCTTAATATTACTTCTCTTATGCTCTTGTTTGTCTTTAATGATTCTTTATAAATCTCTGCTGCCTTTTGATAACCGATATAAGGATTTAAGAGGGTGACAAGTACAGGACTTTTTTCAATAGATGATTCAAGTGTTTTTCTATTTGCCTGTAATCCATCGATCATATTTGAAGTAAAAATTGGGAGGAAATTATTTAGCATATCTGTGGAATCCAAGATACATTTTAGCATCCCGGGAAGCATTACGTTAAGCTCAAATTGACCTGCCTGTGCAGCCATCGCGACAGAAACATCATTTCCTATAATGTTAAAACATATCATGTTAAGGCATTCAGCAAGAGATGGGTTAACCTTCCCCGGCATAATGGAAGAACCAGCGTGAACAGCAGGAATCAGAATTTCTCTAAAACCTGCGGTTGGGCCCGACGCCATTAAACGAAGATCATTTGCCATTTTGATCAACTCCAATGCAAGATTGCGAAGAGAAGAAGAGCAATTGGCCACTTCAAATTTACTTTGTAATGAGTAATACATATTTGCAGAAGGCTTTAAGTCCAAGCCAGAGATTTCTGATAAATGTTTGATAGCGATTTCTCTATATCCTTTTGGAGTATTAGCACCAGTTCCTACAGCAGTTCCTCCAAGGCCAATGAATTTCAGGTGTTCCATTGATTGTGTCAGACCTTCTCTAGCCTTCTTGAGCGAAAAAGCATATTCGTTAAACTCATCTCCTAAAGTAACAGGGATAGCGTCCATTAAATGAGTTCTACCAATTTTTATGATGTCTTCGAATTCCCTTGCTTTTCTCTGTACAGAATAGATAAGTTTGTCCATTGCAGATACTGTTTGAAGTGTGTTTAAAATAATAGCAATATGCATTGCTGTTGGAAACGTATCATTACTTGATTGTGACATATTCACATGATCGTTTGGGCTAATTATCTTATATTCTCCCTTTTTCTTTCCCAAAATTTCTAGTGCTCTGTTTGCAATTACTTCATTAACATTCATATTAAATGCAGTTCCAGCACCAGAGTTTATCGCCTCAACTAAGAATTGATTAAGCAATTTTCCATTGAGAATTTCATCACATGTTTTTACGATTGCATCTGCTGTATTTGCACTAAGTACGTTAAGCTCTTTATTTGCTAACGCTGCAGATCGTTTTATCATAATATAAGATCTGATAAGATTGATGTGTGCTTGATGACCAGTAGCTTTGTACTGATTGTCCGCTCTAGCTGTGAAAGGTCCATAATAAGCATCTGAGGGAACTTTAACGTCGCCTAATGAATCTTTATCAATTCTAAAAGAACACATTTTTTATATCGCTATGTACTAATTGCAAAATATTAATAAATTAATCGAAGATGCATTATTGTATTAAGAGTAGAATGAGAGTAGAAGATTTTTAACTCAGAATAACATAATATTTATTTAGCATTGTTTAATTCTTTATAGTGATACAAATAGTTGGGTAGAAAAGGTAGAGAAATAGTAAAAGCGAATGTCAGTGATGTTATCGCAGATCTAACTAAAGCATACGCTGATGAGTGGCTTGCTCATTACCAATATTGGTTAGCTGCACGATGGATTAGAGGTATAGATGCGGACGCCCTAAGAGATATATTAATTCAACAATCTAACGATGAATTAGGACATGGACAAAGAATCGCAAACAGAATAATACAATTAGGTGGAACTCCCACAATGAATCCAGGTAAATTATTGGAAACATCTGGTTGTGGATATAAAGAACCACCTAGCGATCCAAAAGATCTAAAGCAGGTCATTCAAGATGTACTTGATGCAGAGGCGTGTGCTATAGCAACATACAACAAACTAGCGGAAAAATATAGGATGACAGATTTAGTTACACATGAAATGTTTGAAGATCTTTTGGAAGATGAGGTTGATGATGAAGAAGAGTGGGAAAAACTCGCTGGTATATGGAAGTAGAGTGAATTATTAGTTCTGAAACATCATACGGACAGACAATACACTATGATCATCCTCAGCAACTAAATCAAAATATAATTGCAAAACACCAAACGGTTTTGAAGAATGCTTGCAGCTACCAACTCTCTTTGGATTTATATCCCATGTGACAACTGCGAAACAAGTAATCGACTAACATTGAAAATACAAAATGGGCTTTTTCTTTATCCTTTCCTCTCTGGATCTTGGAAGAATTGAGTCCTAGTACACCATCAATCCCTGAGAGTTCACGAATCGCTTGAGTATAGAAGATGCATGCATCATTTAAATGACGAATTTTTTGATATAACTTCCTGATAAGGAAATGTTCATGCCTGCTAAGTTTTATGACCCCACCTTTGCTGATAAATCAGTTCTGTACACCAATACGATAAGTGCAGGGATTGATATCATATTCTTCCAGCTTCGCCATGGTTAACAGAAAAAATGGGAAAGGAAAATAAGATATTGGTCTCGAAAAATACCATCATTGCTACTGCAGAATCGCTTACTGTTTTTTTAGTAACCCGTAAACTCTTCCACTTTTATTCTTTCTCTCGGAATTTGGAGATCATCTTGGAGCAAAGCTTGCATGGCTTTTAGCATGCTAGGAGGCCCACAAATATAGAATATTGAATTGTTTAGTTCGTTAGTATCTACATATTTCAAAATCATTGCTTTTCCTATTCTTCCATACTCTCCTTTCCAATCATTTACAGTGGATGCAGAATTTTGTTCATGCTGATCTTCTTCACTAATGGTATAGATAATCTTCAGATTTTTATTAACGTTCGACCACTCATCAAACTCTTTTTTGAATAAGATAAGATGTTGTTACTGTTCCTATTGGAATCAAACATTATTATCTTTACTGGCAGCTTCTTGTCTGTAGCATACTTTAACATACTTCTAAATGGAGTAACACCAATGCCCCCAGAAAGAAATACAGCAGGCTTTGAATAATCTTCATGTAATACAAATTGTCCCTCAGGACCTCTTAGCTTGACTTTTGCACCTTCCTCTAAAGCTGAAAGTCTCTTTTTGTATGGTGAATCTCTGATTCTAGTACCGAACATCAAGAAATTCTCAGTTGGAGAAGATGAGATTGTAAAATGTCTGATCTGGCCCTTGGGATCATTATAGACTCCTCCTATATCAAAAAAGGCAAATTGCCCTGCCGTATGATCTAATGGTTTGTTGTCTTCTACTTGATCGGTTTGCTTACTAAACTTAAATGACATTACATCTGTACCCTCAACTTTGTCTTTTTGTTGTAGGGTTAGCTCAAGCTGAGAAGGTTTACTTTTACCTTGTTTCTTGATTAGTATGTTGTTGCCATCTATTTTTACTTCATAGGCCGGTTCTGGTTCGATTGCAGGAGGGTTTTTCACCTCTCCTGTCCTTACATCAAATTTGGAACCATGCCAGGGACATTCAACTTCATAGCCATCAAGCGTGCCATCAGCTAGCGGACCACCTTCATGAGTACAAACATTGTTAATTGCAAAGTACTTTTCTTCAACATTAACAATACAGATATCGTTGCCGTCGACCTGAACCTCTTTCATCTGTGAAGGTCGAATATCCTTTATATCAGCAACTTTAACAAAATCCTCACTCAATACGATCATTTTCAGGATAAAGTCCAAAGCTTATATGGTTTTCTGTTTGAATTTCACATTTTATAAAAATATAGCTTTTGTTAAACTATAAAATGATATTGCTTTTGATTTTTAGGCCAATGCGATTCTAAATCATTTATTTCCAAACATAATTGTGACTTTACCTAGAGCAATTATTTCTCCCATAATGTGATCTTAGTAGTAGGCTAGCCCGTTTTGATATCTTTTAGTATCTGATTAGTCTTTAACTCTCCGTCTTTAATTGAAGCCTTTATCATGTCTAACGAAAAATCTGCGTTCTCATGAAGGGATGGAAAGGACTCAGCCCTAGTTATATAATACACTCCCTTAATTTCTGCCCCATGCTCTTCTGAAACTTTTTTGTATCTTGCACGGATCTTTTTAAACTTCTCTTTATCTTCTTTTTTTACTGAACTAAAGTGATCTTCTAGCATCATATAAAGATCATCGATAAGTTTAAGATAGTAAGTTATTGCTTTAGACATTTGTATGTTATGTAGAGTCTTATCACTAAACATGATATCCCTTGCTCTATGCTGAACTTGCTGTAAGTTATCTGGTAGTGTATCACATTTTTTGGGATAGTTTTCTACAAGAAAAACTCGTTTGTCCTTAACTGGAGAGGCATCTATGACCTCTCTTAGTGGAGTGTTGCTTAGCAAACTGCCATCCCAAGCGTATACTCCTTTTTCCACTTCTACCCATCGAAAATAGTATGTTGGATATCCCGTTGCAGCTAGTATGTGTTTTGGAGTTATCTGTTGTTTGGCACTATCAAATATTAATGGTTCTGCCGTCAAGACATCAACTGCAGTTATAATTAGACGCACGTTAGGTTTACCAGCCGGTTGCAGTTTATTAAAATCGATATACTTTTCAACAGTCTTTACTAAAGGCGAGTGATCATAGAGATACGTCCACTTATTAGGTGTAAAATACTGTGGGTCTGTAAACGCAAATTCAGGCCTCCATCTGGGTACAAAGATCTTATTGTTTCCATAAATTGCTGAACTATGAAATGACATTATCGATTTAGCTTGTGAAATATGTGACAATTGGTCAGTCATTGAGATTAGTGCTGGTGTTGGTATTGGATATCCTGTTAACCATTCTAAAAAAGGAGAATTTAAGTTTGCATTACTACCCTCAGCTAGTTCCAACCAAAATTGTTCTAGAGCACTCTCAGGATGATCTTCTTTACTACCTGCTATTATAGAAGCATTTACTCCACCAATTGATGTGCCTGCAATTATATCGATTTTTACATGACTGTTTGCAAGTGCCTTGTAGACTCCGCAGCCAAATGCACCTAACGAACCTCCTCCTTGAAGTATCAACACGTTTTCAATGGTATCAGACATAGTCAAATTTTCTACTCCTAGATATCATTTCATGGTTACTATCACTAAACATGATGATTATGAATTTATTGATTTCTGTAACTGCTAGGTGTATTGCCATCAAGCCCAATCCCCCTGTACCAACTATAACAACATTATCATCTGGTCTTAGAGTAGCATTTCTTACTGCACCGTATTGCTATGAGTCGAGCACAAGATAAAGGTGCACTTGTATCTGTATCCATATAGTTTTGTAGCTTGGTACCAATACATACCATGCATAGCCTCCATCGACATAGACACCTAATCATCTAGGTTTTGTCACGCAGATTCTCTTCCCCAATCCTACCTGCAGGACACATTCCCTAGCCTATCCACGGCTATACTAGCTCCTCCAAACTTCAAAAGCAGAGGGTTTGATGGCCAAAATCAGATGAATAAAGCTTTTTTATTACGATGGGTATTTGTAGATTCTATCATAGAAAAAAGTTCTGTCACTGATTATTTATAGCCAAAGCTCTTTCTGTATCTTCTTCTCCTTGCCTTATCAATTTCTTAATGGTAGCCACGGAAAAGTCCGCATCTTCAAAAAGGAAATGCGTTTTTTCTGGTCTTTCTACGCGCACAATTTTCTTTATTATTGCACCTCGTCGACGTGCAAGTTTATTGTACTCAAGTTCCATTTTGTCAAATCTCTCCTTTAATTTTGCATCATCTTTTCCGTTAATCTTAAAATTATTAGTAATCATCAATAAATCATGCATCTCTTTTAAAAGTGATAAATGTCTTGATATAATCCTTGACAATCTAATATTATTATCTGTTTTATCAGTGTAAATTATGTCTCTCGCTCTATGCCAAGCTTCAAACATATCTTGCGGAAGCTCTTTTTGAGAGTGAGGGAAAATATTAACCAAATAAACTATTTTGTCTGATGTAGGCGATGCATCTATAACCTCGCGTAGCGGAGTATTGCTAAGTAAAGCACCGTCCCATAGATATCTTTTATCTATTCGTGTCCATGCTATACCATAGAAAGGAAAACCTGCGCTTGCAATAACATGATCTGCATTAATATTTGTATGTTTGCTATCAAATACCACTGGTTCACTTGTTTGTATATTTGTAGAAGATACAATTAATCTCGGTCTAGCCGGATCTCCTAAGTTGCTAAAATCGACATAACGGCTCAGTGTCTTTTTAAGAGGTGTTATATCAAAAAGTGGATAAGGCAATGGTCTAAATGGTTGGAGGTAATTGAAAAATCCTGATACAATCCATCTTGGCAAGAAAGCCTTAGGATTCCCATACACGGCAGAATATATCGATGCTAAAACAGCCCTCATCTCGTCTGTAAAATATAATGATGAAAATTGTTGTGGTAAGGGTATAAGAGTTTCTGCGAGATCTAACCAAAAATTCTCAAGTTCTTTTGCAGAATTTTCAACACTATCATGATTATGAGCAGCAGCTATTATTGCTGCATTAAGAGCTCCTATTGAAGTACCTGCCACAATATCGAATTTTATGTTATGTTTTACGAGAGTTTTATATACTCCACATTCATATGCGCCAAGCGAACCTCCGCCTTGCAATACAAGAACTGTTTCTACTGGTAATTCTTCTTGTTTTACTTCTTCATTTCTGTCGATTTCCATATTGTATGCATTGTTATATCAGTAATCTGTTTATTAATATTGAACAGAGATCTTTTGCATTCAATGATATTATATGAAAAACGTATTATGTACGATAATTCTTCATTTCATACAGGAGGCTGAAACCGTTCCCCTTTCTTAATTTGTTAGTGTAGAAATCATCTACTTTTTCATTACTGCTAACTACAATGAATTGATAAAATTAACAAAATTACTAATATGAGAATATATGTCATCTCTCAAGCTTTTTGAATTTTGGCAAATTCATAGCCGTTTCGGCTAATGCCAGCCACCTACGCCAAAGCTCCACATATTATTTTATATCCCAGCACGTGGACTATAGTACATATGGTCCTCGCGATGACCTCCCTGTCCCATGCCAATATTCTTATAATCTGAAACAAACTCAATAGCTCGAATCCATTTCACCATTTTGTAACCCAACTGGGTTTCAACCCTTAACCGCAGAGGGGCACCGTGACCGATATCCAAGGGCTCACCATTCATTTCAATGGCCAAGATTGTCTGGGGATGTTTAACAATTTCTAGATCTAATACTTCATAGAATTCATCTCCATCTGTGTATTGATAGGATCGGAATATAACATAACGGGCAAGTGGTAATAGTGGTTTACAGAGTTCAATAATATATCTCATAGGTACACCAGTCCATTCTCCTACGGCTGTCCATCCTTGAATGCAGTAGTGTTCGGTAATTTGTGTTTGTTTGCGCATGGCATGCATATCTGCCAGTGAAAGGTCAAGTGGATTTTCAACTACCCCATAGACTTTGAGCTTCCAAGTGGCAAAATTATTAGCTAGAAGGTCCCTGTATTCTTTTGTATCAGGAGGATAACCGTTTACACGGAAGAATGGCGAGATTTCTGATTTATGAAATTGTTGTTTCGATACAGCCTTTCTGAACAGAACCCACTTAGCTGGCAGTATAACTACATCTAATATATTTTGTATTCGACGTGGCTTATGCAGCGAAGATCCTGTAGCCCAAACATGTACAATTATAACAGCGATAACAAAAAGTGAAAATAATCCTATGGCAACTCCTAGGCTAGTACCCCTACCCTGACCAAGTGCAATATTTCCCATATTTTCTGGAAAGCGTTCTATTGTGACCATAGTTAAATGAACTACAATGAATAAGACAAAAGCAATCATTCCCAGAAAGTGAAGGCTGCGTGCCACTTGGCGTCCTCTAAACATTTTGGGATACCAAGGAAACCTAGCATCGATTGCTGGCGACATAGCGGCTCCTGTAGCAATCATAAAAGGACCAAGCAGAAAAACAACTCCAAGGTATGAAAGTTGTTGTATAGGATTGTAAGGGTCCCCAGGAGGCGGAAAGTGAAAACTCGCATACATCATAGCTGTATGGAAAGCTTGTGGAAAAATATTCCAAGAGGTTGGAATTAGACGCTGCCACTCATCACTTGTAAAAAGTAGAATATAATAGGCTGCACCATTAGCTATCCAGAATATAATAGAAAAGAAGTGCCAATGCCGTCCCAGTCCGAGATTTCTGTGTCCTGGCAAAGCTATCCAAGAAGAAAATGATTCTTCCTCATCTAATGAGATCCAGAGCCTATCTTTTGGCAATTTCTTTTTTGTAAATTTGATCCACTCACTTCCAGGCTTTGCATGATCATTAAAATACAGCTTTGGAAGAGCGCTAAGTATCTCTATGCCACTCCGAATTAAAAGTGTAATGAATATTATATTGATAAAATGTGCGAAGCGCAGCCAGAATGGGAAATCATCAAACACCATAAGAACAACTACTCCCTCTATCAATCTCTCTATGGAAATATAATATACTAGAGGCTTTGATTTTCATGCTATATAATCTCTACTCCTTTTTTTGCAATGACATTTTCTGCATTTCTCTCCCCCTCAGCTATCAATTTCTTTATTCTGTACAATGAAAAATCAGCATCTTCAAAAAGATAATGCATCTTCTCTCTCCTTCCTATTCTTACTACTTCTTTAATTACCGCTCCACGTTTCTGCACAAGTTCATAGTATTCCGGTTCTAGCTCTTTCAGCCTTGATCCAGTCTTCTCATCTAGCTCAACATCGTCAGTATTTATTATATCATTTATCTTCTTTAAAAGGGATTGATATTTTTCAATATCTTTTAACATCTCTATATTTTTGTCCGTTTTATCCATAAACATGATATCTCTGGCTCTATGCCATACTTCAGCCATATTATTTGGCAGTTCTTTCTGCTAGCGTGGGAAAACATCGATAATATAAAAAATCTTATCAAATTTAGGTGCAGCATGTATGACATCAAGCATTGGTGTATTAGTTAGTAAACTTCCATCCCACAGATATCTGCCATCTATTTCACTCCATCTTATTCCATAGAAGGGATAACCAATTCATGCAATTATTTTGCCAACATCTATATCTGCTTTCCAGCTATCAAAAACTACAGCTTCACCTTTCTGAATATCTGTAGAAGTTATAATTAGCCTTAAGGATTTACGACTATTCTTATTATTATTAATATTATTATTTTCATTCTCTAATATTTTTTTAAGAAATGTAAAATCAATAAATTCTTTCAAAGTCTCTTTTAGAGGACTAGTATCATAAAGGTAAATCCATTTATATGATAAACAATAGTCCGGTGAAGTTGTAGGTATAAACCACCTGGGCATAAATGCCTTTGGATTACCATAAACTGCAGAGTACATTGACGACAGAGAAGCCATTGTTTTATCTTCTGATATATGGGGAGAAGATGAGAAGGAGGTTGGTGTTTTTAATGTTGATGATGATTGAAGTTCTAATGATAACAGTGAAAAGATCGGTAACAACTCTGGTCTATTGTTCTTCTCTGCAAGTGTTAGCCAAAAGTCTTCTAAAACCTTTGCAGCATTCTTACTAGCGTTTTGAGCGCATGCGTGAAGCATTTACAGCACCTATGGAAGAACCGGCAAGTATATCAAATTTTATTCCATGCCTGTACAAAGCCTTGTATACTCCACATTCGTATGCACCCAAAGAACCGCCACCTTGTAATACTAGGACAGTTTTCGATTGTAATTTAGCTTGCATCATTTTTCGAGTCTTCTTCACATGTTTCTTCATGAGTACCATTTTCGGTCATTAATATTGTATAAGCATTTCATTTTTTTAATTTTAGATATCGATAGTGTGGTGTGTTAGAAGAATAGGAAAATTGCAAACGATTGCAAATGAATGCATGTCTGCTTTATAGTATAGAGTACATATTCTAATGTGAAAGCTGCGAGAATTGTTAAGCCAAAGGAATCTTTAGAAATACAAGAACTTGAGACTCCAAAACCCAAGGGCTCTCAGGTTCTTGTTAAAGTTCATTCGTCAGGTGTTTGCCATAGTGATATTCATTTGTGGGAAGGAGGATATGAAGGCCCACACGGACTATTTTTAAAAACTACTGATAGAGGTGTAAAATACCCATTGACACCTGGTCACGAAATTGCAGGAACGATAGATAGTCTAGGTGAACAAGTAGATGGATTTAGCAAAAATGAAAATGTCCTTGTCTTTCCCTGGATTGGAGAAGGGCTTTGTCCTGCATGTAGAGTTGGAGAGGAGAATCTATGTGACAAACCTAGATCCTTAGGAGTGTATACAGATGGAGGATATGCGGAGTATGTACTCGTACCAAGTTACAAGTACCTTGTGAAAATAGACGATGATATAGATATTGATGCAGCTGCCACATTATCATGCTCTGCGCTAACAGCTTATGGTGCAGTAAAGAATACCAACCTAACACCAAATGATAATGTTGTTATCGTTGGTGCAGGAGGACTTGGATTGATGGCTATACAGTTAGCAAAGGCAATAACTGGTTCTAGGATAATTGCTATGGATTTAAATGATGAAAAGTTGAAGGAGGCAAAAGAAAATGGTGCAGATAATACTATAAATTCAAAAAAAGAAGACCCAGTAAAAGCTATTATGGAATTAACAGATAAACTTGGTGCAGATGCAGTAATAGACTTTGTCAATGCATCTAAGACAGCGGAAACAGATATGCAATTCCTCAGAAGAAGAGCTAGGTTAGTCTTGGTAGGGCTATTTGGCGGTGAACTAAAATTGAGTTTAGTCAGTATGCCAACAAGAGCCTACAGGTTAATTGGATCATATACTGGGACTCTAAGTGACATGATAGAATTGGTTTCTTTAGCAAGAAGAGGAGTAATAAAACCAATTATTTCAAATCGATTCAAGCTCGATCAGGCAACGGAAGCGTTGACAATGTTGAAAGAAGGTAAAATTCTTGGTAGAGGGATAATAAATCCATGAAAAGAACAGAATTAGAGACTATCAATCCTGCAACAGAAGAGATTCTCAATAGATATACTATCATGACAAAAGAAGAAATAAACGCTGCAGTAAAGAAAGCTCAAGATGAACAACTAGAATGGAAGAAAGATTCAAACAAAAGAATTGATTTGCTTCATGATTTTGCACAAGAACTAAGAAAGAACAAGGAAAACCTAGCGAAGACAGCCACAAACGAGATGGGTAAGGCAATCAAAGAAGCCAGATCTGAGGTTGAAAAATGTGCGTGGGCAATCGACTATTTTGCTGATAATGGCCAAATCTTAACTAATGATGAGGTTATCAATACAGATGCAAGAAAGAGTGTAATAAAGTTTCAGCCTATTGGAGTAATAGGTAGTATAATGCCATGGAATTTTCCCTATTGGCAAGCATTAAGATTTGCAGCTCCTTCATTAATGGTTGGGAACACAATAGTATTGAAACCAGCTAGTGCTACTATGCAGTGTGGAATTGAAATTGAGAGGATCTTTCGTAAAGCTGGAGTACCAGAGGGAGTTTTTAAAACTTTGGTAGGAGATTCCAGTATTGCTGAGTCACTGATTGATTCAGATGTTAATGCTGTAACGTTCACTGGGAGCGTTCCTGTAGGTGCAAAAGTTGCACAAAGAGCCACTTCTCAATTAAAGAAAACAGTGCTCGAGTTGGGAGGTAGCGATCCTTTCATAGTATGTGAGGACGCTGATATTGAAAAAGCATCTAACGGTGCAGTAAAGGGTCGCTTTATTAATTGTGGTCAGAGCTGCATAGCATCAAAGCGATTTATTGTAGTAAAAAATATTGCAAATGAGTTTATTGATAAATTTGTTCAAAAAACAGAGAGGCTTAAGGTTGGCAACCCTTTATCAGATGATACAGACATTGGACCGCTTGTAAACGCTAGTGGAGTAAAGAATATAGACTCTCAGGTTAAAGATTCAGTCAAAGAAGGTGCTGAAGTGCTTACAGGAGGAGAACGGACGGGAAGCAAGGGTTATTTCTACAAGCCAACCGTTCTCAAAAATGTTACTCCAAATATGCGTATAGCAGAAGAGGAAGTATTTGGTCCAGTTGCTCCGATTATTGTAGCTGGTGATGAAGTTGAAGCTATAAAACTTGCAAATGATTCTCAATACGGTCTTGGGGCAAGTATATGGACTGAAGATCTCGATAAAGCAGAGAAATTGTCAAGTATTGTAGAATCCGGTATAGTATCTGTCAATAATATAGTAGCTTCTGATCCTAGAGTCCCGTTTGGAGGAGTGAAGAAAAGTGGCTTTGGTAGAGAGTTGTCAAGATATGGTATGTTAGAGTTTGTTAACATTAAATCAGTTAGATTCTATGACGAGTTGGTACATGCTCATCACGTAGAATGATGCAAGTGAGGAGATGACGATTATTATATATGTCTCAAAATTATTTAGAAGGGAAATCCAATCGATATTCTAAACATATAATAATTCTAGGTAGCGGTTTTGCAGGTATAGAAGCTCTAAAAACGCTTCAGAAGAAAATCCGAAACAATAAAAAAAATATCGATATTATCCTTGTAAGTAAAGATAATTTTCTACTCTTTACTCCTATGCTTCCTGAAGTTTCATCTGGTATGATAGAGACAAGACACATTGTAACATCAGTTAGAACCTTTTGCAAGAAAGCTAACTTTTATGAAGCTAGTGTAGATTCTATAGATCTAAATAAAAAGGAGGTAGCTTTATCTTATACAATTGGTAATCAGCATCAGCCAATTTATTGGGATCATCGTACACTGAAATACGATTACCTAGTTATCGCCTTGGGAAGCGAATCTAATTTCTTTGGTATGTCTAATATAGAAGAAAATGCCCTGACTATGAAGACTATAGATGATGCAATTATTTTGAGAAACCATGTAATAAACATACTTGAGCAAGCAAGCATAAATCAAGATAACCATGACCTAAGAAAAAGCTTGTTGACTTTTGTAGTTGTCGGAGGAGGATTTAGCGGTGTTGAAACAGTAGGTTCATTGAATGATTTTGTAAAAGATACTGTTAAGGAATATTATAAAAATATTTACATGACGGATATAAGGGTAATACTTGTTAACGCACACGATAAGATTCTACCTGAAGTAGGAGAAGAATTGGGTGATTTTGCATTACAAAAACTAAAAGACAATGGAGTAGAATTTATAATGAACACGAATGTCAAAGGAGCAACAGCAAATACTGCGAAATTGGATAATGGTACTGTGATACCGACTTACACATTAATTTGGACTGCAGGTGTAACCCCTACTAAAGTTGTGGTCAATCTTTTATGCGAACATGACAAAGGACATAGAATAGTAGCTAACAACTATCTAGAGGTTCCTGGTTATGATGGAGTTTATGCTGTCGGCGATTGTGCAGCCATACCAAATCCATATACAAGAAAAGTTTATCCTCCCACAGCACAAAATGCAATAGAGGAAGGTAGGTTAGCTGCAAAGAATATTGCGTATGCAATCGAAGGAAAGAAAAATAAGAAAAAAACATTCAATTATAAAAATAAAGGAATAATGGCACAGATTGGAAGGAGAACTGGTGTTGCACAACTATTTGGACATAAATTCCATGGATTTATAGCATGGTGGCTTTGGCGTACGTTTTATTTATCCAAGTTACCAACAATAAAGAAGAAGTTAAAAGTTACGAGTGATTGGACTACAGATCTCTTATTCAAACCTGATGTAGCAATGATTAAAAGATTTGTAGTGAAAGAAAATTGTCATCAACATGATCTTGAGAGTCATAACATACAGAAAGAAAATGAGAAGGTTAGTAGTAGTAACACTAGCAGCGGCATAGGAGTATAAGTATAGAAGGAATTTGCAATGCAACAAGATCATCATCATTTATCTAAAATAGATGGAGAGTTTTCTTATAAACAAATACATTTCTTGCTGTGTGGTTCATGTTACTGGTGTGCATCATGCTTTGATATGCAAAAAATGATTAGAATGATTTCTTCTATCTGTCCAATATGTGTTAACTGTAGAATAGAATCGTTGCTAGTATTTAGTCATGGATATATAGATTCCAAGATGAAGACCTGAGAATATTGCTCATACAGATGTACCTTTTACTGTGGTTGCAAAGACATGTGGCTGCTAAGACAAATATACTAGAAAAGTAATCTACACATTTATTGATGCAAATCATGGCCCTTGCTTGATAAAAAAAGATGTCATATTAGCTGAATTGGATCTCATGTGAGAGACTTTTGAAATATACTAGATGAAATTGACAAAAGGCCCATGGAATCAAAGAGAGCAGAATTGAAGTTGACCATTTTGTAGACCAGTCCAATATAGTTGTCAAGCAGATATATTAATCGTGGCAAGAAACCATAGTGGCAAAGTTCATATTAACTCAGTAAAAGTCCAGTTCTACAAGACTTAATACTGAAATTTAAATATTAAGATGGTATTAGACATTCTAGTGATGTCAACTCGCTTTCCTAGAACATCATTAAAAATTAATTCCAGTATTGTTTTATTATATAGTGACCAATTCTCACCTAGGTCATGCTTGATAACGTAGGTGTGAGTAGTGTCATCTTCGGCTATACTATGGCTCATCTCAACAGAGGAATTTTTCATTCGTAACTCTAGCCAAGATATAAAAGAATCTACATCCAACTTACCCTTCATAAACAAAGCAATATCGCGAATAGAATCCTTACCAGTGCGCATGGCCAAATTTACTATCTCTTCCTTACTGATTTTACCAAAAAGCTCAGCTACTACAGGTTTAGCAACAGCCACCATTCCAACTTTAGGTTCAAGCATATCCCACTCCACAAATCTTTTTAGAATTTGATTAACAAGTGTATTTATACTGATTTCAGATGCTTTAGATTGTGAACGTAATTTCGTCAATACATTCTCGTCTATCCTAAAAGTCATGGTTGTGGTCTTGTCGTGATTATTCAAGGTGCTAAACCAACTAGGCATGTATTCGAGCTCCATTGCATACAATCCAGAACAGACATCAGGTATTTACGTATAATGCAATAAAACTACTCTCCTAAAGGTAATTTATCTCTATATCATAAAAGGGATATCACGCTTTGGGTAATTATTCTGAGGATGAATTAAAGAAAGCCAAACAATTACCTCCTGATGAATTTGGTGTTAAAGTGTTGAATATATTCTATAATATGAAAACTGATATATCCTTCTGTCTTATTGATGCTCCAAATAGAGAAGCAGTAGAGAAGCATCATGAAAAATATAATCTCACATGTGACTGGATTACCGAAGTAAATACAACTGCCTGATACCCAGCAGAAGTGTAGGTGTTACAATAAAATGCGCAATTGATAAATGATCAGCATAATAAACTGGGATTGAATATGGTCTTCTCCGCTCATGAAGAGGTTGTTGATTGGTGCCATTATTATCAATAGGGGCTGCTCTTCTACCAACTATAGCATGTAGGATTATTCCGTTAACAAGCTCTGCAGCCTGGCTATAGATGGAGAATGTTTTTATGTCCAAGCTTATGACGCAAAGGTAATTGTTTACAGACTAATCTAGATTTGTTCCAGCTGGTTACCATTAAATGCAGCTGATAAAATAGTTAAAGCTAAAGTTAAGATCCATTATCAATACCCAACCTCCTTCTATCTTTTCTCATAGTAGATAGACAGCATTATGTTTTTTACCAGGTTCGCCTCATTACCGTTCATTGATCTAAGGAATAATAGTAATCAGTCTCAGCAAATTTAAAAAGATAATCCAATCTCATGTTTTAAACTTGACCTTATGTATGTTAAATAAAACTCCTTCTTCGTATAGTCCTTTTGAAATACTTTTCACTAAACCATCTTCTATTGCTCTTAGCCTGTGTTTATCCTCGATTATATCAAGTGCCACATCAACTTCAATTTCTATTTCTAGTTTGAGCTTTTTTGATATTACCATTAGATGATAGATAGATAATAATTAGTAACCTACAATAATATTATTTTGGTCTCGGATGGCTCGGCTCGTATAGGAACGTTTCACTTATTACTATTTCTGCCTTATTTTCTATATCCTCTCATAGTTTTAGAGTATTCTATCTGATTGCTTCTTCATCAAATGCTTACATGAGGTTCTATGGACAATATTACTTAGTTTGAGATTGAATCATTCATTTTGGCATTTTTTTCCTTTGAAACTTCATTTTCAGATTGTACTAAATCCTTAATAATCGTCATTCACTAGACTACCTAGGAAATTATAGTTCTAATGCTGACGATATTCCTGTTGGTACTTCCTTGGATATAACCAACGTCGCAGCAATCGACTCATAATAGGCATTGCGAAATAGGTAAGTGAAACAACTAGTATTGTAGTATAAATGATTGTATTGCTTAGTATTGGCCACTGCCCTAAGAAAGGATTAAGAATAGATCGTGTTAGCGAGCTACGAGCTAATAGCATATACAGCAATGAAGACAACAATAGCATTTTTTAACTGTGGGAGAGTAAACCATGTTTCCAAACCAGGGGCTATATCGTAATGCCGTGTAGAGTAATTATTTACTTCATCTAATAGCTTTAGCGATTCTGGCGAATCTTCCCATGCCTTCATCGAGGGTTTGTCGGTAAAGCGGATAATAATATACCTCAAAGCCGAGCTAGGGCCTCCAGGAATGATTATTGTCGCCCCAAGATAGCCAGGAGCCTTTCTTTCTAATGTCAAGTAACGCTGAAGCCAATCATCATAATCCTTCTCATGACCAGTCTTTATGTTCCTACTGATTACTGAGATAAACTCATTTTGAGAATTGCTTGTCATCATCTTCATCCCAGTTGTCTCATGTTACTCTTCATCAGTATATGCCCTTGTATCCATATATCTGTACCAAGACCTGATCTTTGCCATGTTCGTAGATATAGTAGACTAAGGCTATCGAAAACTTCTACTGACACTATTTCGATTGATAGCTTGTAATGCATTTGAATCATGGAATCAACTTCTGGATAACTATAGCAGCATTTATCAGATTATTGACAGTCTGATTATTGCCAATAATCAATTGCAAAGACTGGATAGAAAATCTCAAGAGAATTGTTTATACATTAAGTAAATATGAGACAAACAAGCGACATCGTATGACGATATATTTGATGCTTTATAGATTGACATCAGAATTCTGGTAGATATTCCATTAATATGAAAAGGATAATACGCAGTAGAAGAGAAATTATCAATAGTTGGTAAAAAAAATATTGATGGCAATTGATAGATCAGGTTACAAAGAAAAAATAATCGATTTTGCAATATCCTTAGCAAAACCACTCGGAGCAGAGATAACAGCTATACATGTAATTGACAATTCTATTATTCTGCCAGCACCTGATGCTTATGGTAATTATATAGGAGATCAGAGTGAAGCTACTGAAGAGCGATTAAAAAAACAAGCTCACGACCTACTCAGTGAGGCTGAACTGTTGGGAGCTAAAGAAGGGGTAAAAGTAGATAAGGTAATTATTGTAGCCTCATCTTGTGCTGGTGCAATACTCGATTATGCAAAAGATAATAATGTAGATCTTGTTGTGGTAGGCACCAAAGGTATGACTGGTTTGAAACACTTTCTTTTAGGAAGTGTTGCAAATAATATCATAAGTCATGCTCATTGTCCTGTATTGGCCGTCAGGTGATTATATAGTAATAATACTACCTCATGGAAAGTATTATTATCTGCAGTATTACAGTTACATCTGAGTTACATCTGTAATATGACAGCAGTGCAATCAAACATAAAACAAATGGCTGCAGCAGCTGATTTACTACAAAGAAAGATTGTCTTAGCAACCGAAGGTTTTACAACGAAATTTTGTGAGTTAGTCTTAAAAGATAGAAATAGACTATCAAAAGAAAATGCCCTGGTAGTTGCTGAATACATAATCGCAATGAAAAGAGAAGTTAATCCTAGACAAAATTACATTAGATGCACAATCCAATTTCTTTCTGAGTTATCCAGGATTACGGATCAAAGACACTTTAAGGATATGACAGACAATGATATTTTCCATTATCTTGATTCTAGTCGTAAACCTGAAAGTCAGGATCCATTTCATAAGTGGATAGGGAGCTACAATACAAAACGCATAATAGTAATACGATTCTTGAAATGGTTGTACTACCAGGGTATTGATAGTCCTGAAAGGAGAAATGAATTATCTCGCATCCAAAGAAAACCTGAATGTATTATGGATATTCCACAGCTAAAAAGAAGAGAGAAAAGTTGCTACAAACCTACAGACTTATGGACACAGGAAGACGATTTACTTTTCTTAAAATGGGTTACAGACAAACGAGATAGGTGTTATCATACGATGGCACGAGATTTATCTGCACGACCTCATGAGATATTGAATCTAAAAATAAAAGACATAGTGTTTAAGACAACTGGAAAAGTACAATATGCAGAAGTTCTAGTCAATGGAAAAACAGGAACCAGACCTATTCCATTAATCCAATCTATTCCCTATATTAAGGAATGGCTATCAAATCACCCTAGTAGAAACAATCCAAACTCTCCTGTTTTCATAGGTTTAGGTAGGCAGAGCATGGGTAAACAATTTACTCCTGGTGGTTTGCATAATTTATACGACTATTATAAGAAAGAATTTTTCCCTAAACTCCTAGACGATCCAACTATATCAAACGAAGACAAAGATAAGATAAAGAGCCTACTAGGAAAACCATTCAACCCATATATACGACGACATTCTGCGCTGACTGAAAAATCCACCAAATTGAAACTTCATACTCTAAATCAACATGCTGGTTGGGCTACTAATAGCAATATGGCACAGAAATATATTCACTACTTTGGCAATGAAAGCTCTGATAGTTTACTAGAAGCGTATGGCGTAGTCACCAAGGATAATGTTTCGTTCAATACATTAAATCCTAAGAACTGTCCTAATTGTTATGAGGGTAATACTCAGGACTCTAAGTTCTGTACTAAATGTAGGATGGTATTGACATATGATGCATATAGCGAAACGATAGAGGAAAAACAGGTCAAGGACAAGGAGGTAGAGAATCTAAAGGGTCAAATGAAATTAATGCAAGAAGCACAAAAGGAAATCCTTGATCTATTGAGAGAGCCGAACAAGCTAGTAGATGTGGTAAAGAATGGATGAAGACTTATTTTTGTCACTCATCCAATTGCTTGAGTAGCGTGGCTATTAGTTCTTTTTGCCTAAGTAAATTTTCTTTCATAAAGTCTTTATCAAGATGATATCTATCAACAAATTCCTTTAAGCTGGTAATATTAGTTGTAGGTCCTAAAGAATTCATGTATTCCCTCATTATGTATTTCGGAAATTCCCTTTCTTCTTCTGGTGTTAAGCTTCTAAAATGTCCTCCTTCAAATATATTATTCTTTATGGCATACATCATCGACTTCTGAAAAATGAGCATTCGTTTCTCAGGAGTTGTAATTATTTTTCCATAGTATGTAAAAGCCTCTGTAACTAGATTACTATTCCGTCTTTTTTCGTAACTCTGAATTTCGTTTATGTCTATTCCCAACAAAACAGCTGCTGCAGCACCCTTATCTGTCAGAATTAACAACTTCGGTCCTCGTTTATGCTTTTGTTCAGCTTTCAAGTAATGATCCTTCATAAGTAATAACACACTTTCGTATACCGTAGGTTGTTTTATTCCAAGCTCTCTAGCAATATGGTTGGGATTATCTGTCTCAGCCGTACATTCAAACATATGCTTCAATATCTTTTGTTGAAGTTCTCCTAATCGCTTAGTATAGGCTTTCATTGTGTTATGCCCTACACACCCTATACTATACACTATACTTTAAATATTCCTATTCCTACCTAAGAATTATTTGACAGCACGATATCTGATATAATACCACTTAGCCTTGCTATATTATTTCACAATCTCCAATATTTGTATCAATACTAGACCGAGTCTGTAATCCTCATTTCTGGGATGCCAGACTGCATTTCCAATTCACTTTCAGCTACAGTGTGATAATACCCGTTATGTTCATTGATCCCTTAACCATTTTTATATCAATCAAATGTACTATAAGTTCATGAGCAAATTTGATTCAATAGATGACAGTCTAGTTTCACATATTATCTACCGGGTTCCTAAAAACAATCATGACGCAATGTTGAAGCTATGCAAAGAAGCCTACGATATGTTGAAGCAACATGGCATTCTACACTATGACATTTTCAAGTTAAGCAATAACAATGCGCCAATGGATGGGTTTGATAACATTGCCAATACCGTTTCAGCAAACCAAGACGAGGAAGTATGGATCGAGTCAATCTATTACAAAGACCGACAGCATATGAAGGAAGTAATGTCAAAGATGGAAAAAGACAAAAGAATGGGCGAATCGATGAAACAATCTATGGCCCTACTACCTCCTGGTGCAAAGTTTATTATGGGTGAGTTTGAACGCCTCAGACTCTAGACTATAAATGGTTACTTTCTACAAGATACACTGTATGAATGAATGCCAGATACTATTACACACTGAAGCACTTTAAGGATTGCTCTCAGGTTTGACTCTTGCTATGATTGCTGTTGTTTGATTGTTTGATATAATTTAGTGAATTCAGGATAGCGCTTAGAATCCTTTTCATCTTTTGACACATACTTCAGGAACATATTTTCGTAATAGTCAATCAAAGTCGGTTCGAGCTGCTTTAGGATTTTCTTATCGCTGATGAACTTTTCATTGATCAAGAAGCAAAGCCATTCTATATCATTGAACATACGGTAAACCCATTGCTTCCGAGAGATGTCATGTTCAGAACCTGGATGTACTTTAGCTAGCTCGACCTCTGCATCTCTCCAAGAGGACATGATTATGTTCGTCTGCGTGATTTGATCTAGTTTCTTTGAACGCCTAAACGTTATAACTGTGTAGAATAATGCTGCTGCATATATCCCGGCTGCAATAATTTGAATGTAATCTGATGTTGTAATAACAACCATGCCTAGATTTATAGGAGAAGAAAGTATGATTTCAGAGTTAAGTTTGTTGTTGTTGTTGGCTATTCAGGTCAGGTCATCTCAGTCATTGCCTTTGCCAGCAGGGTTAGCACAGATCTAATCTAAGGAAAAACGGTCAGGGTACTTTGCTATAGTAGACGCGCTCAACAATCTAATTGCACCCGGGTATCCCGGGATAATTTCGTATTCTACCATAACTTTCGCTTACCTTATAACTTGTATAAGTCTCTTAAATTCTTCTCTAGAGTTGAAAATAACCCGGGTATCCCGGGTATCATCTGATAGTCCCGATCGTAGGATAAATCAACAATTGTGTGTGGTCCAGTGCCTCTAGTAGGAATTCCACATTTAGTGATTAAAGTAACTGCATTATCCTTAAAAGGCATTGCAAGTGTCTTTTATCATTGACGGAAAATTAATGATAATCAAGACACCTGAAAGTCAATATGACAGTCAAATCGGAGGGGCAGAGAAATTCATCGACTCTATCAAAAGGAGACAGAATCCCTTCAACCTGGCTCATTCAAATAAGAACTGCAGGACATGGATTAATGTATCAGTATCCAGATCAATTTAGTAGAGTAGTATCCACGTTCTTGGAGACAGTTAGATAGATAACTACCGTCAGGTCATGATATTTTTGGTCACGGCAATTTTCTATCCAATGCTTAAAACTATCAAAAGCAAGGAAGAGCGATTTGTAAGTTCAAATAAGAAGAAGCGAGATCAAGTCGATGCGTTAACTGACAGAGATACTTTGCAGTAAGCAGTGTAATGAATAGTTCTATGTTATAAATAAGCAACGCGCGAAACCCATATGTGACATGTGCACCGTAGAATGTCATGTCCAAAGCCGATCTTCACCAGAGACTGAAGAGAGCATACGAGATAACACTTAGTGTTAAAGGTAGAAAGTCAGGCAGAGATATCTCTAGGCCAGTCTGGTTTGTGCATGAAGGCAACACTCTATATCTGCTTCCAGTTCAGGGCTCTGACACCAACTGGTATAAGAACCTCCTAGTCGATCCAACACTGAAGATTTCTGCAAATGGCGTAGAAATATCTGAAAGGGGTAGACGAATAACAGACAGTAATAGGGTTGACGATATCGTGAGGAAATTCAGGTCTAAATATGGCGAAGGGGATGTAAAAAAGTATTATCCAAAAACTGATGTAGCGGTTGAAGTCCAGCTCTGACAGATCTTCCTAGGAACTGGCGTAGGCTAGGAATTAGTTAATTATAGAGTCATGCAAAATGTACAGTATAGCTTTCAATGTACAAAAAATTATGACCTAGTTAGGTCAAACCGACAGGATAGACAAAGGCATTTCCAGTTAATAAATCTCTTGTATATTTACGTGTAACATTTACCAAATACCATGTATTGTCTTTTATTACAATCCTCACATAGTCCTGATATAGTTTTGTTTTGTGCGTTAGATACATCTCCCGCATTCTTATGAAATTTCATAGTAGAGTTGCTCTATGAGCATAAGTCATAGGAAATATAGTTTGTGACTAGCAATATGCCTTCCTATTCTTGAAGTACTTTATGAACAAATGAGATTGCGATTGATCCTTCGCCCACTGCTGATGCAACACGCTTGATGCTGCCACCTCGCACGTCTCCTACCGCGAAAACACCTGGCAAACTGGTTTCAAGCAAATATGGTTGACGCATGATAGGCCAGCCTGCTGCGCTAAGATTATCTGGCGATAGATCCTGACCTGTCTTTATGAAACCTTTATCGAGTGCGACGCAGCCATCAAGCCAACTGGTGTTTGGATCAGCACCCGTCATGACGAATATGTGTCTGATCTTATGCTCCTCAGTCTGTCCTGTTTGATTGTTGTGCCAGCGAACGAATTCTAGATGATCGCCCCCTTCGATCGCTACGATCTCAGTGTACGGCCATAATACTATCGTAGCAGTTTCTTCGATCCGACGAATCAGGTAGCGCGACATGCTCTCGGCTAACCCGGCTGACCTGACGAGCATGTGCACGCGCTTCGTAGTTTCAGCCAGAAATACGGCTGCCTGACCGGCTGAGTTTCCTCCGCCAACCACAATCACTTCTTCTCCGCTACACAACTGTGATTCCACAAATGTCGCACCATAGTAGACGCCTGCACCTTCAAAGCGCGACAAGTTTTTGCATGGCGGCCTTCGATACTCAGCTCCGGTTGCTATCACGATACTGCGTGCAGGAATTCGAGCTCCACTCTCAAGTTCTACTATGTATGGTTTACTGTCGCAGATAAGTCGTGTGGCCTTAGCAATGAGTATGTCTGTACCGAACTTTTGAGCCTGGACATACGCCCTGCCTGCCAGATCTTGACCTGAGATTCCTGTAGGAAATCCCAAGTAATTTTCTATTCTTGAGCTTGAACCAGCCTGGCCACCAGGAGAACTCGTTTCCAGTACCATAACGTCAAGCCCTTCTGATGCGCCATACACCGCGGCTGCCAGTCCTGAGGGACCAGCGCCGATAATTAGGAGATCGCGCACATGGGTTTGGTCAATAGATTCATTAAAACCAAGGCAGTCTGCGATTTCTTGGTTAGTGGGATTGCGCAGCACTAATTGACCTCGACAGATCAATACTGGTATTTCACCGGGAGATATTTGGAAACTATCCAATAGATTCTGTACTTCAGAGTCGCGTTCTAGATCCATATTGGAATATGGCTGTCCATTGCGCATCAGAAACCCTTTGATTCGAAGGGTACTGGCAGAATATGCTGACCCAATAAGTACAATATCCCCAACACCAGCAGCTATTAACTCTACTCTACGTAGGATGAAAGCCCTCATTAGTATCTCACCAAGTGCATTATCATTCTGTATCAAAGCTAGCATTTGTTGCCGATCCAGTTCTATTACCTTACCTGGCTTAGTGGCACGAACACGGAAGAGACTCCGCCTGCCGGACAGTGTGCCGACCTCGCCAGTGAACTGGCCGGATTCATAGGTTGTGATAAGGGTCTCAACAGGCACCGAAGGTCGCACAACCTCGAGCTCCCCGGAGATAACCACAAATAATGGTGCCGCTCTATGTCCCTGCTCATAGAGCACTTCGCCTTCTTCCATTGAGCGTACGTGTCCGCGCGTTGCAATACGATCAATTTGAACCGATGTTCATT
>Ga0193700_1000019_pt1 | contig 39241 bp, 40 predicted proteins | sample U3s1metaG_FD_143057 | JGI IMG/M metagenome (GOLD analysis project Ga0193700, IMG submission 143057) | Soil microbial communities from a riparian zone of the East river system, Colorado, United States - U3s1 | ecosystem: Environmental > Terrestrial > Soil > Riparian zone | place: USA: East River... | reverse complement strand
ATTAAACCATCTTTTATAAGAGCCAAGTAAATTTACAAATTCATGCCAGGATATAATCAAGAGTATGAATAAGGAAGCTGAATACTGGAAGTTGAAACTTGGACTTTCAGAACTACTAGGAGAAGGTGGATATTATAAGGAAACTTATAGATCTGATAAAGTGATTACGTTGCAATTTGAAAAAAATGGCGAACGTTCAATTTCAACTTTAATATATTATTTGCTTGATGGGAATCAATTCTCAGCTTTCCACAAATTGAGATCCGATGAAATATGGCACTTTTATGTAGGAAGCTCTCTCACTTTGTATGTTATAGATAAGAAGGGTGATCTAGAGCATATCAAGTTGGGTAATAATTTAGAAGATGGCGAGTGTTTCCATGCAGTAGTGAAAGCACACTGCTGGTTTGGTGCAAAGGTCAATAACCGATCTTCATATTCTTTACTAGGATGTGTCGTTTCACCCGGTTTTGATTATAAGGACTATGAACTTGGGGAAAGAAAAAAACTTGTCGAGGCTTATCCTCAACATAGATCAATTATAGAAGAGCTTACAAGAATTCCCGATGCCTAGTAGTAGGCGCTGTTGGCTAGGAATCATATCATTTTACCACGTGGTAATCAGCTCGACTAATGGCTCACATGTCCAATTTGAAGCGTAGAGTTCATTTTATCCTAGCATACATGCATATAGACATTATCAGTCCCTAAGAAGTAGTTGTCGGTAGTGGATTAGTGGTAATAGTATTAGTAGTAGTAGTAGTAGTAGTGGTAGTAGAACTAGATACCCTCATACAACTTCTCTATTAGATATTACGACTTTTTTTATTATATCAAAACTTTTGTTAGACTGGGCATCTTTAATAGTATATAGAATTTTATATTCTCCTTCAGGTATTGGTGTATTCTGAGTCACAGTGATTGTTAGTTCTGCTTCCGTATTCTTACGATGTGAAGTAAATGCAAATTGAGGAAAATCTATGCTTGCAGACTTATTATCAATCTTGGAGGAAATGATCACACTTGGAATTAGTTTTACATTATACAATGCGTTTCCGCTCTCATCTGTCAGTTTTTTATGTGTAAATCCAATGGGTTCCACGTATAGAACTATGGGTTCTCCAGGCTTGAAGATGTTTGATCGATGCTCATCGTATATTCCATAACCATTAACAGAATTTGGAATAACAAAGGTAGCAAATTCAGAGCTAAAGTTTGATTGTTCCCAGGATCTTAAGTACTGTTCTCTTGCTTTTATAAATTGACTATCAGGACTGATAGTACTGCTATTATTACTATTATCATTTAACCCCTCTATCGTAGTCTCATTTCGCGATACGTTTGTAGCGTTTGTAGTGGAGTTATTGTTAGTAACATTCCCGTTAATATTAGTACTGTTATTACCACCACTATTATTGGATGGTGCTGCCTCAGCTTTATTGCTAGATATTACTGAAACCGCTACAATTATTGTAGCAATCATCACAAGCATACCAATTGTGGCTATTAGCCCTTTATTCGGGCTTGATTCTTTAAACATTAAGAAAAGAAGTCTATTGACGCTTTATATTTTTATATCGAGTGAGATCTAGTGAATATAATTTCATCGATAGATATAAGAGGAACAAGCTCAAGCAATAAGCCTGGGATGAGGCATTAATAGATCAAGCCACATAGCAAAAGATTTGGAAAACAAATAACAAAAAAATACCATAATGCCCAAAACATATCCAAATACACAAAAGGTACACTCCACTTGGCCCTCAAGTAACGATCACTCTATCATAATGAATGCTATTGTGACATATAATAAATAACGATCTATCTTGGTTTATCATATCCATTTGATATTTAGTCCTACAGTTCTATATTGATAATAAGTGACATCGAGAGCTATTTATTATCGAGTGATGCCATAGAATAATATGAATATGTCACACGGTAAGTCAGATGCACTCCAACCTCTTTTGCTAATTTTTGTTTTATCCTTTTCTATAATATTAATAAATATTCCACAAGCATATGGACATGCGGCTGTCGCTGCGGATCATGGGTCGGTAAAGATAATAAATCAGTTATCCTTTAGGGGCTTGGACGGAAAAATAAATCTTATTGGTGAAGTGCAGAATCCAAGAAGTGTACCTGTTGAAGTAGAATTGGGGCTAAATGTTCTGGCCAAAGACCATATCAGCAGCCTATTTTTAACTCATATCAAAGAAGCAACTTATGGCAGAATTATTTATCCGTCTGCTGTTTCGCCCTTTAAATTCACAGTTGGATCTGACAAGTCAGTTATAGGAGATCCATATATTGTCAATATAAAAGAGGTGAGCCTACCAAGATACGATAATATCGTATTCTTAAACTACTCTAATGTGCCTCGTCCAGCAGATGGGGCATTTATTGGAACTGTAAAGAATACTGGTCCTTTTGACCTTCACAACGTGACTGTCTATGCATCCGTACACGGCATAAACGGCACGCAAATTGATTCAGTTAAAAGTAATGCATTTCCTCTTCTAAAGCCAGGTGAAGAATTGCCCTTTATTGCAAGGCCAGATGGCGCTTTAAGATCAAAGATACTTTATTTTAGTTGTGCAGCCTTCGATATTAATCCGAAAATGAATACATTGGATACAGGCAAAGGTCATTTCATTTCATACGATCTGCAGGGTGCAGTAGCGATAAGTGATTTGAGGTATGATACTAAAACGGATAGTATGGTGTTTGATGTAAGGCATTATGATCAACACGGTGGGCCGCTTAATCTAAAGGTGATCAAGGTTTCTCAGAATCATCCCGTCTCAGTTATAATGGATGGGCAATTAGATAAAAAAGCATTGATAAGAGTGGATGGAAAAATGGTGCATATAGACATATTCGTTCCCTCATTATCACCGTCCACGTCATCACCATCATCATCCTATCATAATGTGCAGATCAAAGGAATATGACACATCGTTTATGTTGTTCTTTTTTGTTGATAGACACTATTTTATAGGCAAGCAATCTCAGAGAAATAGACTTAATTGCCTGGGGTAATGATGATTTCACCTACCAATCCAGCATTAGATTAATAATTAGCACATATGTCACAATATTATGATAGTACCATAGCAGACATCTTCGAAGTGCTGATCAGAATAATTGATTGATTGACTGATTATTCCTCCATAATAAACTACAGTTCTTTAAGCTTATCTAGATCTGTATTGCCAGAATAGACCCTTATCAACTCTTCATCAATATCGTTTTCTGGTACTCCAAAAAAATTTAAAGCTTCTTTTATTCTTAGATTTTGCTGTGAGTAGCCGGCTTGAAATTGGTCACTACTATTACTATCATTATTGTGGCCCTCCTTCTTCTTCATTTTATTTCGAGCTTTAAGAAGAGTTTCAGAAGTCTCTACTAACAGAGAATTGGCAAACGAGTTCCATTTCTCTAATTCAGCTGATAAATTATCGGCATCCTCTAATATAGCAACTAATTTAGCAAAGGCTGCTATCACTCCTACCCTGTATTTCTGTAATTGTATTTTCAATGGATCAAAGTCAGGTATCGATGAAATTTCACGGCAGACAAGGAATTGATATTCATCAAGATTCTTTGCAATGCTAGCCGTTCTAGTTATATTAGGATATTTTCCACGAAGCAAATTGATGTTAACTGACATTTCTCTGGATAATCCATCTAATTGAGAGATAACCAGTTCTTTAGAGGTAATGCCATCTTCAGCCAATACCTTCGTGCATTTTATGCCCGAGGTGATGTATTTATAGATAATCTGCTGAACTAAACTAGACAACATATATCCTTCTTCTATCTTTAGATAGACACATATTCTTACTTATGGTTACAACAATAATAATAAGGATAACAATGTCGTTTCTAAAATTAGGTTTTCAGAAAAAATTTATTTCGTTAAAGGCTTCTTGAACTCTATGTCTCGTTATAGATGTCCTAACTGCAACTCTCATAGTTCAATAGATGTGAACAAAGTGCATGACGGACGGCTGATGTTTGCTTGTTCTAGGTGCAACGTTTGTGCTCTTGTGCCTTCTATGGTTACCCACGATGACGCGTATATGGAATTCTTGGATATGTATGATAATGGACATATCACAAAGGTCGAAGATCTAAAATCGCTGATGCAACAGGAAAGACTTTTGCGTCCATATTCTGAAATAGACGCCATGATTTTACATAATAATGCTAGCGAGAACGAAATGCTCAAAACCGTATTATATTCCCAAAAAAATTATGTTGTTGACTATAGGGTAATTCAGGAGCCCGAACCTGAACCTGGAGGCGCACTTACAGACCTTCCAATAGATGAGGCTATCATTACTGCTTTAGCTGGAAGGCAGATCAAGAAGCTATACAGATTTCAAGAAGAGTCAATAAAGAAAATTCTGCAAGGAAAAGACGTAGTTATTGTTGCCCCGACTGCTTCTGGCAAAACAGAGGCATTTTGTTTACCTATTGTACAAAAAATCGCCGAAGAAGGTCAATATCAGTTTGCGCCGCTGTCGTCTTCGTCGTCGACGTCATCTTCTAGAATAAAAAGGCCAGGAAGAGTATTTGCGATATTTGTTTATCCTACAAAGGCTCTCGCTAGAGATCAATTACCTAAGATAAAGCACTTTGCAGAACCTCTAGGATTGCATGTCAATATTTTTGATGGAGATACCTCTAAGGAACAAAGGGAATACATCTTGTCCGTTAGTGTCCCTGAGATTATCGTTACAAACTTTGACGTACTTCATTACCATCTTTTGAACAGAACAAATTTTTCACGTTTAATTAGGACAGCCAAGTTTTTAGTCATAGATGAGGCACATATCTATACTGGTGTATTTGGAGCCAATGTTCATTATATCATAAAGAGACTTGAAAGGTTATCTACAAATAAGAAGATGCAAATAATAGCTGCATCAGCAACTCTGCCAAATGCAGGTGAGTTCTGCATGTCCCTCTTTGGAAGAAAAATGGACGTTGTATATGGCAAGGGACGAAGAGGTAAAATTAACTTTGTGATCTTATTTCCATCATTACACTCTCATAGAACATTGATGCTTGATCTTGTCAAGCAGACAATTTCAAGAAATCATAAAACAATTGCCTTTAACAAGTCCCATTTGAGTTCAGAGCTCTTAGCATTTTATTTATCTAAACAAGGAATACGAATAAGGGTACATAGGGCTGGACTCTTACCGTCAGAGCGTAAAATAGTAGAACATTCATTTAGAAACGGCTCATTATTAGCGATCTCTGCTACACCTACATTGGAGTTAGGCATAGACATTGGCGATATAGACGCTATAGTGTCAGATATTGTTCCCATCAACAGATTGACTCAACGTCTGGGAAGAGCAGCAAGAACTGGGCAGGAAGGATACGCCTTCCTTGCATTAGGCAACGACCCTATAAGTCAATATTACAAAGCACATCCAGATGACTATCTTGCTGATCAAGAATTGGCATATACTGATCCTTCCAACCCCTTTGTACAAGAGTACCAAGTTCTCGCAATGGCTTGTGATAGGCCTATATCAGTTGCAGAATCATCTCCTATCATAGAAAATGCTATTCAGAAACTTATTTCAAATGGGCTTCTTCAGCTCCAAAACGGCAAATTTATACCTGACTTTAAAAAGTCAATGGAGATTTTAAGAGACTTCAGCATTAGAGGTATTGGAAGCAGTATAGATATAATCTTGGATGGGAAATTGATTGGTGAGCGGTCGTTGCCGCAAGCACTTGAAGAACTTCATGATAACGCCGTTTATTTTTTATCTGGAAGAAGATATCAGGTTAAGAAACTTCATTTTGATCGTAGAAACCAAGAAAGATACGAACTGCATCAGCAACGTCAACAACAACATCATCGCCAACAACAACAAGAGCAAAAATCATCAATCACATCATTAACCTCAGCTTATGCTGAATTAATACGTCTTCCTAGAGACTATCCATACTACACCAGGGCTGTTGTGAATGAATGGCCTAGCATCCTTGAAACTTATGAACAGAAGAGAGTATTTGGAATAGAGGTAGCATATTGTTCTTTAAAAATTCAAAAGAAAGTAATAGGCTATTCCAATATTGAGATCGGACAGGAAATTACAAAAGGAACCAAAGTTATGCTTGAAAACCCTATAGAATTTGAGTTCATCACAAAGGGACTTGTATTTAGAGCACCGAGGCCCTTGGATACTTTGAAACTAGTTATGGACGACGAGCAATATATAGAAATGAGTGGATATCATGCTTCTGAGCATGTAACGATAGAGGGAAGTTCAATGATAACAGGAGGAGCATCGCAGGACTTGGGAGGAATATCTCTTGGTTCGTCAGGTTTGATTTTCATCTATGATGGCAGCATTGGTGGAAACGGTGCTAGTAGAGCACTTTATGACAAATTTGACAAGGCATTAGGAAGGACATTAAGAATATTGACAGAATGCTCATGCAAAAGTGAAAGTGGTTGTCCTAGATGTACGTACTCTTACAGATGCGGAAATAATAACGAATACCTCCATAAGGTTGCAGCTGCCGAAGTGTTAACCAGAATAGTCGAAGGACAGAAGACAGAGATTATTGGGGACGATGTGCCTACAGATCGTCCTCTTGTATGAGATAGAAACATAGACACTTAAAACGTATATCATTTTAGCCTACAATAGAATAACAATACAGGAAACAATTCTTTGTTTTTAAGTTAATAAATTTAATGGACTGGTCATCTGAGCATTCAAATTAGCTTTGTTGTTAGGGTCGTTAGTACTTCTGCCTGAAGAATGTTGATAATCAAAAATATAGATCATAAATATGAATATTAACCCGCTGATAATTAGGGCTATACCAGCATATATTAGCAGCCTTTTGTTCTTTCTTATGTCCACCATACATATACATCAATCAGAAGGACAACCTTATACGTTTCCCTCTCATCATTCATTATTCGCTCTTCAAGTGTTATTAAATTCAAGACATTCTAGTCACATTATAGTGAAACGAACACTGACATTTCAGGATTGATTCAATATACTTAGGATTGTTATTACTGAATTGTTATTCTTTTATGTGAATAATGAATAATGATGTTTCAGTCACAAGGTAATCTTATTTATTAGTCCTGATAATCCTTCATTGTATGCCGATAGTTAACATCGCAATGTACAGTGGCAGAACACAAAGAGAAAAAGACCGATTGGCAGAAGCAATTACTGAAGATGTTGCAAAGATATTGAATGTAGATAAAAAAGAAGTCATTATAGTAATTGAAGAGGCTCCGCATGGCAATTGGTATTCCTCTGGTGTTCGTCTTTAATAGATCTACCTCTTCATCTACCACTGCAAAATTGTAGATTTTGGGTTGCCTAACTTCTAGAAATAGAAGGCTTCTGCTTTCCTGCAGCCACTTACGAATACATTATTAGCTGGTGGATCCTAACAGACACTAGACCTTCGATTTAAATAATGACGTCCTAGTATCGTCGTTCGTCATTTTCAATGTTTCACTAAGTTTTGTCTTGATTTCTGATAGTTCTATCTTGACTCCTAACTGAGAAACACTCGCTAAAGATTTTGATATTGGATTAAAATGTAATGGTAATAAATTTTCTTATTCGTTATCATGATCTTAGATTTGGTATGAAAGCCACCTTTCGTTGGGTGCGAAGAATACCGAATTTGATTGTCGCTACATGTTCTCCAACGGTAGAAAATTGAGACCTAAATATTCATTATTTAATAGTATATATTATTGCTAAGTTCGATGTATATTGACATTAGAATATAATTAATTTTATTTCTTTTTTTTAGTATCATGTCTAAGGGATTCAATAAATATTAGAGATTATTGTTTGATTGTGAGCTCATTATGAATCAAAGGAACTTGGCTATTTATCTTATCGCGGTCTTTACAACTTTTATTCTTATTATACATGTTTTAGCTCCTATCCGAATCTACGCATACAATCAAACCTACACGAGTAACAATAACACATCAGGAGCATCTTCGATTAAACCCTTTGACCCCTTTTCAAATCGTCCAACTGGTGAGGTTATTACTACAATTCAACCTACAGTACCTCTGAATCCTCAGATAAGTGCAGGACCTCAAGCAAACAACACCTCAGTTGTCATTGATAAGGGTGTTGGAGATAATATCAGTAGCATTAGTAATCCCCCAGCCCTGAATGATAGTACCGCAGATGTCAGTGGCGTCCAAGTAGGTGATGGTCAAGAGATAGATACTGGGTCTGAGACTGAAGCGCTTACACCAGAGCAAGCGGCAGCAATAAAAGATAATCTTGTCATACCCGATACATCACCTTTCAAAAGTGATAAATGTATCCCTGCTGGCAGTCTTGAAAGATTTGTCCCAAATCCATTCATGAAAGACTTGAATTCCAATCGATTTATTGTGAAAGATTGCGTAACGGTCTCTGGTAAGGTAACATGGACACATTACGTTAACATTGACGGAGATGCTAATTTCAACCTTAAACTTGATAGCAAATATAAAGCTCTGCTTACACCTGCAAATAATAACCCGAAATTTAAAGGTGCGCTACATGTAGAAGTAGTTTGTCAAGGCAAAAATACTTCAAAAGACCCAGTTAAGGTAAATCAGTGCAAAGACCCCAAATACGATGGTCCAAACTTCAAAAAATTCTTGCCAAAGGTCGGAAAACATGTACAAGTTACCGGAATCTATGTGATAGATGTTCGTGAGGGTGGACATGCAGAACTACATCCGGCCTACCAGATTAAATAAATCTGATGAACACTTTAAATGAATCTAACGTAAACTACTGCCTCAACGTTACTGCCATGTAGTATCGTAAAACAACAATCACTCTCCGCTCATAGGAGCGGTTAATGAACGATATGAACGTCAATCAACGTGTAGTAATGTCATGAATTCAATACAATTCTTCTAAATTCTTATGAATCAATTTGACTGAATGAATCACCTATATAATCTAAAAATTTAAAAACTTGCATCAATAAATGTTAAACACCATTGCTAATAGGAAAAGGCTTCCGATTAAAACATAATAACTTAACACTATTAGTAATATTAATTCTATCGATTCTCATCACAAATTCCTTTGTAATTTTCTCCGGAGAAGGAAATAACAATTACAATAATACCAGCAAACGACTATCCATCGCTAGCTGGTCAACAAATGTAACATCCGCAATAGCCTTGGCTTCAGCTTTCGTAGGGTTATACTATAGGACAAAAAAACAACCTAATCCATACTACAGCAAGTACTACAACAGCAAGAAGATCCAATATTCTTTGTGTATATTTTTAACCTTATGGTTTGTTGCCCAGATTATTTGGGGGTATTATCAACAATCCCCTTATCTTTCTATTGCAGATGTGTTATGGTTAATTGGGTATGTGTTTTTTGGCTATTTCTTATTTAGCTTGTACAATATGTTAAGGAAGAAGTTTATTCAGTCACATGTTGTCGTTTTGGTATCGGTGATTATTGTCATATCTTTGGCTTACATGGTAGATCTAGTTGTAAGTACATCGCAATTGTTATCGAGTCACGAAGTAGCTTTCGGAGTATTATTAGTCGATATTGCATACCCGATACTTGATGGAATATTGCTTGTTCCTGCAGTCTTGATTCTTTGGAGTTTGTTAAGCGGTACAAAACAAGAACAAGGACCAAAACAACAACAACAACAGCAACAGCAACAGCAACAACATTATGCTTCTTTTAATTGGATACTATTGTCTTTATCAATGATAATTTTCGCTATAGCCGATGGTAGCTTTGCGTATTTTTCTGCATTCAACATAACTACGGTCCAAAATGAGGTGTGGATATTGGATATGCTTTATAATACAGCTTATCTAACATTAGCCGCTGCATTAATTAGATATAGCGACTTCCTTATTTTGACTGCAAAATATCCATATACCAGTAGCAAATCATTATAGATAGACGAATATCATTGGTTCCACCACAACCCAACTCGAAGTTACTATGTCAGCCTTGAACACTACACTAAATAAAATAACTAATAGAACAATGTGCACACCAGGGCTATTAGTATTCTCAAGTATACTACATTAACATAAAATAGATTACATCAACGATTGTTTTTTATCTGTCGGTTGCAGAAGAATAAATATAATTATGAAGCCACTGGACGAAACTGACGTTAAAATACTTAAAAAATTGCTATCTGACGCCCGACTATCATACCGAAGGATAGCCGAAGAGATAGGCGTTTCACCACCTACCGTGCTTAAAAGAGTACAAGATTTAGAAAAAGCCCGCATTGTCAAATCGTATTCTGCAGTACTTGATCATGAAAAATTAGGGTATGACCTGACTGCAATTATTGAAGTAATAGCTGTTAAGGGTAAGATATCAGATGTCGAAAAGCATATTTCAGATTTTCCAAACGTCTGTGGAGTATATGATATAACCGGCCTAACTGACATGACAATAATTGCAAAATTCAAAAATCGCAAAGAGCTTAGTAATTTTGTAAAAAAAGATTTGTCAATGCCATATATTGAAAGAACCAACACTCACATCGTATTAATAACTGTGAAAGAGGATTTTCGGTTTCTGGATAGTTTGCAAAAATAAAGTCATTCTATAAGTTTGAAAATAGATAAGCTTGGGCTCAAATACGCATATAGACAATACAGCCAGATTTAGTAATTATTTTTGAGCAAAGGACGACCCCTTTATACCTGATAAATATACTTATCAACGGTCAAATTGAAACTAACAAATGTCAAGTTCTTCTAAGGTTTGCCTTACATCTGTTTAGTCGTTGTTAAAAGAACTTTATATATATGTACGATCCATAGGATGGCATGTTTGAAAACATAAACCTAGTATTCGTATATGTGAGCCTCGGATTCGCTGTCGCATACTTGGCACTAGAAATAGCTTGGCACTATACAGCCTGCAGACTACCTGACAAATCAATAAAACCGTGCGTATTTAAGCAAGCCAAAATAATGGTTGCCCGTAACCAACCAAAAATACGGTAAAGCAGCAAATTACTATTGCTATATAGTATTACTGCTGCTACTACTGCTGCTACTTAGTTGAAACGCCCTAGATAAAAAAAGGGCTTTATTGCTTGAAAAACTGTCTTGATTGGACTGCTGCTGTAGAAAAGAACGAATTCCAAGCTTTTGCAGCACTTGTGTTAAACTCAGTTACGGCATCAATTGTTTTGTTGTAGCTTCTGAGATTCTCTCTTGCTGCATCTAGCATATTGGTTGTTAGCTGGTTGTTAACGGCAGCTGTTCTGATCATAGTATTAACAACTTCATTTGATTGCTTTGTAAATTGCTCTACGTAGGGTGTTGCTACTGGAGGGTTCCAGTTGCTATTATTATTACTATTATTAAACGCCTTTTGAAATGAAATTGCAGTATTTATGATGTTCCTAGTTGTATCAATATAGTCTAACTGGAGATTAGAGATTGCTTGTGAATACTGTGGTTGTGCCTTTGTCCACTCATTTACGAACTTAACAAGATTTTCGTTCAATGTGTCGTATATCGTCTGTGCGTCAGTTGTTAATCGAGCGTTAGTATTATTGGCATCTTTTGATTTATCGTTGTTGTCTACCATTTTTGTTGTCATCAGTAATAGACGAACCATGTATATAAACATTGGTAATAAACGGTAGTGATTGCCATCTAACACCCACAGATGTCCCAGAGCAAGAATACTTCTGGAAAATGACGAAAACTGTCTACTCTCATTATATCATTTGACGTATAAGCAGATCATGAATCCGTCCTTTTGAATAAAGTATTACCAATTATTAAAAAAGAAGGTTATCTGTAGAATGCTTTTTACTGCAGGAGGCTAGAGGTGAAGAAACTACGTTGTTGGTCATAACGTGAAAAATTGCTAGAGCTCACATATCTTTAGTGTATATTATATTAGTATTCAATGAAAGCATAGATAACTTCCTACTGGTGCAAACAATGCTTTCTGTTAAACTGATGGCTGAACGACTCTAATTTATTTGGGAAAATTCAGCTAATGACAATTCATATATACCTCAGTCTCAGTTTCCTTACGATATAATTGGCTGATAACGTACAAAATTGGGACGCTACTTTTCACAAAACAGTTAGATCAAAGGATGGAAAGCTTGTGGGAAACGTTGATGGTGTAGCTGAAAGTTCAGTATTTGTGTCTACTGAGGGTGCACGAACACGTTACAAGATACCGAAACATATTGTAGAAGGCTTTGATGGACACGAAGTACTATTAAAGGTGCCTCATTTAGAGCTGGAAAGATTTAAGGGCGGCGCCGATGAGGGCTTTAGAGAAGTAAAGTAAAGAAAAGTAAAATAAACAAAATGAACCAAATAAGACCAAGAGAATCAGAATTTCTACAGGACTCTTAGTTGTCTTATTTTTTTTACTATCATTATTATTGGCCGTTAGTCGATGATCTTGATACCTAGCTCTAAAACAAGAAGAACGGCAACAAAAGTCCGGTCTAGATTGAGCTGTATTAAAGCGAAGTTTACATTTCCCTGACCTATTGAAAGCAGCGATTCGTATGAACGTCAACAATACCATACTTCAAGGTTAATCTTTGGTCTTTGAAACAATTAGTCTATCTTTATCTATCTTTACAATCAACTTATCACCAGCCTTGAAAGGAAATAAACTATCCTCAACAAAGCCCTTTTCTAGAAAAATCGAATGCCTATAGGTTTTAACTCCAGTTTTTGCAGATTCAGACTCAACCTTATATAGTTTCGTTTTAGTCTGGTAGACCATTTTACATTGCTAAATAGCCTTATTATGAGATATATTTAAGTATATACATAAAACGTTTTTAGGTATATATGTAAGTATATAACTTTTTTATACTATATGGGATATACATATGTATGAACCTAATAAAATCTGCTAACAAAACCAGAGGCAGACGAAATAGGGTCGAGCGATGTCTACATCAATGCAAGCAGTGTGGCGTACTTTTTGAACACGTTGGAAAAGCTGTTGCCTCCGCTGCTGGATTTTCATGGGATACAAAATTTATGGTAGCCAAATGCCATGGATGTAAAAATTTCGGATTAGGAGCCCCCTGTTAGAGGAGGAAGAATAAAATTGAGTACAACAGTAAACCACAATATAGTAACAAAGCTAATTGAAAATTGCTATAACGAATCAGAGATAGACAAGAAGGTTCAAATTCTATACAGAATAAATTCGCTTCTTCCTGCAGTATTTCGTATTAACATACCCTCATTGATTACCGATGATTATATTGATACAGCATTGTATGGAATTGAAGAGAATATACGCCGAAGTGGATATCACTAGTTGCCACTGCCCATTACACTAATCCCAAATAACGTAAATCCGCTACTATAGCTACTAAGAAAGCTGCCATAAATACAATAGTTACAATCTGGGCTAGTACCTTATTCAAAAAGTCTGACAGAGTAGTTTGTGTTGTATCAGTAGATAATGATTTATCTTCTTCAGTCATAGCTGCTTTCTTATCCTTCTTTGTTGCTCCTGATTAGCCTAGCTCCTCCCCACAAAATTCAATCCTAATCATCATCATTATTTGATTCAAAGCATTCTCTACAATGCCCAGCGAAATAATAGAATTCCATAGTATCTATAAATTTCAAACAATTTTTACAGATCATTGCTGCTGTTATCAATCTAACTACTGACTTGTTAATCATTGTATGCTTTAGGGTTATTCTATTTACTCTATACCCTGCTTGCTTGCATTCTTTTGTTCTTACAGTAGTAGAATCTCTAATACCAAGGAGTTACATAATATCTCGAAGTTCAATTTCAATTCCCTTGACCTTGGAGGCATTACAGACATTTACATTCAGACGTAGTACTTTGCCAATTACGGAAGTACCAATGGGAGAGAAAATTAAGTTTTCTGGAAATTCAGAAAGTCTAAGTAGACTTGAGCTTATCATGCTAGATGGTTTGTGAAAATGAATATTCTCCTTAGAAAAGAGTCTAAAAGTGATTATACTATCCTTTATTACAAGATTTACATAATCAGGTAAACGCTAAACTCGATCATCTTCTTATCATTCAAAGTAGTCGTTTTCAGACTAAAATTATTTTTGTAGCTAGATTTTTCTAGTCTTATCGTTGCGAACTATTATCGACTTAATTTGATACAGATACTAAGTAATAATCCTTTTTTAGCACCAGGTTAAATTAGTCTTATTGAGAGTAACAATCGCTGCAACGGCAGCATCTGCTATAATATTACTCCTTATCCTAGGAGCTATAATCACGCCTTTTAATATAGTATTTGCAAAGAAGAATTCAAATGGAGGCAATAACAACGGCAACGCTAATAAGCAAAAAAACGATCCAAACAGTAGTAGCAGTCCTCCTCCCGATCAATCCACTAATTCTGGAGATCATTCTTCTTCTGCAGATGCAAATCCATCATCATCACCACCACCAACGACACAACTAGACTGTAGTAAGACACCCAAAGACCCAGCGTGTCCCCCAAAAACAACGCCACCAAAGGAAGATTGTATTGCAAATCCGACAGATCCTCTCTGTCCACCGGCAACTCCAGCACCAAAAGAAGAGAATAATACCTCCTCAGTAAAGAAAGCAGCAGCTTCACCGCTAGTACCAGCTGTTCTTTCTCCAAAAGATAAAGGCCCCGACAATAGCTGTTTATTCTTCCCTGAGCTACCGCATTGTGCACCAGATAAAGAGGGAAAATGTCCTGCCAATTTCTTCATGAATGGCGATGGGCAATGTGTGCCGAATAAGAAATGTCCACCAGGCTTTGAAAATCATGATAACGATGAAAGTGGTACTTGTTGGCCTAAGGATAAGAATAGTCCATCTATAATTTGTCCTCCAGGAGTGAATCCACCACACTGCGTGACTCATTGTCCTCCAGGACAGCATCCAAACCAGTTCTTCATATGCGTTAAAAACAACGTAATAGTCATACACAAGACAGTAACGAAAGTCGTACACATCACATCGAACAATGATCAAAATTCCATGGTCACAAGAAACACAAAGATAACAGATAAGTTAACCGTGGGTCAGGCAATAGATGGATGCAAAGACCTTACAAAGAAAAGTCTAGACAATGCACTAAAGAAATCTTGCAACATAATGATGGCCGCGACCTTCAACTATTGCATGACACATACGAAATTGTGGCTGACTGATTCTAACATATGCTCTGACAATCTCTATCTCAAGAACGTGCAGCCCTATCTAGCAGAGAATGTGAACATCAAACTCTTTCCTGCTACAATATACAACATAAGGCCATAGTAGCAGTTGAAAGAGTAGTGACAAATGGAAAAGGGAATGCTTGAGACAGAAGGAGCGAGCGCTGCTAGATATCATACAAAATGGGTGCCCTAGCCTTGTAGCTCGTTATACACCAGCAAATATTTTACCACCATCTTTATCATAAGAACAGGTTTTGCTAGAGATCGGAAAAGGCTTTTATGCTTATTATTCTTCTACTCAACAAACAGGACAGACAGACACGAATTACATCCCTGCATTCCCAATGTCTATTCTCATTTCCTGTTTCCACAAAATATCGCATTTGGAATTCCTAGACTTCGTTATTATTTACAAAAGCGAAGTTATGGTTAGTTCATAGCTGTGAGTATAAATCTCAATGATATTGCCAAATGGATCTTCGCAAAAGGCTATCTTATAACTTTTATCTGGAACGATCTCCCAAATTTTAGTCCGCTGCTTTCCTCCACTTTCAGAAATTTTTTTGCATAATTCTTCAATATTAGGATCAGTTATACAAATATGAAAAAAACCAGATCTCCAGTATTCAAAGTTATTGTCAATACGCCGTTCTGCTCTTGGATCAATATATTCAAAGATTTCAAAACCTATTTGATTACCCGAACTAAGCCAGACCACTCGCATTTTCTTAAATTTTGGACCGTGAATGTCCTTGAGTGCCATACCCGTTAGTGATTCATCAGCCACAAATTCTACAGGTCCCCTTACTACATCAAATCCAAATATTTCCTTATACCATTTTATGGCTTTATCTAGATCAGGTACACTGATTGCAATATGATTTAATGTCTTAGGATATATTACTGGCATTTCCATTTTCTTATCACATCTCATGTTATGTCATTTCCTAATAATTCTTTGTTGGATCTTCAACTTCAGTTTGTTAAGTGGTCTATTAATTATTAGCCTAGATGTTACACGCTTAGTTTATCGACGTCACACTCATAATCATTAACACAACAAAGAAAGAAGGATCCGATCTCTTGAAAATGATGTATTATCATCTACCCGCTCCGGGTAAACCCAAGACCTTTGTCGGCGATCGATAATCACTTTGGGTGTGTATGCCTTCATTTGTCACAACTCTTACTGCACTTACTACGGTATCAGGCTTTGGATAGAAATAGTATGATTGACCAGGGTCGAGGAAAGACAAATGCTGTGTATCGTTCTTTCCTAAATCAACACTGATTCCTGTAAGTTGTTTTAGTCCTACATTTGTTAATCTAATTCTGTATTGTATACCAGAGATATCCGTAATATCTTTTGTTGGATCAACCTCTAGGCCAAATGTAGGTTTGTTTATTTGAGTGTTATAGAAATATAAAGATAACAAGGCACCAATAGTTACTGCGGTAATCAAATAATAATATCTATAGCGTCTATTCATTTCTGTTGTTATTGTAAGTTTTCACTTAGCAATTATAAAAGCATCGTCTATTAACCTTGGCTACAAACAGGTTAGGGAATTTATTATTTTTAGATAATCTTCCGTAGAGTCGCCACTTCATTCAGTATTTGAGAATTTACAGCCTTCAATGATACCTCCTGAACCTCTTTTTCCTATGTGAATTCGTGTGGGAAGAAGTGAAGCAGCCACTGATTCATGATAATGAATGTTAATACAACTCCGCTCTTCTTTCAAAAAATCTTCGATTCTACCGTAATATCTTGTTATACTAGAGTTTTGTGAATTTATATTCTTTAGACTCATGTACTCGCTTACATTCAAAGATAAGCCCTTATCGTAATCGATCTCCCATAACTGCTCTTCCTGGTCGCTTTTCAAAATAACGTACTCTAATCCGTGTTCTTTAGCCTTATCTTTGACCATCTTTAGGTTTGAGATACGTAGTGACATATTTTGATTTATGCTTTTTGGTCAGCATTTCCCTGGGAAGGCATATTACATGTAGGATGATTATTTTTCACTGCTGCGCATTACATCAGTTCATTATTTCTAAAAGTGTTCTTTGTAAAATTACCATGAAGCTCATCCTTTTCGATATCATCAAGATTAACTATTCCTTTAGCTTGTTGTGAATTGATTATTTTATTTGAATGAAACATATTTTCAGACGAACCAGTATTGGCCTTAAGAGCAGATGAAGTAGGATTTTTTATGATGTTGTCATGTATAGAGTTGTTGAAGGACCTGTTCTTTAAATAAATTGCATTCTTGCAGTCAGTAGCTGTATTATTGTAAATCTCGTTATCGTGAGATTGGGAAACGAATATGCATTGAGTTTCATTGTGAACATTGTTACTTCTAGCAGTAGAGTTATACATATTCCTACTAAACATTATACCAGACCCATGATTATTGTACACCTCGTTATTTTCAATTAAAATATTGTAGCAATCTAAGGAGCATATTATACCCATGGCGCCGTTGTCATGAACGATATTGTTACGGATTATCATATCGTGAGTTCCGGTATGAGGATCTAAACCATAGTAGGTATTGTGATGAATTTCATTTCCCTCAATTACCATATTACCCGCTCCAGTAGAATAGAAGCCAAAATACAGGTGATGTATATTATTCCCTCTAAGTACGCTACCTTCCTCTCCGCCGCGGTAACTAAGACCTGTGAATCCTGCACCTATTCCTCCTTCAAACCCAAGGTATGCAATCTCTGAATTGGTAATATTTGATGTACCTCCGGCGTTATTATGATCATTATCATCATTTTCAACTCTAATAAATGCTCGAGGGGAGCCTTGCTGAATTCTATATCCATCGGGGCCCGGCTCTCTTGCTCCTTCATCCCTTGGATAATCATTTGTTAATGGATCCCATGAGGTTATCTTTACTGAATCGACCTTCAGACTACCTAATACTCGTATGCCGTGTGGGTCGGTCTCATCTGATACTATCTTCAGCCAAGTAGTATCCTTAGAATCAATAGTAAGGCTAGAACCCTTCTCAACTACTAAATTTGCGTTTAACAGCCAAACCCCTCCTTGTTGTTTATCCAGAAGGCTTTGATCGTTCAGCTGACTATCAATATCAGTTAACCTCGCAGATTTGCATCTAATTTTGATTAAACTTTCAGTAATATCATAATTTATACAAACTGAGGTAGCGGCAGCAGCTGCAGACGCTGTAGCGGCCGTATATACAAATGGGAGAAGAAGTAGTGATATTGAGAACGCGATTGTTACAAGTATTGATGTTATTACTGGCATAAATGGAGCGGTTATAGACCTTTCCACATTCAAAATCACCATTTATCTAAGAATTATATGCATTCTGCAAAACTCTTATTGTAACAGTTATCATTATTCAGAATAATTATAAGTAATATTTATTGGATAAATGAAGATGAATGAACGACTGATTATTTCATCGGGGACTTGCGCTTCATTCTATAATAATAGCCAGAAATGATAGCATTTATCATAACTTCACGGTTCTACAGAACGGTACAGCCATGTTTACACAGATAAAGATCTTGATAAAATAATATCAATAATTAGAAAGCTCGGGACGATGAGAAAATGATATGCCACAATAATGATCATGGTATACTTGAGAATGGGCTATACTTATTGAAGCTCGATGGAGCTTCACAGGTTGTAGCTATTGCCTACTATTAGCAATCATACATACATGTTAGCTTGAACTATTATTACATATACATCATAAGAGAGTTTTACTAGATTCTAATAATGACCCTGCACTAAATGATAATATGAACACACGAAAAACCGTGATAATTATCATCTCTGTCATCTCGATATCTGCCATAACAGCAATGGGAGCTACTAGTGCCTCGTTCAATATCGGAGCAAATTTAGGTCAAAACGGATGTGGCTTGGGTGTAAAGGTGTTTGATGAGGAAATCAATCCAAAATATCTTGTTGGAAGTGACTATAAAGTAATACCACTGAACCCTGAAACAACAACTATTGGCGATGGATCTTCTTGTTAGTAGTTTGGTTAAATATTGCGCTCGTTAGAAATTCCCTTTCGCATTGTACTTGGGATATCAGTATACATGCTAGGAAAGTGGCATAATACCTGAAGACATTACACCAACAGCTTTGCTGAGAATAAACCACATTTTGAAAGTCAGTTAGATTCCGTAGAAATCCTAATCCTTTACTTTGGCTATCATGAATAAGCAAAGGACTCGGCTATTTACATACCTACTAGCTGACTGGCTGACCTAGATATAACATACATACAATGGCGGAGAAAGAGACAAACACGCCTACTCACCCCCTTTTGACAATCATCTGACGGTGATTTGACCCGTTCGTGATATCAAAAATATAGTGTACTTTTTTCTACTTTTCTCGCTGATTTAATCTGCTTTTAAATCACGTTTTAGCTCCGTAGCCGCTTTTAAGCTATTTATTTGCATATCATTGCTTCTGGTTATCAATTTCGAGACGGTTGGCTTGGCACCCTTTCCTAATGTTATCGCTTCATTACCTTTTCTTAAAAAAGAGATTGTTACTCCATTTTCTGATAATTTGTGGCTAAATTCTTTTGCTGTTTTTAGTTTGTCAAATATGCCGGTCTCGTCGTTGGTTGTTTTGAAAAATGATGGCTGTATAAGATCTACTATTATTCTGTTATTATTGTCACCTTTGTTATTATTATCATCAATATTATCATTATTATTAACTTCAATCTTTACTGTTGGTTTGCCTCCTACATCGAGCTTGATAATACCCTTTGACGCAGATCTTAGAGATTTAGCAAGCCACTCTGCTATCTGATCATTTTCTCCAATATGAAGGTGATGCTGGCCCAATACCATATCTCTTACTAGCTAACTCCTTCTTTATCATGTGCTTCTGCAGTAATCATTATCCTGCCATTAATTGTCCATTTGGCACTACCTATATCCCTACCATCAGGTCCTTGAGCTTTTGGTAGATCAATTGTTAGATTCTCAAAGTTATAAGTAATTGACATATTCTTGCCTGTCAAATTATCAACAAGCTGTGTTATTATTTCAGTCCATTGGCTAGACGAGGATGGGGTTCCTTCTACCTGGTTATGATGATTGTTGCTCACATCTACTACTTCCTTTGTCATAGATATATAGGCAGCTTTGCTTTTAAAACCACCTACTGATGTAAGAAGCAATACTCACCTCCTTCTGATCGTAGGGTTTCTTTTGTTATCTTTGCCGAGGTCATGTATATTGTGATTCCATCAACGCAGAGCCACTACAAGGATAATGCTGTTGGTCCACAGAAGCGCAAGAGAGTGAAGTGTACATTGCACCAGCTGCACGTCCAGGCTGTCCGTATGTATCTGTTCGATAGTTGCTGCCATAATTGTAGCAATTATTATTGAATTGTATCTGGCCTCCATCATTCCACCAATCTGGCTCATAGAGGGGCGCACATCTACATTAAATTCTAGGGGCCAAGGATATGGCTTTGGCCTGTATTTCTTGCGCAATTCATGAAATCGTGTAATCTCTTTTCTAAGAAATCCGGGAAAGTTTCTTCCTAGGTTTATTTTTCTAGTCGGCCCTCTTGGACTACAGAAGAAATCCTCATAGTTTTCATCTGTAGCTCGATGCGAAAGCCTAGGACCAAACAAATCTCCATTGACTAATCGAAAAGTCTTTGGAAGATCCTTTGATTCCGATTTTTTGCCTTTTTGTTTAATTATTAGCCCTCTATATCCAAGAGTTGAGCTTGGAGGTATACCAAGATCATCTTTTTTTAGTTTGCGGGAAGGTTTCAGCCCTTCCAGTGTTTCTTTAGCCTCATCTCCCTCAAGTTCTATAACTGGATTCTCTCTACCACTGAAAATATCAATAATTATTTGAATTTCCATCTTACTTTACCAATTTTAGATATTCAAATATCTCTGTGATATATAAGTTGAATCATGCGAGCTAAATTACTGGCTAGTTTCAATTTTAGCTCCCACTAAAGATAGGGACAAAAAGTTCTCTAATTGTTAAACCTTGTAAACTACAAGACTATAGAAGAAGAAAGATCCATTCATCTGGCGAATCCTAAAATGATGTCCTCCTCTGGTAAGATGGCTGAAATGCTATTGATCAATAGCACCACTGAAAGGAAGAGGACCAAAGCTGTTGTTATCAATTAAACACTCTACCGTTGTACTTGAGGAATCTGGATAGCTTGCCAAACGAACATTACATACATCTTTCTCTTTACAGTTGTAAGCTAGGCCTCCAGTTACGACTTTTTATCAGCTGTTGCCTAGTTCAAATTATACGTCAGTAATCATATCTATATAGCAGCGTTCGATTAGAACCGTTTTTAGAGTTTATATGAATTGGATGTAATCTGGCAAAAATCTGGAAAAAAGTATTAATAGTTTCCGGAGATGTTTTAATTTATGGTTGGCAGTAATAACGATGATAATTCATCGCTGCTGACTTTGGAATGGAAGAGAGCTAAATGGTAGAATCAAGTATCTTGGTTTCCGGATTGGCAGGATTAGCTTCCTTTTTATCCCCATGTATTCTTCCTATATTACCAGCATTTGTGTCATATCTGTCTGGAACTACCATCAACGAAATTCAGAATGATTCACCAGCTACTATCAATGAAATTCGAAGAGTGAATGCAAAGCCTAGTGATATAAGTGGAAGGCAGCAACAACAACAACAACGAAAACCAACATCGGCGCCGTTAACTATCAAGAAATCGACTCAACTTAATATCTTTCTAAATACGGTATATTTTGTCCTTGGATTTTCACTAGTATTTGCCGTTTTAGGAGTAATCCTAAATAGTGTTCTTGTCACTCTTGGAGTTGGCTTTCAACATACACTTACATCGGTAGGAGGGATAGTAATAATTGCATTTGGAGCATATCTAATTCTATCCACAAAATTAAGGAGATTAAACTTTGAGAAGAGATTGACTAAACTACCTAGATTTAAGACAAGTTACATCACTTCGTTTGTGTTTGGTGCCGCATTTGCGGGGTGTTGGACTCCGTGCGTAGGCCCAATATTAGGTAGCATATTCGCATTAGCAGCTACTTCTCCTGGAGCAGCATATAATTCGTTACTAGCGTACTCTCTTGGCTTAGGGATACCATTTCTGATTACAGGTGCTTTCTTTACTAAGGCTACAGGATTAATTCGAAGGATTGTAAAGCATCTAAAATATTTCAACCCAGCAATGGGTGCTATGCTGATTATAGTAGGTATACTAGTGTTTACCAATACATTGGTGCTTCTTGGAAACTTTCCTCTAGCCAATCAAATTGCTAATCTGGAAGGGAATTTGTTCAGCCATTAGTAATAATTATTGAAGGAAAAAAAGGTCGAAATTAACATAATGAATAAAGACAACTTGAGTGCATTAATGATGGCAATTGCAGTTGTATCACTGATTGCTGGATTTGCCGTATATTTCAATAGCCCTGGTCTTAATAAAGCTACGTCATCACAACAACAAGTAGAAAAGTTCGTATCAGCAGCTACTACCCAAAATACAACTACAACAACTATTAAGCTTGACAAGGGCAAATTCCAGCAGATAGACAAGTCCGAGTTCAGAAAGGCACCAGAATTTGCTCAAATTAGCGGATATTTGAATACAAGCCCAAACATAAAACTTGCAGATTTAAAAGGCAAAGTTGTGCTAGTAGACTTTTGGACATATACATGTATCAACTGTATACGAACCATTCCTTATCTTAATGACTGGAATCAAAAATATGCTGATAAAGGATTAGTAACAGTTGGAGTTCATTCACCTGAGTTTGAATTTGAAAAGAATTACGATAATGTAAAGGCTGCTGTCCAAAAATTTGGAATAAAGTATCCTGTAGTACAAGATAATGATCATGGGACATGGAATGCCTATGCCAATCAGTATTGGCCGAGGGACTATCTTATTGATGTCGATGGATACATTAGACATGATCACATCGGCGAAGGTGGATATGCTGAAACAGAAAAAGCTATTCAATCATTATTAGCTGAACGAGCAGTTCAAATGGGTATGAAAGAAATAAGCTTCAGTACTAAAGCAACAATACCAATTAAGCCAGGGAGCTTGCAGTCTGTAGATCTAACAAAAAGCACAACACCAGAAATCTACCTAGGATATTTCCTTGCAAGAGCACCGCTAGGTAATCCTCAAAATTTTGAGCCTGACCAGATAGTTTCATACACTATTCCCTCAAATACCAATTTCAAACCCAACATAGTATACCTTGATGGTCAATGGAAAAACAATCGCGATAATATGGAATTACAAAGCAACACTGGTCGTATTGCATTGACGTATTATGCAAAGGCTGCAAACATAGTAGCATCAGGAAAAGGTCAAACAGGTACTGTTACAGATGATGGAGGAGGAATAAGAGCAACAGCAAAGATGTCAAATAAATCGTTTGGTGTAGATTTAACAAAGGATGGACAATTTGTACTTGATGGTCAAAGATTATACAACTTAGCGTTGTACAACGATTATGGAGCTCATTCCGTTGTAATTGATGTTAAGGGTAAAGGGTTTCAGCTGTATACATTTACATTCGGATAGATTCTAGCTCTCGTGGCCTTTATGCCGATATGCTACTTTTTGACATCTAGAAATCCAGATTACAGTGTCTCCTTTTTTCACCCTGAGTGGACTTGGATTAAATGACTTATCACTTTCCTCATCAGTAATTGAGACTTTATTTTTCTCGAACGCAGTAGATGAAGTATTTGTATTTGTAAAGTTCGTCATCCTAAGAGACGAATTTGCTGAAAGGGCTATTAGATGGGGTTATTGCAGCTGCGGTAGGTTGGCACATCGGCTATATCCATATGCTCCCCAGGCTTAATTCCATTTTAGATGACGCTTATAAATTCTCAGCTTTACCCAAATTATTATTTATATTTTTTATTATCTGCTCAATTTTTTTGACAGGTTGTTTATGCTGTATGGCAGCTACCCTAGTAAGATTGCATAATATATAATTATGAACAGAACTGATAGGATCGTTAAATCTATATAAATTAGAATTAGAATTATAATCGAAGTTCGATATGTTTAATATCATATCTATATCGATAATTATTACTGTCTTTGCATTATGTATCCTTTGCACTCTTATTGTTACTAATGTAGCTAATGCAGAACAATGCACAATCACTATAATTCCAGGTTCAAGCGATAAAACCAGCAAGACGTATTTTGATGTATCATTTTATCCCATACAGATAGGTAAACAAATACGCTGGTTCAATGCAGATGATCTTGATCATAAGATAATTATAACTACAGAAAACGGGACACAACAAGTGCATCAGTTAGCAGAGTCTGGAATTATAAAACCGAAGGCTTCTTTTTCTCATAGATTTGATAAGCCAGGCATGTATCATTTTTCCTCTCCGGTTTACCCATGGATGAAAGGCACAGTTCTAGTATCTAATGATATTGCTTCAGAGACTGTAACAAATTTAAAAAATAAAGTAGATGTTCAGCTATCGTGGTTCCCCTCCAAGCCCAAAGTAGGTGAAGAAACTCATTTCGCGATCAATTTTATCAATAACAACACTCACAGCAATCAAGAACATGTTGACTATGAATTTATTATAACTGATAACTCAGACAATAAACGAGTATACCGCCAGGCTTTACATTCATGTTGTGGTGCAGAACAAGGGAGTTACAAGTTTATAAAAGCTGGGGATTTTACATCTGAAATTACTATATATAATATATTATTTGCACCAGTAGAACCGGATTTAGCCAGGTTTAATATGACGACCAAGTCATCATAATAGGCGGTTTGCCTATATTAACTCAATTTGAAGTAATTAACTGTAATGGCTAGGTTCGGAATCATGATCACTATTATCTGTGCTGTAATATTATTTGTTTTTGCTGATAACTTTCTTAATCTTCCCAGTCAATTGAATAAGAATATTGCATATGCGCATTTCTTTGGAAAACAAAAAACTATTGATAATTATCGCATAGTTTTTCAACCCTCTTCTTCGACCCCTTCTGCTGGCGAAAATGCTACACTTAATTTCAGTATTCTTGTTAAAGACAACTTAAATGTCAATAATGTATACGCGGCTCTTATTATAAAAGAAAAGAATACAGGCAAAGTTGTAGGACAAATACCATACAAATTCTATGAATTTAGCGATATAACTTTTCCATATAAATTTCAAAACAATTTAGACTATACTGCTAATTTGGAATCAATCTTCACTTATGATCCTGCTTATTATTGTCATTGTCATTGTTGTTGCTACTACTTGAATTATCAGCTAATGCTGAAGGAGGTTGTATTTGTCTCGAATGGTACAATTTGTCCAATTGGTAGTTGAGGTACGTCAAATTCTTTGTCAGGATTTTGTTCATTTGCTGCTGTTTCATTGTCATTGCGGGCATTGGCTTGTTGCTGACTAACGTTGACTACCCGAATTAGGATAATTGCTGTTGTTATTATAATAAGTTTAACCTGCTTCATCGGATAGGAAGTTATACAAATATAACATTAGAATCTAGAGAGTCAATCAGCTTATAGATGGATCATGAATGATTGATAGCAATAATATTATGTGTGTACATAATATTATATAATAATATTATGTGTGTGTACAGCTGTTATTTTTTTTAGAAAAGCCAACAAAGCATTATTATTAAGCAGGCAAATTATTTGACCTAAACATTGCTGATCATTCCGAGAGTTCCTATAAGAATCAAGTATATTCTTGTTATTGTCCTAATTGATGTTGTGATTATTTGGATTGGCATTCAACTCACGTTCGGCGTTATTAACCCATTTTACGTTGTGGCAAGTGAGAGTATGGTGCCGAAACTAAAAGTGGGGGATTTTGTTGTCATTAATCATAATATCATTTTTGATCAGTTAAGAGTTGGTAATATCATAGTCTTTAAAGAGCCGGTACCTGACCAAGGACAAGAGCCTAATGCTATAGTACATAGAATAAGAGCGATTGGAATCGATTCTCAGGGAAATAAGGTAATTGTGACAAAAGGTGATGCCAACGATGATTCAATACCCGGAGTCGATTATCCTATTAAGCAGGGAAACTATATTGGAAAGGTAGTCTATGTTATTCCCAAATTAGGATTAATCACTAAAGCAATTAGTCCTCCTGTTAACTACATTCTAATTGTTATTATCCTTGTAATACTATTCTTTCTAGTCAAACCCGGAAGAAAAGAAAATAGTAAAAAAAAGGTATAAGATTTACTAGCCAAATTTCGAAGAGGCATGATCCTTCAGAAATAGTATGACATGTGTTGATTATCTAAAGCGGTTATTTAGTTATTTATCTATGTCAATAATTCTGTTTGTATTTCCATCTATTACCGTAACAGTGATAGAATCTGTGTTGAAGTATATCTTGTTTGTATCTGACTTAATCGCTACTTTCATTGGTATGTGTTTTTTACTAGTACACAAATTGATATATAATCTGAGGATAGAAAGTTGGAAAAAAAGAAAATAGGTTTGTTATTTGGAGTAGGCATAGGAGTAGCTGTTCTTGTATACGTAGGATTGCAGAGTTCGTTGGATCGGCCAAGTATCAATAAATTGCCAATTCCACCCGAAGCTGCTATTTCCATTGCATTAAAAGAGGAAGGAAAAAATTATACTCAAGAAACTGATAGAAAGGACTTCCAAATTGACTATGTATACTAGCAGGAAATGGCAGTTTTTTTTGAATCAAATCTAGATTCAAATTCGATTGGAAAGTATTTAGGAAGATCGGAGCCAACTAAGACAGGCGGTAATTATTTCGCATGGAAAATTACAAATAAGAATGATAATAGGACTTTTTTTATTGATCAGTTAGACGGCGAAATTATCTCGCAATATTATATATTATATGATCTCCACCTGTAATAAGATCTTAGCCGTGTAAGCCATTGGATCAAAAACTTACAGGTGTACATATTTAGAGTTATTTTTGCCTCTCTAGATCACATACTAAAATTAGAGACGAGTATGGAATTACAAAGGATGAAGCAAACAATCAGCTTAATGATAATATTTTACATGAAGTTAAGCGTGAAAATTGAACATTAATTAAAATAAGCATGGATATATAGGAAATCTGCGCTCACAATCACAATTGGAAAATACTTGGAATATCTAAGTAAGGAATTCAATTTGAAAATAAAAGTCGGATACACTTACTATTTCTCTAGCCGATTCTTGTTTGAACTATCATTGTTACACAAATGTAATATACTACATAACGTCGGATCGATGCTAATATGAAGTCCATAATCTTAACGACAATTGCTGCTACAGTATTAGCAGCTATTTTGATTCTTGGCGGGACGGCTGCTTTTACGAACCTGCAGAAGGTCAATGCCCAGATGAGCGCTGGTAATATGACTGGAGGAATGATGGGTATGAAGGCTGGTGGTGCTGGTCCTAATATTACTGGTTCCATTAAAATGTCTACTGTTATAGGAAATGCATTATCCTCACAGATTAAAGTAGGTCTAAATCAATCCGCTATGACTGCAGAAAAAGCTGTGGGTAACAATTCTCATGCAGTTGCAGCACATATTGGAGTGCAGAATGGATATTTGGTATATACCGTCTGGGTTATAGATCCAAATATGAAGTTCAATAGAGTAATTGTGGATGCAGGAAACGGAAAGGTGTTATCTAATCAACCGATATCACAAGGAGAATCAATGATGATCCATGGCATGATGATGGGTGGTGGCGGTATGATGATGCAACATGGACCTGGTGGTATGATGATGCGCGGTGGTGGTTACAGTGCAAGTGGCTCCCATGGTATGATGATGGGTGGACCTGGAATGGGTAAACCCTGGCCTTAATCGTATTCGAATAAAACAGCCAGTTGTAAAGACAGAAACACAATAATCTTGTATATTGGACTACCTGTAGATGTTGAGTATATTATGATTTGTATTAGTTAATTCTTGCTGCAGCAAAATCATTTAATGAAAGATTAGGTGAAGATAATCTGCTGACTCCCACAACAAGGTTTTCTAATAATATTGAATCATTTTTAGAAGGGGGAAAGAAACTAACAATAAAATCTACCCCCCTTCTTATCTTCATATACATACTCTTATCCTACGTTGGCACTTCTAGTCGATTTGAAACATACACCATTACATACACACATTATACCACGACATAGCTAGAAAGCTTAGTATAGGGTACTGCTACGTAGTGTGACCTAACATTTACCTAAGAAGGGGTGTGGAAGAGTATGCCTACAATGCCACTTCCCTTCTTAGATAGATAGTTGCGATCGATATATTGGGCGCATTCATTTATAGATTTTCAAATCACGCGTGGGTATATAGACGACAAAAGAGAATAGAAGTTATCTTCAAAGGCTATAATAGGTATGTACATGGTCTTATTAAGTAGTTATATTAACCGATTCCGGACTTATAAGGCGTATTAATGCTTATTTCCAAATTAGCTCCAGATCCTTCCCATATTTGACAGATCGTTTACACTAAAAGCCAGTAAAGTGATAAATATAGAATTTGCAGGTAGGAATTGACGTACGCTGACAGTTGTGAACCCATTTGTAAGATAAATATGGTCAGCTCATTATCTTAAATACTGAGTCTAATTATCTATGGATTTGCTAGGACGAACGACGATTGTGTACCTTTCATTGCCTTCAAATTGGTGTCAAAGAAAGAAAAATAATTTGGGAGGGGATATTAATTTGCATAATATCAAAACGAATACGAAGATTTGACGGCTAGCAGTCACTACTCCTGCAGCTTTTAGACAGGATATTATCTCTTCAGATTTGGTTAGGCTGACCCTAGCCGGTTAGGGTACTTACTTTCAAGATCGATCTCTGAAAAACGGCTTAGTTCAATAACCCTGCAAGCCTTTCAGTTGAATTCTGGGTAGTAATTCTCTTGATATGCTTCCGAGAAACTTCTTAGTAGCATATAGGTTCGAGCTAATATAATTAAAGTGTTCTTTACCATCCTCGTACTGTAATTTCTCCTGACATTATATAGGAATCTGCTCTCCTATGAGATATCGGTCATCTGTTTGCGTAGGTATGAAATGAAGTAGATTAGATCGATACATCCTAATTATACATATACACATGTTATCACTATAAGTGATAAAATAGCCTTGCAAACCAAATGTGACAAATGTAATGTAACACTCCATCCAAACTTTATAGGACATCATAGATGTGGTTATGCCAACTGTCCTATCTGTAAAACTGCGATCACAAACTCTGACTACTGGAATCATATTAGAACACATCCAGGACATGAGAACGATAGTCCTCCACCGCCTAGGAATGCTGCTTTTTTTGATAAGAGGAAAACTAGCGACAATCATTCTTATCAACGTCGCAAGGCAACGATATCATAATACACACCTGTCAGTCAATCGAAGTAAGATGATCAAAGGATAATGGGTAATAATTCCTTCGGCGGATTTAAGATAAAATGTGTTATCTTTAACTAATATTAGGTTTCAAACTAGGGTTCTGGTAACTTTTAGGGTGGTCGCTAGCTAGCGATATTATAGGTCTCTTTTGTACTAACCCCTGTAAGCGAACAGAGATTCTTTTATTCAAGTATGTCAATTCATTCTCACACAAATGACTTCTTTCAAGTGCAAAGTATGCGGCACCCTATTTGTAGAGAAAAGGCGTTTAGAAGTTCATAAAAAAGTACATAGAAGAAAGCCAAAAATTAGAGAATATGGTAGTCCAGAATTTAATCAAGATAGATTAAGAGGCTGATTGATTAGGATTAGATTGGGACTTTAAGTATCATCAGATAAAGCGGTACTCTTTGAAGCAGTGTAATTTAGCACTTACAGATGGTTCTTCCAGCAATCCAAATCTTATCTGAATCGATAAGGATTGAAAGATTGGTGAGTTTCATCATTCTCTTTTAAGATAAGGAAGATAATAATTTTTTACGCTGCGCTAAAGGGGAAGAGAAAATAAAATAAAATTCTTAATCCAAAGAGATTCAATTAAATAGGACCTACCTAAGACAGCGACGATTGACCCAACATCATATTCCTTCGTTGTAGCTAGAAATTCTCGATAGAATATTCTTCGATATGTATTAGGTGTACTTCGACATTATTATTTCCTTGTATGAGAAAGGCCCTGTTATTCTTTTTACTTAGTTTTTAGGCATTTTGCTTGTAAATGAAAATATCTACAACGATGGTAGACAATCTAAGGAATTGCTAGAAAAAGCGGCAGACCTTTAGGATAAACATATTCAAATAATTCCAGATCGAAACATATGTGTACAAGCTGTGCCTACAGCTAATGAGATCAAGAAGCGGTTAGAAGAAAATTGGATTCAATTTCTCAATGCAAATTCTTCCAAATTATCATCAGAAATACTTTCTGGTGCTACTCCACCTTCAGTCTTTGTAGGACGGTATGGCTATCCTAGAGTAAAGGTCGGACCTATGGTGCCGCCATTACACGGCGATACTACCATACTTGATAAACCTGAGATGTGGCTTGGCAAAAGCATTGAGGATATAGTTAACTACCGTCTGTCACTTGTGAGAGGGGTGTCTGATATAGACATCCATACTACATCTGGAAAGTACATAGAATCTTTACAGGAAATAGCTATGACTGACAAATCAGCAGAAAGTGAAGTAACATTTGAAAAAAGACCTATTATAAACATAGAACAAGAAAAGGACTTAGGTCTGGATACTGAATCTGCTCCATTTGGTCCAGTTGCACCCTTAAAGGATTTCAAAACATCTTCACTTTCAGTAGATCAAAGGTTAGAGGATGCTTATTATGATAAAGATTTGCACGCGGCTGAAGCTATAGTGGATCTTTACCTGAAGGGAGTAGAAATTAGCAGAATTCCTCGAGCCCTTAGTATGGGAATGCTAGGCTTGCAAAAAAAAAGAAGACTGGTACCTACACGATGGAGCATATCTGCCACAGATAATATCGTTTCTGCCAGTTTGATAAGAAGTATAGATAGCTATACTACATTAGATTTCTTTGAAGTCCACAAATACTCTCATTTGGGTAATTATTATACTATCATATTAATCCCGGATGACACTTGGAACTTTGAAATGCAAGAAGGATGGTTTGACTGCAATGGAAACCTAGGAGTTGGTGTCGATTTTGAGGATGCTAAAGGCTTGGATCATTATCCTTCTATAGCAGGAGCATATTTTGCTGCTAGACTGGCTATTTCTGAGCACCTCTTGCAAAGGAGAAGAAAAGCAGCAGCTTTAGTTTTGAGAGAAATTCATTCAGATTATGTCATGCCAGTAGGTGTATGGCAGATTAGAGAAGGAATTAGAGAAGCACTACGGAAAGAAAAAAGACAATTTGAAAGCTTTGAAAAAGCATTGTCTTTTGCATGTATGTATTTGTCTGTGTCCAAGAAGGAGTGGATTAAAAATAGTAAAATCTACAGAAATATGAGAGAACAAATGAGAATAACAGATTTCTTTAGTAGTAAGAATAGATAATACATCCTAATCATAATAAAAGACAGGTTTGTATGTTCTATAGGTCAATACTACTACATATAACAAGAATTGTCCGATGAGTAATATCTACCAATAGTGATTTTAATCAATGATTTTTATCATTCTTGTACCAACATGGTTAACCATATAAAATTCATTTGTTATTTGGATAAGATCTCCTCGTGATATTCTGTAATGGCTTCTCTTTTCTTCCAAGGGTGTCCCAAATGGTCTGTCCTCTTCTCTAAATTTTAGCCAAACTCTGCCTGCGTTGAGAATATTTTTAAACTCACGTTCCCAAACTAAATCATAAATGGTATCCAATGCCTGCCTACTGATTTTATCGTCTTTAAGAATCATTTCAGGATCAGGCTCTTTGCAGAAGTAGACTCTTACTTTCATCGCTTAAGATATTGTAATAGTAATATTTTATAAGTCAACTTAAACGAAAGACTATGGTCGCAGTTGATAGTGCATAACACTTTCCATTGTTAGTAAGGTGGATCTCACAAGGTGGTAATATTAGTATAGGTAGGATGTACCTTGGACCAGGATATAGCAGGGAAAAGTGTGTGAAGCATATTGCTAAAACCGACAGATCGCAATTTTCTCATACACAATATGAAGTACCGGGAAAGGTGGGGGTCACGATGAATGATTGAAGTTAGGAAGAATATGGACCTGAAGACGTAGCTCACACTCCTAACTATTACCTGATGTGTGAATGCTTATTTATTACGACTTTCTATGTACGGCTTGTATGGTAGATGTCATTTATGGTCGTGGAGTATCTGAACTCATACATGAAATGCCGTTTTATATCAGCATATTCAAGAAATACCTTTCCATCAAGCTTTTTCATGCCAAACCTGCAATGTACGGCTCTGTAGATGTCAACAATATCTGTAACTTACATTGTTCTCACTGTTATTGGTGGTTGAATAGAAAAAATGATTCAGAAGATATGAGTGTGAACCAATGGAGGGAAATAATTAAAAAGACTTTCAATAAACAGCAGATTTTTGTCGTTACTTTGGTGGGTGGTGAACCAACCATGCGTCCAGATATTATAGAGCTTTTCTGTGAGGAAATGCCTAGAAGAGTATGTGTTGTTACAAACGGAACATTCCCATTAAGAAGATTTGAAGATTTGTACTTTTACTGGGTTTCTTTGGATGGTACTGAGAAGATCCATGATAGTATAAGAGGAGAAGGATCTTATGCAAAGACCAAACAAAATATCTTGAACTATATCAATTCAGGTCCAGATCGTCACGGTAAACCTTTAATGAAAGATATTTGGATTACAATGACTATAAACTCCATAAATTATGGTACAGTTGACGATTTAGTAAAAGAGTGGAGAGGTAAAATAAACAAAATTGGATTCCAATTCCATACCCCGTTTGTTAAAGGTGATCCACTGTGGTTGCCATTTGGAGATGAGCGAACTCAAGTGGTTGACAAACTCATTGAAATGAGAAAAAAGTATCCTGATTTTGTTATAAATGGTGAGAAACAATTAACTTTAATGAAAGGCAATTGGGGAGGAGTTGGCACCACACCAGTTGATTGTCCTAGTTGGGCTATAATTTCATTAGATCATATGGGAAGGATGAAACAACCATGCTGCATAGGAAGCGCAGACAGTAAAGGACTAAAACCTATTTGTGAACAGTGTGGACTTGGATGTTATTCAGTACTAGTTGCTCAGGGAGTTAAAGGAGCATAAATAGTAATAATACTAATCAATTTAATTAATTTAAACCTCTGATACTTTCAGCTCTTTATATGGGCGTTTACAATAGGCTCATAGACTAGATTATTTGGTGCTGTTGCGTGTTCAGTCACGGTGTTTAGATTTGTAGTGGAAAAGGTGTTCGTAAGCACAGTGTATACAGGTCTGATAACACTTGAGGCGATTATCAAGTCATGATTTTAGCTAATAGTGAGGAGTGAGCTAGTAAATGTTTATTAGTGGTGGTCCTGCCAGCATTTTGCTACCTCTTCAACCAATCTATCTATATTCTTCCTGGTCGCTACTTCATCTTTTTCTGTGGAGAGATGCTGTGATTTTATATGTGTTATCAACTCACCAATATCTCCTATATCAGTCATCGCACAAAATTTACAATTCATAGTATACCAGCACTGCCGAAGTAGAATATAAATTTACTAAACAGCAGTTTTGCTTCTTCCCCTTGGTTATTTCTTACTTTTTAAATTTGTCTTTGTCCTTACTGACCATTTAGTCATTGAACAATCTCTGGCTTTTCGCTCTCTTCTTTCAGTTCTTCTTCCTGCTCGGATGTAGTTCTTTTCTTCTTTTTAGTGCGTTCGGCCTTCAGCTTTGCTAATTCTTCTTCAACCGAGCCTTTAATTGAGAGATTTTCTAATTCCCTTTCAATGATATCGATGTTATTTGAGCTGCTATCTGTAAGCACACCAGAATCCATCATCTCATCTAGAGCTTGAGATTTTGCCTTCATTTTTTCAGTCTTATCTTCTGCCTGACTCATAGCGATACCGACGTCAGCCATCTCTTCTGAAATACCTGTAACACTTTCTTTGATACGAACCTGAGCTTCTGCAGCAGAATATTGTGCCTTTATAATTTCTTTCCTTGATTTGAATTCTTCGACTTTGGATGATAAACGCTTTTCTGTTTGTTCCAGCTTCTCCTTTTCTATCTTTATCTCTGTTATCTGTTTATCTAGGGATTGGAGTCTCAACATATTTGCATTCTTCCGTTCTAATGCAAGTTTTGCTAAATCTTCTCTATTTCCATCTAGCGCACGCCGCGCTTGTTCATCAAGAGTACGAGCATTGTCTAATAGTTTAGTCTTTTGAAGCTCAATTCGCTTTTTGGCAGTTGCCACCTCGGCGATACCTCGGCGTAATCTGTTTAGTAATTCAACTTGTTTAACATAAGAATAATCGAGTGCTTCCTTTGGATTTTCGTATTTAGTCAGCGCAATATTTATCTTCTGTTTAACTAGAATTGTTATACGATTTGCTAGTCCCAATTTTGATTCATTTATTATCGCTATGATAGTTCTTATTAAAGTTGTTATCCAGAATGGAAAATTCATCCAGCGTAGGTTTAATCAGTTAGGTACAATGAGGTAAAATTGAGATTCTAGTTAAATCTCATAAAAACGGGTTTATTTAGTAATAATATCAATTAGCCGATTTATTCATAAAACTGCGCAAATAGTTCAGAAAATAATTGACTTAGTTCAGATGACCAAATAAGCAAAAAGAAAATCACCATGGAAAATAGGGTAGGAATTTATACTGACTCAGCAATCTTCTTTTTTAGCTATTGTATGTTATTGCTTAGACGTTACTACGAACCGCAATTGTTTATGACATTAATAACAAAATTGAAATAAGCCAAGAATTCATGAAGACTTCTTAGTATATTGCTAGGAATAACGACAATAAAATTATCCAAATCCTCTGGAGTTTTCCTCCTTCTTATATTTGTTCCAATAGCTGTAGCATTGGAGTTCTTAAATGCGGCCGATCATATTGTTATATTTATAGTTGCAGCTGTTGGACTAGTACCTCTTGCAAAACTGATCGGTGACTCAACTGAGAATCTTGCTATCTATTATGGATCTACATCAGGATCATTACTAAACGTAACTTTTGGGAATGCTGCTGAAATCATAATAGCTATTGTTGCTATTAACGCAGGATTGCTTGACCTTGTAAAGGCTTCCATCACAGGCGCTATACTTAGAAACATACTATTGATCTTTGGCCTAAGCATTATTGCTGGTGGTTTCAAGCATAAGGAACAGTTTTTCAACAAAGAAAATACTGGAGTTCAATCTTCGATGTTATTTCTAGCGGTAATAGGATTAGCAATTCCAACTGTTTTAGCAACTACTGCACTAGAACCATTGGACACCAGCGATCAGCTAAAGATACAATTCCTAAGTGATGCTATTGCATTTCTATTATTGGCAGTTTATGTTGCTGGTATAATCTTTACATTTATTACTCATAAACATCTTTTCTCTGTTCAACTATCACCTGAAACAAGAGAAGAAGGAAAAGAAAAGGTAGAGCAAATTGAAGGACGAGAAGAGGACCATAGAGATTGGAGCAAGAAAAAGTCATTTGTATTGCTCGGCATAAGCATGGCTGGAGTTGTAATAGTTAGTGAAATATTGGTTGGATCAGTAGAAGCGACAATAAAAGAATATGGATTTGGTGAACTATTTGTCGGAGCGATAATTATAGGTATAGTTGGAAATGCGGCAGAACATAGTAGCGCAATAATTCTTGCGAGAAAAGGAAAGATTGATTTATCGATAGGTATAGCAGCAGGTTCCTGAACACAGATTGCTCTTTTTGTAGTTCCCATTCTTGTAATAGCTGGAATAGTTATGGGTAGGCCATTCACGTTAGTATTTACTATATTTGAGCTAGTTAGTGTTTTTCTTGCAGCAATTATATTAAATCTGATAGCTCACGATGGCAAGAGCAATTGGTTTGAAGGTGTATTATTGACCGCAGTTTATATTGCAATAGCAATAGGATTTTTCCTAATACCCTAGAATTTTTATTATCAAGAAATCATAATTATGGTGTCACCATTCATTTTTGAACCATAAAGGTAAAGAGTATGGTATTCTTGTAACATTTTCAGTGCAGGTTTTAGTAAATACCGTATTATTGTTATTTTTCGTTACATTGGTCTTGTTATTGACTGCTTCTTTCACGAATTTAATTTCAGCTACGATAGCAAATGCTTCTTCTACCTCATCATCTACTCCTATCAAACACCTTGTTGTTATCTATCAATAAAACATTTCCTTTGACCATTATTTTGGCACCTATCCTCACGCTGCAAATCCCCCTGGTCAACCCAAATTTTCTCCCTCTCCAAATACACCTTCAGTCAATAATCTCTTATCTGCTGGACTTCTTACCCATAATTCTAATCTGATCAACCCTTTCGATTAGATAGATCTGTAACTGTAACTAATGACAATAATCACTCCTACACTAGTGAACAAAGAGCATTTGAGTGCGGTAGGTTGTACAGGTTTGTTGAGAATGACAATGTTGTTCCCAATTATCTTTCTCATAAGAAATTTAGTAATCCCTCTAAACTACCTAACTTTAACAATCCATGTTTTAATCCATCTCAAGTGATGGGTTACTATGATGGCAATACTGTTACAGCATTGTGGAATTATGCTCAACATTTTGCTATGAGTGATAATTTTTATCAAACTAACTTTGGTGAATCAATACCAGGACATCTTAACCTAATACTGGTCAGACACATGGAGCAATTCCAGCTGCTCGTCCAAAGGGATATACTTCTAATGGGACAGTAATAGGTGATGCAGATCCAGTTTATGATAATTGTTCATTCACTGCACAAAATACTTTCTTCGTCCCATGGTTAAACACCTCTATACCAGTTTGGTTTAGACCAGCAGTAGAAATGACAGGCAAGAATATAGGTGACCTGCTTAACGCTAAAAATATAACATGGGGCTGGTTTTCAGCGGGCTTTAAGCCAACATCAGGTAATAAAGACAATTGTAGTTCTGTCAGCCATGATAATGGACGCGGTGTGATAACTTATGGTTATCAATCCTCAGTAGAACCTTTTCAGTTTTACAAATCAACTGCAAATCCTCATCATTTGCCGCCTGCTTCTGTAGAAACTATAGGACATACTGATCAAGCTAATCTCCAATATGATGTGTCAGACTTGTGGAATGCAGCAGAAAGCGGAATTTTACCTGCAGTTAGCTTCCTTAAAGCTCCCACTTATCAGTAAGCCCATGCCGGATACTCTGGACCCTTGCTTGAGCAAATATTTCTTGTAAATACCATAAACAGGATTCAAAAAATTCGAGTGGAATAGTACTGCAGTAATAATTACTTATGATGACTCTGATGGGTGGTATGACCATGTTATGTCGCCAACCGTAAGCAATTCAAGTGATCCAAAACATGACGCATTGTTCGGTCCGGTTTGGCTTTGCGGTCATACTGAATCTGACAGTTACCAAGATCGTTGTGGGTATGGTCCACGGATTGTCATGCTAGCAATATCACCATTTTCGAAAGTCAACTATATAGATCATTATGTCACTGATCGAACCCCCATACTCAGGTTTATTGAGGACAACTGGCCTCTGGGGAGCATTGGAAATCAGTCACTAGATGCAAAAGCTGGCTCTATATTAAATATGTTTGATTTTAGCCAGAATCACCGTGTAGATAAACTATTTCTCAATCCTGAAAAAGGCACGATAGGATCCTAGACTTCAACTGAAACGCAAATCCAGATTATAAGATGTATCTGCACCTACTGATGATTGTGATCAGGTTGGGTTTGCTATATGTGTAGAGCAACTATATGGTCATCGATGTGGTAAAGAAGAGAAAACAATAGAAGATATATTAGATATCTAACGAGTTGTCAAGGCAGCTATTTTAATTATCTTCTGGCACAATCCTTTGAATCTTTTGAATGAATCCTTCCTTGCCCTTTATATCATATATATACTTGCTAACTCGTTTCCAAGCAAAGGTGCCTAGATTGCTGCCATCATCATTATTATTAACCCTTATAGCCCAAAAATCATAGTTCCCATATTTTCTGTCTCCTACGCTGTTAAGGGTTGTATTACCAGTGATTCCTATATATGAATTGGCTACCTTTTGAAAAGTTTTCTTCAAGGAGTTGGTATCATATAGTGCTGTTTTTGTTTTACCGTCATTTTCAGTAAGGGCCGCTATCCATAATATATCATAGGCAACGCCGGCATAGGATCTGGGAGTTCTTTCTATCTTTTCATGAATCTGAGTTTGTATATGTTTAAACTTGTCGTTATTATCGTTTTCAACTCCATAGATTGGATTAGAAAAATCTGTTTTGACTGCAAATTTGGCAGCTTCAATATTTCTTATTAGATTATTGTTTAGAGCAGAACCATCGGTGCCATACCATTTTACGGTAGAAAGAACAGGATGGTCTTGAGCTTGAATTAAAATGGGCGCTATTTCATCGAAGGCGATGATATATACACCTACCTTGTTTATGCCATACTGAGATATGGCCTGATTTACCTTAGACTCCAAAGATCTCAAGTTTTCATTCCAAATAATGAAATTTATTCTATTGAGACTGGCTGAGAAATCGCCCGTGTGGGGCATATATCCAATACCATCAATTACCCTGCCGCCTAATTCTTGGAAGTTTTTTGTTGTAACATTAACCAGGCCGTCTCCATAAATATCAGTTCTCCAGAAAGGTATAACTACTCTTATTCCATCATTCCACATTTGCCTTGATATTGCTTGAGCTTGATGAGTATCGTCAGGAACTAATCTAAACACATTAGTGTCATTATCCTTGCCTCTAATGACAACTGAGGGAGCGGTGCTTGATGGA
>Ga0193700_1000018_pt1 | contig 39812 bp, 41 predicted proteins | sample U3s1metaG_FD_143057 | JGI IMG/M metagenome (GOLD analysis project Ga0193700, IMG submission 143057) | Soil microbial communities from a riparian zone of the East river system, Colorado, United States - U3s1 | ecosystem: Environmental > Terrestrial > Soil > Riparian zone | place: USA: East River... | reverse complement strand
TTTTTTGATATTGAGCATAGTTCAAAAGACATAAATCCATTTTTCTAACCGCTAGCAGCTCATCAGCTATTTAATATTCTGTCTAATCGGCTCAATAGCTCTTGATTTTCTATTGGCTTTCGGATGAACTCATTTTTATCAAATATACCTTGATATATTCCATAAGGCATTTCACCAGCTGTCAGAAAACATACCTTAACTTTATCATCTATCCTCTTTATCTCCTTGTATAATTCAAAGCCATTCATTTTGGGCATTCTGATATCAAGTATCAGCAAGTCATATGAACCAGCTTCAAAATTTTCTAATGCTAGCAGGGAGTCATTGAATGCATCAACTTTGAGTCCATTTTCTTCTAAAGCTTCCTTTAATGCTAAATTGACATCTGGTTCATCGTCTACTACCAAAATTCTCTTTTTCATTATCGACGATTAATTCTCTCTTTTAGGTCTATAGTCTGTGGCTCCTGCTTGATCTCATGCTGTTTTTCATTTAATGGCAGGCTGAACGTAAAGGTAGCTCCTTTTTCTACTTGCCCTCTCCCATCTTTAATAATTTTGTTATTCTCAGCCCATATCCTTCCTCCATGAGCTTCTATGATGCTTTTGGATATGAATAACCCGAGCCCTGTCCCTTGATAAGATTTTGAGGTAAACTTTGAAAATAACCTGGGCATTATTTCAGGATCTATGCCAATACCAGTGTCTGTGACGCTGACAAGAGCCTCGGCGTCAATATTTTTCACGCTAATACTTATAGTTCCCGCTCTTCCATCTTTCTCCTTTGCTTCAGTAAATTTAATAGCGTTGTTTAAAAGGTTAGAAATCACTTGGGTTATCCTTGCTTTATCTGCCTCTACAAAAATATCATAGGGCTGATATAATAATTTTATCATATTTTTCTGTTGGATGTTCTTAATAAAGTCTATATTTGCTACAATATCCTCTATAGTATTTGATATTACATCATTTAGATTAAATTGCTCCTTTTTTAGATTTAGTGATTGGCTCTCAATCTTTGTAACGTCTAATATATCATTTGTAAGTCTCCCTAACCTTCTTGCATTTCTTACAATGGCATCCAAAAGTTCGCTCTGTTTGGTATCCTTTATTTTTGACTGAAGAATTTGTGTCAAGCCAAGTATTGGCTGTATTGGCGTTCTTAATTCATGTGCAGCTACATTGATAAATTCATTCTTCATGTTATCCGCTTCTTTTAGCTTTTCATATTGAATACGAATTAATTCTTCTCTTTGCCTTAACCTTTCATTGGTTTCTCTCAACCTTGCATTATACTGAATACTTGATAATGCCAGTGCTATAATATTAATGAAGTAACCAGCATCTTTGAGAACATGAGCCACGTTGTGTGCTGTATCAAAAGATGCAGCAGAATAAGACATTATGATTTGAGAAAAGATATCTACTATCAAATAACCTAATATTCCTTTATAGAAGACGTCAGTTCTTTCATATAACTTATTTTTATAAAAATAAAATAAAGCTATCAAAAATAGCACAAGCGAAGGAAGCTCATATGGTCTATGTACAGGAGAATTATCCAGTACGCTGGCAGGAAAAACCAAGAATAGTGAACTTATGGCAGCACTTGCAGCAAGAATAGCAAGGACTGTTAAATAAACTTTGAGAGTATTTTGTAATTTCACCCGTCTTCCTGCTTCTTCATGTTGCTCTTGTTCGTCTTTTAGTGAGGATAAAGTTGGGTATTTAACAATTGCAATAACCAGGATGGCACTAAGAAATATTCTTCCAGCAAACCAGGTCTGAGGAATGAAGTATTTTAGAAATATAGGATTATCAATTGAGCTATAAGATATTATCACATGCAATAAATCAATCAAGGCACTGGTTAGGAATCCAATTCCTACAAAGAGGCTGAATTTATCGTCTAATGTAAGAGCTCTTGAAAGATAAGAGAATGCCAATACCGCAGCAAGTATTACTGCAAACAACTCTATGTAGAAATGATGAATCTCAGATGACAGCCAAGTATTAGGATTAGCAGATAGAACCGCTATTATTGAAAGAGGAATCGACGGTACAAGTGTATATTTGATTAAAATTTCATATTTAGAAAATAAGGATTTAGGTTCATATAATCGTGATGACTTCATTGTCTCCTCCATCCCTTGTTAGTAGTATTAGGTGGTGATGGTGCTGATCGCAAATTGTAGCAGCAATAGCAGTAGTCATAGTGATGAGAATAATAGCTTTTCTTGACTTCTATTGGATAATAGACATGATAATAAGCATCATTTGTTATCAGAATTGACAACCACACCTACACCTGAAAATAACATATGGTCTGCTTTAAGAATATCTGTAGATAAATATCTAGAATATTTATTAACGAATACGTAAAAGACGGCAATTTAATATCGACAGCGCATTTTTCAAAAACTATACAAAATAAAAAGGGCACGGTAATACCACTATGAAATGATGGTTGTATGTCTGTTTGCATTATCTATAGTTGATTCATTATCTTAGGGTCCACGTGCTTTTGTTTTTGCTGATTCATTGATTTATCCGTTATTGGCAAACTAAAACAAAAGGTAGCTCCTGTTCTTCTTTCTCCACCAGTATTATTACTTTGAGTCCACACCCTTCCACCATGAGCTTCGACAATACTTTTGCAGATAAACAATCCCAAGCCAGTACCTTTCTCAGAGTTTGTAGCAAACTTTGTGAATAACTTGGGTAAAATTTCAGGGTCTATGCCTTCGCCACTGTCCTTTACACTAACGATAATAATATTACCATTATTGTTACCATTATTGTTATTTTCTTTTACTACTACATCAATAGACACAGCTCCATCCTCAGTAAACTTGACAGCGTTGTTTAATAGATTTGAAATGACCTGAGATATTCTTACTCTGTCAGCTTCCACAAAGATATCTTGCTTAGTAGGTTCGTAAAATAATTCCAATTTTCCATTTCGAACCTTTTCATCTTGATCTTCGATATCACTTATACAGTTAGATATCACATTGCTTAGCTCGAATTGTTCTTTGTTCAGGTTCAAAGAGTGGCTTTCAATCTTTGAAACGTCTAATATATTATTTGTGAGTCTCTGTAACCTTTTTGCATTTCTTACAATGGCATCCAAAAGTTCCCTCTGCTTAGTATCCTTTATTTTTGACTGAAGAACCTGAGACAAACTAAGTATTGGCTGTATTGGCGTTCTTAATTCATGTGCAGCTACATTGATAAATTCATTCTTCATGTTATCTGCTTCTTTTAGCTTTTCATATTGAATATGTTCATTCCATAGTAATTCAAAAAATGACCTGGTTGAGTAGGCACCTACTTTACTATTTGAATACAATACAAATCCTATTGCATCCGAAAATTCTTCAGCTTTAGGTTCTTTGAGTTCAAATCTGAGAAACTTTGTGCCATCGACTATAAACAAACCGGAGTGGGAAGCTCCACCATTGAGAATTCTAATATTTGGAGCTTTCTCACAAAATTGTTCTGTGAATTGTAAATTCTCTTCTGTTATCGGAGTGATAATCTTTATCACCGCTCCTCGCTTAGAGGCAGTGATTAAATAATCCAAAATTCCGAGCCTCTTTGCTCTAACTATAGCTTTACTGTTAGCGAAGAGTATTAGAGCCTCTCTCTCCACCGACTTTGCAAGATTAATATAAATCTCAGTTGCTTTTTTGTGATCTGATATAACTTCAAGAAATTCTGACTTTAAGCCCTCTTCAATTTCCATGATTTTATCTCGTGCAGGAATTGCCTTGTTCCAGAGAGTCTCAAATACAGACTGTTGCTGTTCTACTACTTCTTTCATATTACTGTAGGTAGCTTGTAATGTTTCTTTTTGCATAGTTATAAAACCTAGACATTCTCTCTCATTTACTGCGAAGTTTGCTTCATTTTCATCGAGATGGCGTAATTCGATCTTTTTAATCAACTTTTTGCAGTAGTCGATATTTTCTCTTGTAATTTCAAAAATGTATCTTTGTCTTGTATTAGTTCTTTTACTACTATCAAGTATTAAGTTATTTACTGAATAAAATGACAAGATCTTTGAGGGAAATTTAGAATTTCCGCAAATATCTATTTTATACTGCGCATTAGATAAAACTTGTAATAGTGTATTTATTACCTCCGCATTGTGCACTCCTGTAGTCCCTTCATTTCTCGTATTGTGTCGACAATACTAAGAGGATTAATAAATATAAAGGGTAGTATGGTAAAATGTTTTAGAAGATCGATAAATCTAAATTCATTTTAACGTGATGAATGTTCATAACAATCATATTTTCTACGCAGCATGAAATATGACAACTGCATAGTGATATATGGAAAGATGTAGTTGTGTTAGTTCATAAATATTCACATCATAACATACGTCGTATAAATCGAGTAGCAGCACGAGGTAACGATCTTAGTGTTAAAGAGGGTTGAGCCGATCTTTTGTGCTAATTACATTCAGAATATCTAGCATTTCACTATTAGTGTCTGAATTCTCAAGTATTTCCGCTTTTTCGTTCTGCTAGAGGAATGTATATTCCATCATCTTTGACAATCATTTCTAACCTATCTCCTTTTGATAAATTGAATCCATCTACTACAGATTTGGGCAATACTATTACATAGCTGGAACCGACCGCTGTAATAGTGACAGTATATCTTGTAGGCATCTATCTGAAATACTAGTTTCTATTAATATTTAATACTTATTATAAACATTAATAAATATTAAATATTATTAATATAAACATGCTCATCAATTCTACTAATTTGCATTCGCGTATACTGATGGTCTCTACAGAGTACCCTCCTATGCAAGGGGGCGTCGGACGTTATACTTACAACCTAACGAAAGAATTACGCAAAATTGGGTTTGATGTACATGTTGCATGTAATCACTTAGGCAGTGGTGATTTTTCTGGTCTTTCTCCAGCTAATACCGAGAATTCTGATGTTCTATTAAAGATAGTCGATAAGATCAAGCCTGATTTAGTTCATATTCAATATGAACATGGCTTGTACGGCCTGAAATTAGATCCTATAAATCCCACAAGGACTAGCACAAATATAGACTCGTTTTACAAGTTTTGCAAGATCCCAATAGTAACGACTTTTCATTCCGCATATACTTTCAAGCAATGGCTTAATCTGATCGTAGCTACCAAAGACTTGCCCAAAAGAAATATTGTCAGTAGATATTCAAATAATTTTATCAGGCATTGGAAGAGATTCATCAATTATTACTCGTTTCATAATTTGAACAGAGAAAAGCTGGCAAGAAGTGAAGCAGGCATCGTGTTCTCGCAATATATGTCAAAGATGGTCGGTCGACGAGCACAAGTCATATTCCATGGTTCTGAACCTTCTCTCGCCTATAATAAAACAAAGAAGAAGGAGGCAAGGAAGCTATTCTCGCTTCCTGAAAACGGTCGAATAGCACTAGCTCTTGGATTTATGACCGCTACTAAAGGATGGGATATTTTAAAGAAGATGAATATACCTAAAGGGTGGACAATTGTGATAAACTCTTCAAAAAACCATTACAGTACTGAGGAAGATTTCAGTCTTGATATTATAAAAAAAGACAATATAGTAAATTTGCAAAGTGACTTCCTAAATGAAGAAGAACTCTCCCTTTTATTTTCTTCAGCTGATGCTGTTATCCTCCCTTACAAAGTAAGTTCTGGTTCAGGGGTAATGTTCGATGCTTTGGCCCATGGCCTTCCTTTCGTAGCTACTGATCTCGAATTTTTTAAAGAATTCTCTGCCCAAGGCTTAGGAATAACCGTACGTCGCAATCCAAATGAATTTTCAAAGGCATTAGCGATGCTGGATCGAGATTACGCTGTATATGTCAAAGAAGTCGATTCATTTAAGAAAAAAATCAGTTGGCTAAATGTAGGTAAGCAACATGCTCAGCTATACTATCGTATAACAGAAGAGAAAAAATTATCTATTAGAGTAGGATTGGAATAAGATTAGATAAATAACTTCGATCTAATACTTGACGGCAAACAATCGAGCTCATCAGGTGATGAAAGTTATAAGGCTTTAGACAAAATAGTTGTATCGTTACCCTGTAGTACTTACCCACTAATATTTGGGCTTAGTGGGCCTTCATGTATGGTTTTTATAAACCTAATGGCTCGGTTAAAGCATTAGTATCTTGTCTGCTGATAAAGCAATTCTAAAAAGATATGCGAAGAATCCCGTCTTGAGTCCACACGAAGACAACTGGTGGGAATCCAAAGCAGTTTTTAACTGCGCTACTTTGTATGACGGAAACAAAGTACATATGCTCTATCGCGCAATCGGAGAATATGAAAACTACATTTCAAGAATTGGCTATGCTTCAAGCACAGACGGTTATTATTTTGACAGACGTAATGAAATAGCTTTTGGTCCAACTGAAGATTATGAGAGATATGGAATAGAAGATCCTCGATTAGTAGAGATTGATCACCAACCGTACATTACCTATGTAATACTCTCTAGCCATTTTCGAGACAGACCAGATGTGTCTTCAGCTTTAGCAACAACCACTGATTATCATGAGTTTACGAGACTTGGAATTATAACTAGCAAAGGAGCTGATAATAAGGATGTCGTGCTTTTTCCAGACAAAATAAATAATAAATCATCGAATGGAGATGAAAGAATGACTTATTTTTCGCTACATAGACCTAGCACTTGGATAGGAGCCGCATATGGTGTGGAAAGGCCTAGCATATGGCTGGGTGAGGGCGAGTCTTTAACAAGCTTTGAAAAACATACACTTCTACTCAAACCCGAGCAAGATTGGGAGCTTTTAAAGATTGGCGCTGGTGCTCCCCCTATCAAAACAAAATATGGCTGGTTAATTATATATCACGGGGTCAGTAATGATAAAGTCTATAGCGTTGGCGCTGCGCTCCTAGACTTGAAGGATCCGTGCAAAGTTTTGGGTCGAACTAGAAGACCCATTTTAGAGCCCGAAGAACCATACGAGAGATACGGGGATGTCAATAATGTAGTCTTTCCTACAGGAGCCTGCATAATAGGCGGACAGTTATTCGTATATTATGGCGGAGCAGATAAAGTATGCTGCCTTGCGACCGCAGATCTGAAAGATCTTGTGGATTATATTTTACAAGACAATTAAGCAAAATCTTTATCTCGAGCAGACATTCTAGTTTGTCTTTTTGAGTGTTCTGATATAGACATCATAGCACACCTTCACCTGGTAGAGTACCGTACTGATACGGTATATTACTGTATCCTCCCCCTCTGCTATGCGTGTTCCACATTATAATAGTAACATAGCTTCAAGAGACCTGTTGTCAGTATGAATCTATTACTAGCTCCTAAGCCGTTACAGATACAGGAAGCCAAAAATACCAGATCAACAATCGCCACAAAAGATAATCATGGCAATAAAAAAAGAGTCTTAACAGTGGACGATGAACCAGACACTAGCTTGGTGTTGAAACTCGTTTTAGAAGATAATGGATTTGAAGTTAGTTCCTCTAACGATCCTACTACTGTATTGAAGAGCTTTAAGGCTAACTCGTATGACTTATTGGTCCTTGATATAAAAATGCCAGAAATGGATGGTATTAAGCTTTATCAAGAGATCAGAAAAAAGGATAATGAAGTTAAAATTTGCTTTCTAACTGCTAGCAACATGTATCATGAAAAACTGGGAAATGAGGAATACTGTTTGAATAAAAACTGGTTTATTCAAAAACCAATTGAAAATGAAAACCTAGTAAATAAAGTAGCCAAAATATTAAGTTTATAAATAAACATAAAATTGGAGCAGAGACAACTAGTTAGATTCACTAGATTCACTACTTTGATTGCTATCTGCCGGTTTCACAGAAATGATTAATTCATTTGCGTTAGCAAGATCCACGATCAATAATAGAAGTGATTATGCCTTGTCGCAATAGATATAGTAAATTATTTTTTGTCGTGCTGTCAATTGGATTTATGTATTGTAGACACTTAGATCCCATGTCTTTGGCGAAGGTGTTGTTCGAGTTCTCCTCTAGTAGAAAATGACGTGCTGCATGATTCGCATCTGTAAGAGGATTCGGCTTTGTCCTAACATTAAGGAATATTATCATTAAAATGCAATAGCGTCTTATAAATTAATTGCACTTATAGAAGTGATGAGTAATGCCAAGACAGGATAGATCATTCACCTAATCTAAGTACTCAAAAAGATCTTACTTCTTTATAACATCCTTTATAGATAAGCTTCATATATTTATTGAATAAACAATCCTAAATACGCGTATTTTTATAGCGGTAGCGAGTTCTCCGTTTGTTACCTCTAATCTCAATAACATCACCTCTAGAAGCAAGGATGCATAGGATCCTGTAGCTCCATGCCCTACGTCCCAGGTATAAGCTCCGACTATTTTTATAGACAAACTTTCGTTACGAGTCAATATAGAAGATATATCCTTCTGTATACTAGCCCTTTGACTACTACTGTTTTACAACAAGAATAACCACCAGATATAGCAACCCAAGGCATCATTAAGACTCCTGAGGATGAAAAAAGATTTCTCGACATTCTAGTAGTAAATACTGATAGAAGAAAATTCGTCACATCCTAGATCATACTTTTTCCATAAGTAAGTTGCCTCTTGAATTACCAGTGTATTAGTTCATATTAGGAACAGAAGTTAACATTTTTGAAGTATTAATATGAGCTACGGATCAGGAAGAGGTTACAGCAGCGGCTTTAACAGAGGCTTCAGCCCAAAGCCTGTTGAAACAGGTAAAGAATATGATGTACAGATCACAGAGACAAGTAGGAAGGGCGACGGTATTGCCAGAATACAAGGATTTGTGATTTTTGTAAAAAATGGACAAGCAGGACAGACTGTAAAGGCAAAGATTACGCAAGTAGGAGAGAGATTCGCTACAGCAGAAATTGTGTAGACAACACGAGTAAATTATCTTTGACTTGACTTGATGCACACATATTCTATTTTATTTTGAATGTTCGAATCAAGAATTCAGCTATCAGTCAGGCAAAAGAAGAAGTACTGACAGACAAGAAGTATTGAATATAATTGAAATAGTCGAAGCAGATCTTTGAATAAGGACATTGATACTTGAGACTAGGGTCAATAAAAAGTGGTCATGACATTCTACTAGAACTCGATTTATTAGTCAGAGGCAAGAGCATTAAACACTTGTATGCAAACGTTAAACCTCGACATGGGTGTAGTGACCGTTCTCTTGTTAAGTAGAGTTGTTCATTTATGAGATAACTAATCCTCCAGCACTTTTACTAATCATTATCAATTCGCCCTTTAAATTCTGTCATGACATGGGGACGTCGATTCTCGTATATCACAATCGAGTAATCTGCAGGATCACGAAATGTTAAGCAAGGGCCATTTGGGATCTCTAAACTTTTCTCTTCTCTCCACCCTCTTCCTCGAAGCTCAGACGCGGCGTCATCTAAATTGTTGACCCGAAAGATCAACATCCAATCCTTTCTTCATATATGGTCTGCAAGCAGAATGTACGGTTCTTTACTAGAGAGTCTTATACATACCCAGACTCCATACGCGTGTATTTTCCACAATAATTCACCGTCAAGCACCTTTGTATAGTATCTGATGGATTCATGGATATTTGGAGCTGGGACATAAAGAAAATCAAGTGATTCGAACATAATTTCATTACTAACTAATTAGCTCTCATCCAAATACAATTCATTAAATTCATGCTCTATGATTGTCTATTAGTGAATAGGTATTTCCATATAGGAAAATCTTGGCCGCCTCAGACATAAAGTCATGAGGAAATCCTAGCTGTATCTTACTTTTCTCATCTAATCTTTTCAATTGGTCTGAGGTTAATTCAAAATCTAGACAACCCAAGTTATCTTTGATTTGGGCTTCAGTTCTAGCTCCTACAATGGGTATTATAACTCCTTTGTCTTTGTCCTTCTGTTGTTGCCTTATCCAACTCAAGGCTATTTGTGAAGGAGTCTTATTGATTTCCTTTGCTATCGCCTGTACTTCTGTTGCAATCGAAATATTTCTTTCATTTACAAATGAAGCACTCATTGCATTATTAACATTGAATCTTTTTGACTCGTTACTATTTTGCCTGTTATACTTTCCCGAAAGAACCCCGCCACCTAATGGAGACCATGCTGTTGTTCCAATATCCAAAGTAGTGGCCATGGGCAATAACTCTCTTTCAGCTGATCTTTCAATCAAACTGTACATTATCTGAATTCCTATGAAAGATGACCAGCCACGCAGCTCCGCAATAGCATTTGCATGTGAAACAACCCAAGCCGGTGCATCAGATATACCTATGTATAGAATTTTTTCTGACCTTATCAAATCATCTAACGATCTCATAACTTCTTCAACTGGGGTCATAGAATCCCATACATGCACCCAAAGGAGATCTATGTAGTGAGTTTTTAACCGTCTAAGACTTGCATCAACAGATTGGACCAGATTCTTGCGATGGTTTCCACTTGCATTAGGGTCATCTGGATTTGTTGTGAGCGTGTATTTAGTAGCTAGAACAAACTTCTCTCGTTCAGAGGAAATGAATTCACCAACATATTTCTCACTAGTGCCATTTTGGTAGACATTTGCGGTATCAATAAAATTTCCACCCTTACTCACAAATAAGTCAAATATTTTCTTAGCTTCTTCCTTAGAAGCTCCAAGTAACATCGAACCCCAGTCTTCTCCAAACGTCATGGCGCCTAGGCATAGCTCAGAAACTCGCAGTCCGCTTTTTCCAAGGAGTTTGTATCTCATATACAACAATCATGAGATGCTATGTCATTAATAAGACAGCAGGTTTACAAATGTTACAAATTATCAGTACATCACTCAATGCCTCTTACATATAACCTTCTTTTCTTTCTTTGATTGGAGTTTCAAATTAAGCCGCGATTGGGACCTCTATGCATTGTTTCTATATCACATTCAAGAAGTTTTTCAAATAATTCTGTTTCACTAGAACATGCTTCTCAATGGCTAGGTCAGCTAAAACGTTAGATATTCCTTTTCTGCAATTGTATTCTTAACGTTTAATGCATCATAAATAATACTATTTCTGAAGTCAGTCTCATTTGTCATTGTGTATTTGAAACGAGAACGATAAAACACAATGATGAAACATATGAAACAAACCACGAGCTAAAACTGTAGCAGATTAATCTAGATTTGACCTACATGACTGCGCCATAGACGTAATTTAGGCGTTAGATCCAACTTTGAGCTGGGGCGTAGTAGACCATCTTCATCTATTTCAGAAGTAAGGTGCACCTTTCCATCAGACTATCCTTGCACCCTAAGATATCCCTCTTATTCTCGCTATAAAGTGATGGCGCATTGATTGTTGGATCTGTCTGACTTGCTTTAAGTGGGATTGCACTGAGAGGTCCACTTATCATCTCATGTCAATATTGCCAAATAGTGACGTAGCAAAAATTATATTCTGGAATAAAATAAGTCTCCATAACAGGGTCTATGGTTGCATTAAGTTACTTTCTTTGCACATAGGTCGCAGTATCTTTCTATTAGAGTAACGCCCCCACCTACCTCGAACAAGGCTTCTTGAGTAGCCACGTTACCACATGTTGCACAGAATTTTGTTTTGCCTTTGCGTTCAGTAAAGGGTCTTACCGATGTTAACCTTTTTTCCATTTGATTTTCACTTGGTATTCATCATTAATTAGAACGTCTTACCTATAAAAATACAGTAACATATTGTTACAGATAAAACTTAACTAAGCCAAGTCAGAATAGAATGTTTTAACTGTGATTATGTATCACTTTTTGGCATTAAAAAGATTCAACTTAAGAATCGACCATGCTAGTAGGATTTGAGAAGGATCGCATAGTTCCTACAGGCTGTGAATATATGTGGATGAATATATGTGGAACCATTAATAAAGAGACAATTTTTGTCTTAGTTAGATTATGAAATAATTGTAGGATTTATCTCGAGATTTCTTTTTATCTCAAGTATTTCTTTAAGTGTCGGACTTTCGTGGATATTCTCTCTCGTCGCTTTAATTGCTCCAGACACGCTAGCAGAAATTAGTGACTCGATATCATCATTTCCGAGAATTTTCATAGCAGCAAAAGTTCCTATGAAAGCATCACCTGCACCGGCAGTGTTTAATATTCTGAGGCTATTTTCACCGGTTGTTGGTATCATTTTAGCCGCTGGTATAGATACAATCTTTTGCCTATTTGCAAATATGCATCCATTTTCTCCCCTTGTAACTATTACCTTAAGGTTCAATGTGTAATTATTATTTAAAATAGCTTTACATGCAGGAACAGGTTCAATAATACCCGTTAGATTTATGCATTCCGGTTCATTTAGGATCAAGTAATCAGTATTCTTGATTGCGCCTTGAAGGTCTTTAATTCCTCTAGAGGATAAGAGACCCGGAGCCCATAAAGTTATCTTGTTGGCAATTTTTGAAAGTGACAACATTGTGTCAGCAACTGAAAAGGGCGGATCCACTACTACTACTATATCTGAATTATTAATATATTCACGCGTAATTGTAGAAGAGACGACTTTATCGTTAAGCAGGTCATTGGCTTGCTTGAAAGTTAATATAAAATTTCTCCCATTAGGATCGACAACTACATAAGCGTGACCTGAAGGAGCATCGTTGGTAAAGGATATGAGATCGGTCAAAACACCTTCGGTTTTAAGGATACGAATCTGTTCTTTTGCTATATTATCTCTTCCTAATGCACCGAGGATTGCTATATTATTGGCTCCAAGTATTCGAGAGGAGGCTATGGCAATATTTGCTCCTTTTCCTCCAGGAACCTCCATGATCTTTTTTATTCTGACTTCTTCTCCGGGTTCAGGAAGTTGTTCAGCAAATATTACAATATCCCAATTTATAGCTCCGACAACAATCTGTTTCGCAAATGTCATAATCAGACCAAAAAGGGGAGCTTACAAATAGATTGCTGCTGTTAAATAATGTTCTAGAACATATTACTATAAGCTACATGAAATAGAATTAAATAGATGTTTTCTACTCTACACTTTAGCATCTTAATGAAGACTCAGCACAGATCTAGATCTGAAATAATTGCAGCCATTTTGGAGGTTGCTAATGGTAATAGAGTAAGAACAACTGAGATCCAGTTTAAAACATATTTGTCTTATAATCTATTGAAGGAATACTTAATAATGTTGCTTGAAAAGGACCTGTTAGAATACATCGAAGGAGAAAGATCCTTTAAGACAACGCCGAAAGGAATCCAGCTGTTACATGTATGCAATGATATGGAAGAATTAATGGTTGCAAAGACATCAGAACCTACACCAAAAATTCCAATCTACTAGAATTGTAACATTCTAAAAGGATGTAAGGTTGTGAAAATTTAATCATATTCGATCAAAGGATATGGAATATACTTTACTGGCTTTAATAAAATAGTGAAATCGAATTCCGATTCAGATGAGTGTACATATTATGTACCATACGGTAACAGTACCTTACCCACCCACCAATGAAGTTTGGTCATATTCAAAGAATTACAATTTCTTTATACAGCACACTTATCAGACCATGTGGCTTTGTCAGCCAGGTTACAGGAAGTCGAAGAAGGACAATGAGCTAGATACTCTAATATATATAACACTAATATCATGAGAACCTACATTGAGTGACAAAAGAATCTACTACTTATCTGGTTTACTCGTGGTCATATCTATGCTCACAACTACGATACTGCCGGTTAATGTTAATATATATGCGCAGAACGAAAATATTAGCAAATTTACGTTCCCTAAAGGATTCTTAGAGTCATTACAAAAAGATGTCAGCGGACACTACTCTAACCCGGCATTTGGAATAGAAGATATTGTATTTCCTGAGGGATGGCATGGACGTCAAATACCTACTGGAATTGGTCTTATCGCATCTGTGCGTCCTGGAAACCAGAGCGGTGATGTAGGTGACTTGTTTGGTGGTGGTGGTGGAACAAATCCTGCTTCTGCTTCTATACAACCACTTATGTTATTGCAAGTTCTCAACAATTCAGCAATCAGCAAACTAGGGCTCCCTGAGTTTTCGATTTCCAAAGATTGTAAAGAATTGGCTGCAAACTCAACTTCTATAATTGACGGTAAGAGTTTTCACGTATCTACGATAGAATGTCCCTTCTCATCTGCTTCTGCTGATCTGGGCATTAACTTATCTGCCGCTGCACCATCTAAAGAATTCAATGTCAAAGGAATAGGACAGTCCAAGATATACGAATACAAGACAACAGACAGAACTTATAGATTGGCGCTTTTAGTTAGCAGTCCATTATTTGGTTCTTCGCAAGAGAAACCCGACATCACTAAATACATTCCGCTAGTAGATGCGACAGCGAAAAGCTTGAAATTGAAAGTTTGATATAGAGAATGATTGTCATCGCATAAGGGTTGCGCTAAGGTATATGAATCGAAGCAAGATTTATTGAGGAGCTGCAGGAACTTCAGATCGATATCTTTTCTTCTTTCTTCTCTCAATTCGTCTCACCCTTTCTTCTTTTTCTTCCCCTTTATTCTCAGATTTCCTAAAAGTGCACCCATCGGAATCCAAAATACCCTTACACTGTTTTTGAAGCGTCAAGTAACAGTTCTCGATATTGGAAAGCATATTTTTGTGTTGCAAGTTAATGCAGCTGTATTGAATATTATTGCCTTTGATTAGAGTTCTTGCGTTACTCAGTATAATGGATAGAAAAATGCGAGTCAGATCCTGTTATTACATCTACTTGGTTATGGTATATTAGAGTGTCATCATCAGAAACTAAGGATATAGAAATGCAAGGATTACAAGCTCGAATCAAGCTTTACAAACAGATAAAGGATCAATTACGTACCGAGCTAGAAGTTTATAATAAGCAAGAGAGAAAAGAACTTGCAAAAATAATTTCTGACTCGCTATAATTATTAAGTCTTAATTATAATGAGTTGATAGTTGGGTACTGCTCTGTAATGGGGCTAATTAATAAATAATGCTATTAGGCTAGTAGGTGAATTTCTGACAGGGTTATCGCTACGGCATGTTTAAGCATTATCTTTCATTTCTCCTGTTTCTTCTATTTCACTCATACAAGAATCATGAGATAGTAAATGTTTATTTGTTTATTCGCGCTAAGTACATTTCTAGTGCGAGTCAGATAAATGAGGATCACAAAATATAGCTGTATCTCCTCCGAGGATCCCTGATATTCCCTCTACATATAGATGCAGATATCGTACCTTCTCATAACATTAGGAAGGCATGATCAAAAGAAAGACGATCCTATAACCCATAGTTGGTTAGATCGATCCCCATCTTTATTTTCTCTTAACTTATTCTGTGCTGATATCAACAGGCTCATCTATGTTCTTTAATTATTATTTTACCTCTCATTGTGGATGGATGCAGAGAACAGTAATATTCAAAGGTCCCCGGTTTTTTCGATGCAATGGCAGTTACAAAATCTTGGTCTGATGACAAATATGATGTATTAATACCTAATCCGTCTACTATAAAATCATGTTTTACGAAATCTTTGTTCAGTATAACAAGTCTTGTCGGAGCGTTTACAACCGCAAATATCGTAGGATTAGTTCCATTAAAAACATTATTTTCTGCAATCAGTAAAGTACCGTTAACAACCCTTAGCTTCAACTGAGGTGGATGGATTAAATTACCAACTGCCCAGATTAAGCCCACAGATATAAAAGATATTGCTACTATGGCGATTACATTAGTATTCATCTATACCTATAATCATAGTACTGAGGTTAAATTTCTATTGTAGGAGTTATTTATACCTGTAAATCCAGTATGATTACATATCAGTCTTTAGCCAACGATGGTAGGCCAGTATCATGATTGATCTATATTGCCAATGGTGATTAAACCGCATCATTTTCTCTTACGAAAATGGTGTAGGACCTAAACCTAGCTATATGCACAACATCCACCTCAGGTCTAACCCTTCCAGCTACTACATCTGCTCAGGCTGTTAATAAGGGCTTCAGAGCTTTGGTCTATCTAGTAGAGTCAATACTTCGAAATATCTCAGATCTCTCTGAATCCTCCTTCCACAGCACATTCATTATTTAAAGTATCCTTGAACTAAAATGATATTTGGCAGTTTCTAGTATTAGATCACATGGGGATAGAAGAGGGGCCATTCAGATGTAGATTCTGTAAGGACATTATTGAAGTTAACAAGGTTGGAGAAAGGTATATAATTACAAACTTCTCTGGTGGGATAGCAGAATATGAACATTGGAGATGTTATCAACAGCAATTGTTCACTAAGGTGTTGCAAAATATTTTTGGCGAATATATGTGATAGCTGGCCCTGATAACACTTGGTTTATGAACCTGTGAATTGATAATTTTTGTAAACTGACTATTTAAAAGGAAACTGGCATTTCTAATGTCCTTAGTAGCAACCAAGATCTTCCTCTTTCTGTGCCTGTAGGACATTTCTAATGGAAAAGTAATTTTATTCACACTTTTCACAAAGGGCGGATCTGGGAAAAGACGCGTGAAAGCTAGAATCTATTTCATACTGATCGATGTTGGCAGAATATGTAGATGGAAAACTAGATTATTGCTAATCCAAACTCAGAATTATAAAAGCGAAGTTATAGGCTACTCATCTACCTCGTTGCTTAATTGGTATGTTTTACGTTTCAGAATAATCGTTTAATGCAATAATATGCCTTTATTGCAGCTCTTACTGCCAATTGGAGCAATTTTTGCTAATTTGATACGCTATAAAAACTATTTTGTGATTAAAGTAATTGAAAATAACTGCACAGTGTTACACAGAGTAACATCTTTCTACTGGACTTATAAGCGAGCATTGATGTCACCAAAATATATCTGCAATGCTCAATATGTGGACAGGGTACTACAAGAAAAGGTAGTGCTATTAGGCACAATGATAATCTTCACTCAGGATCCGCCATGATCGTTAGACCTGTCGAATATATCATTGGAAGGCTAGATGGTAGATTCGCTCCCCCAAACGACTCTTTGTCATATAGACGCAACAACAAGAAAAGAAAACAGAAAGATGATAATAATCTATTTAGTTCTGTTCGTTCACATGAAAATTATAACATAATGATCATTTTGCTAGAAATGATAGTATTAACAAAACATTTGGAGCCGGTATGAAACGAGATTTCGTCCCGGCGAGATCATTGAGATAGCCCATTCCTAGAAAACAAACCTATGAAGCATAATAACGCTGACAGAATGGGGTTCCTGCGTGAAATGCTCGATGAAAATAGATTATCCAGTAACTCGCCTAAGCTTGTAGACATAAAGTCGAAACTTGAAGAATTTGCGATATTGTTGAATAGGCATTATCGTCCCCAGATGGCAAGCGAATTCCTAGCAAGAATTACGGATCAGCTAAACAATGCAAATGGTGAGGACTTTCTAGATGAACAGCTAACCTGGCTTCGTAATATCTCGTGATATCGATAGTACCTACTCGTCAGTCATGATTTATAAAACATGATTTTAATGATACAAAAATACATTGACGAAGGACTGTCAGAGGATTATGAGAATTGCCACTGATTGCATTTACTTCTTTGTGAGAATTAGTTAACTAATATAAGAGTGTACTTCGATTTCCTGTACATTTAGCGTACATACCGCCGAACAGTTTCATGCGCGGCAGTCAAATTACATCTGTCGGTAGCTGCTTCATTAACGGGTGGATTAGTAGATTTTGAAAGCAAGATTTCTTTAATTTCCTCATCATCTATTATTGAATTAATAATCTTTAGATGTTCGTCTAATGGGAGATTACCTGACGTTCCAATGGAATCTATTGCCTTAAGTTTCCAAGAATTATTAATAGCCTTTCCAATTCTCTTTTGAGCATCATAAACTATTTTCCCAAATCAAGTAAGGAAGTGTTTTCTTTTCTCTTTTCTAATTAATCCAGACCTTGTCAGACTATTTAACCTTGAATAATATTGCTTACGAGTGAGATTTATCTTGGAAATAAGAATGCTACTATCTCCACCTGTTAGAGCAATAGTGTTAAAGATGGCCAGCGATTTATCGTTAGAAATTGAAGTTAGAACATCTGCACTAGAGTCCAAGTTCTGAATTTTTGCAGCAGAATTATTATTACTGCTTTTCAATCTTGAGCATCCCACTTATCTCGGTATGTATTTTTCATTTTCGTCTTTGTCATATTATATATTAGCATAGGAATAGCCCCTTATTAATGTTTTATTGTATTGGGTATATAACGCAATACTAACCAATACCATACAAAAGTACTAAAAACCATTCGGATTTGGAGTAATTCTAGGATCAGATATTTTTAAGTAAAATGAAGCACTAAAGTAAATAGGTAATATTGTGTTATGAGTTCATCTGAAGGTAGGGACATAGAACCATTTGATTGGTTCAATAGATTCTTTGGTAGCAGAGCTGGTCGCAGTAAGTAGTAGAGGATTTGGCATTCCTGATATTTTTAGAGGAATTGATGAAATGAGAAGGGAGATGGAAAGAGAATTTGAAGATGCATCTAAGGACATAGAGACTAAAGCACCAAAAGATCTCGTAAGAGAATATGAAACACCAGGAGGAGGTAAAGTAAAAGAATTTGGACCATTTGTCTATGGATATTCAATGACAATAGGTCCGGATAGCAAACCAAAAGTAAGAGAATTTGGGAATGCTAAATCTGCATCACGAGGCGGAGGTAGTTTTTTCAGGACGCCCATGATCTCAACTGAAAGAGAGCCTTTAGCAGATGTAACGTCTACAGCTAAAGAAGTGAAAGTGGCCGTAGAGATGCCGGGTGTTAGCAAACAGAATATCAAGATAAATGCTTACGATAACAAGGTAGAAGTAACATCCACTGATCCCGATCGAAAATATCATGAAGTCATTGAAATACCACCAGAAACAGATATTGAAACAGCCAAGTCAGTTTATAATAATGGGATGCTTGAAATCACATTCAAAAAGAAGGAACAAACAAAACCAAAGGGAAAGCAGATAAATATAGAATAGATAGGAAAAAATCCCCCAATCTGTTTTTCTAGGAGCTTTGAGGTTAACCGTGCCTTTATGATTTATAATAGAATAAACTGGTTTAGCCAGGCTATCTCAGAATTTTTCATTGGCGAATATTTTCATATCAGATAGACATGAATAGATTCTCATTCTTAGTATGAACTTGGATATTCTTCTTATTATGAAGGAGAAATTCTTTTTCTTAAATCTCCTTCTAGTTGAACATTTATACTTAATTGGCTATTCTATAGGCACCATGGATTGTTGTGGCTTTGTATAGTAGTAATATTTATTCGCAGTCAGATTCTATTCATAATATAGTGGAAGGTGTATGAATTATAGAAATGGCAGACAAAATTAAATGCTCACATATACTCGTCAAAAAGCATAGTGAAGCTATTGCAATATTGGAAAGACTAAAGAATGGTGAAAGCTTCGCAAATCTTGCTAAAGAACTGTCTATTGATAAGGGAAGTGCAAAACGAGGTGGAGATCTAGGTCTATTCGGAAGAGGAATGATGGTAAAACCATTTGAAGAGGCAGCATTTAAGCTCGAGAAAGGAGGAATAACAACTGAGCCTATCAAGACAGAATTTGGATATCATGTAATCAAAAGAGCTGGATGAAAAAAAGGAAGTAAGATAGAGGAATTTGGATGCATATTTAGAAGAAGAACTCTATGATCTTCTCACTTACTGCATACAAACTCCTAATGGTTCAGTTTTTGAATCAAAAAAGCAGAGAGTAGTAGAAATTGGTAAAGAGCTATATGCAGATGGTGGAGTAGATGCTATGGAAAATATATTTTATCCAATTGAGTTCAGAATTAAAGAAGAAATAGCAAAGGATGCTAAGCCATATCGTTCATGGTGGAATAATATAACTGAAGAGTGGAAGTATTAGGAATACCGAGGTTCTTCCTAGCTAAAATACTAGGGTATGATTGACTTGTTAGTTCTGCCTAGTGGTATAATTGCAGAAGCTGAAATTACTTGTATCTCGCTATAGTCTAGGGACAGACTTGATCGTTAAATCAAAGCCTAAAATTCAGCCATAGATGAAACAATAGGAGTGACCTTGACAGCGCTTTGACTGCAATTGCATTTGAAGCATTCAAGTACGATCTAACAAAGGAAAAAGAAATAGTAAATTTCTTAATACTCATTGGTTGAACTTTATCAATTGGTGTTAATTCCTCATCATTCCTTAAATTCTAATGCTGTAAATTCAAGTGAACCAATCATTTTGTACAGTTGTAGGAAATGTATCGAATTTTGCAGCTTTTGTAATAAAGATGATGTAGTAGACTTTGTTATCAGATATTGTTACAAGTTGCAGTGTATTGGAATTAAAAGCTTGTTTGTGTATGTCATTGTGATTTTGTTCTATAAGGAAGGTTTTCTAACTACTACAATTTTTCAACTGGTTACTGATTTATGCTCAACTTAAACACTTGCATTTTGTTACCGATAATAGGTTCTTCAATATTCCAATCTCATATTGTAAGCAAAGTCTTTACCTTATTGAGGAACTCTTCATTATCAACTGGCTTTCTAAGAATATATTTTTGTTCTATTCCTGGCAGTGCAGTTACCAATTCTTCAGCTGCATCAAGAGCAGATATAAACAGTATTTTGATATTTGGGTTGACGGCTTTGACTCTATAGTAAAGCTGAAGTCCATTTAGATCAGGCATCCTTATATCCATGACTACCAAGTCTTCGATCATTGTTGAAGATGATGAAGCATAGGAAGTAAAGTACTGTAGAGCTTTATAAGAATCCGAAAATGCTTCTACTGTGTAGCCTTCGTCAGTTAAAATTGACTCATAAGTAATAAGAATATCTTTATCATCATCTACCAATATGATCTTAGACGATTTACTTTGTTGATGCTCCGGGTGCTTTACTTTCTCATCTTGATACAATAAAGCAGCATTATTATTTCTGTGTATAGCGCTAATCTTTCCTTCTGCTGAGGGCGCCGTTGATTCAACAGAATATACCTTATATAGATAGTCCTGACTAGACGAGCTAACTACGTATCCGCTAACTTCTTTAAAATCATAGCCAGCAAAATAAGAATGATCCTTTATTATTTGATATAGATCTTCACCTATTACCATTCCATTTGGTGGTGCCTTAGAGTTTATCTTGGCGCAAACGTTAACAGTAGAACCAAACAAGTCGATATTTTGAGAAGGCCCTGATTTGGCTATTTCAACCATACCGTAATTAGCACTAATTCTGTAACTAACAGATGGTAAGCTTTCTTCATATAATTTGATATTAATAACTCGGTTTGCTGCAATCATTGCTAAACCACATTCAAGTATATCTTTGAACGCACGAGTATTGGTAGGACAAGACGCCTTTGGAAAATAGAACATTAGACCATTTCCTGTATTTTTTATAATCTTAGCATCGAAGCTTTTAGCTATAGCAGCCAGAGTGTTGATAAAAGTAAAATAGTATTTTCTAATTCTGTTATTATTGGCGATTTCACGTGTAATTTCCTTAGACTCTAGCATATTTACAAAACATACACAATAGTTTTGTGAGTCACCGGAGAAAGAGACTTCTTCCTTATTATCGTTATTGGGATAGTCGATGTAGGTCATAACAAAAACCAAATAGCTTGAAGATCAGACATATTAAACTATGATATAAAGATAGATCAAATATAACATATTTAACTTCACAATAATTTTCCGTCTACTGTAGGTAACCCCGAATCCATATAATGAGCCGTCATTTGTTGCTGCGATTGCAACGATAGCATCCTTAACTGATCTGGTGTTACAAGAAATGAATTTATGTGACAAAGCATCTCTCTCTTCCTACTTACGATACGTATTAGATAATTTTCAATGAATTCTAATATCGTATCCTGATATGTCATCTGGTTTTTTCTTGGCGTCTTTTCGATGAATTCGTTTTTATTATTATTTTCATTTTTAAAAGGCAATTATCATAGTACTGATTCTCAGGTTTCTATTTTACTTTGATACTGTTATACTATGATTTGTTGCTATATGTTATAATTAATAATAACAGCTTATGAGTTGATTACAGCTGGAAGTAATATATTAAATCTACTAATGCTAGTTATGTTGCTACTGTTCAGCATATCTGCAAACTATCTATAGTTAATATCTTGAGAGGAATGTGGTTGCATTTGTATCTAGAAAAATCTTAATCCATTATTGCTATTTGGTTGATAAAAAGGATTGTTTGAACCTCATAATATAATCCTCTTGATAATACTAGTGTTCCTTGAGCCTCTTGAACCTCATTGTCAATTATTGTCCGTTGCTGGTACTATCATTTGAATTATCTACTAACGCAGAGGTAGGGTGTGTCTCATCTGCTATAACTTTTCCAATAGGCAGCTGTGGTACATCAAAATCATTATCAGGATTTTGCTCATCGGCTGCTGTTTCATTGTCATTGCTTGCATTGACTTGTTGGTGACTAACGTTGACTATCCCAATTAGGATGATTGGTATTGTGATTAGGATAAGTTTCACATGTTTCATCAGCCTGGAACTATCCTAGGAAACTTATGGCCTTTGCGACTAATGGTTCTTTATCTAAGTTTAAGGCGTTTTGCACTAAAGTTATATCATAATTATGCCATTGTATCTCTATTCTATTTCTTTTTCTAGTATCTGTATGAATTTAGCAAGGTCTCTGAATAAAATAAAATAATTTATCGTATTTGATCCATCCTATCTTTTACTGCAGCTTCACAATCGATCTATATGATAAGTCCAATCTCATCACAATTGTTAAATTTCTCCGGTACATCTAAGATGGGCATGAGGAGATTGATAATAATATAACGCTGGATAATATTGAAATTGATTAGTAGAGATTTGTTGATAATATCGATAGATTAGATTATATTGTGATCTTTAATAAAACGTATTCAATAATTCCATCATGAGAAGCAGTTTTTAGCTTTAAAAGTGATTTATACAGGATGGTTTCAAGAAATTGTGGATATTCTTTCATAATCATACTCTTTAATTTTTTTCTATTATTTATATAATAACTAGCTAGAGGTTCATATACGTTTGAACCAACGTATCTGACCTCTTTGATGCGTAAACCTTCATTTTTAATCAATGATATAATATATTCCAATTTATAGTGCTCAGAAGCCCAAGTCAGAGATAGTATCCCAAGTTTTACAAATAATGGTAGGTGTAATAATGGTTCAGAAGTATTTTTAACAACTGGCATCGCTACTACCATGAGTCCATTAGAGTTTTGCAAAATCCTCTTGGATTCTCTTATAAACTGAATTAATGGTTTAAAATGCTGTGCAGATTCAAACGCAATTACTCTGTCTACAGAATTATCCTTAAGAGGCAATATCATAGAGGTGGCATTCATATGATATACGTTATCATTGCTATTTTCTGAACTATGTAGCGAGACTATTCCTGTACGTTTATTTTCTTTTCTATTGCTATTTGACATGATAGTATCAGCAAGACCACTTCTCAATTGATGTAAATTTAGATTCAAGCATAATATTTGCAGCGAATTATATTGTGAGTTCCATTGAATTGCTGGAGCAGAAAATCCACTTCCAACGTCTAATAAGATTCTTGCATTCTGCAAGCAGGCAAGTTCTCCAACTATTGAAGATAGTTTATGCTGTGCTTGCAAAGGATCATTGGTTTTGTCATCCCAATATCCGAAATTGAGCATGTTTCCTCCAGTTGTGATTTGCATAAGCCCTGAAAGAGAATTGTAAAGATTAATAGTATCACAGTCATTGCGTCTGATAGTCCATAATAATATCTCGAGAGCATTGATGGAATGCAATATGAGAAAGACAGCCTGTGTTATTATTTAATTGATACCATTGATCTAGCATGGGTTTGGAAAAGGACGAACAAGGGGAAGGTCTAGCTGAGGAGCTTGTCTTATCACTATCGTAATCTTATCATAACAGCTTCAAGTCTTTTATAATGGGGTCAATGCGTTCAGCAGGTACTGGGCCTATACCAATACAGGTAACCGTATTTGGTTCTATCTGAGTTTTGCCTGCATCATGTACTTTTACGACGGGTAGCTTTGCATTTATTACGTCTATAAAATAGTCATTTAGTTCACTGCCACTATTTACTTTTAGTATGACCTTTATCTGACCGCATTCCTCCTTCCAGTCTGAAACCCAGTTAGAATTATTTATACCTGTCTTCTCCATCGACATAATTGAGGCATGTGCAACTTGCGCTGCAATCTTGCCGCATTTCATATCCAAATCTTTGCGAACTATGATAACTTGTTTAAGCATTTCAAATGTTATTTTGAATGTGTTCACCTTAATTTATAATATAGAGAAAATCCTGAGCTCCAGCCTACACACAGGAAAATAATATGATTTTTACTGCTTCTGTTAAGCGTAGAAAATATTAACTAACCCAAATTCGGCAGAATGATCCTTACAATAATATGAATTTCGAGCGATATTTATGATCTATTACTACCTTCTTAGTGAAAGTAATTCTTTGCTTCCATATTTTATGTATATTCTATCGAATATCGCAAGTCTTTCCTTTAATAAATTCCCATTACCATCATACATTTTGGTGAAATTGGCACGCATTAACAAATTCCCTTTACTATCAAAGAACCTTATACTGTAACTTTGTTTTCCGTCAGATTTTGGTTCTTTTACAAATCTAGCTTCTATAACTTCATCCATATTGAGATGAATGTGCCACGGTCTATCCTCACCACCTATTGTTGCCCATTTGTCTTTGATCCTAAATGGTAATCCTTCTTCTACTCTTGCTTCAGCTATACTCCCGTATCCACTTTTAACTGATAGAAGAATATCTTGTTGGGATAGTATGTCTGAGATTAACTGATACGCTAAATCGTATTTTGCATCCTGGACCATGTAATGATAATAATCTACATGTGTGATATAAAATCCTAGACGAAGATACCTATACCTGACTAGATACAAGAGTTGGGCATATGTTTGAAAAAGAACATCTAAATCAAATAATGAGTTTAAATTGAACATTTAATCGTAATATTCTATTATTCTTAAGCCAATCAATACAATCTACCCCAGAACTTGAATCCAGTTAATTGAATATTACACTAAATAAACGCATGAAATACACTATAACGAACAATAATCGTACATAATGCAGGACATGTTAGAAAAGGAAAGAATATTCTAACTAAATTGTCCAAAAAATAGATTCTGATCATTATAATAGGTTTACATCTTAGTATGATATATGACCGAGACAGTTTGCAGAGTGTGCGGTTCAGAGTTAGCTGTCATATCAAACTGCAAATTGTGTAATCAACCATTAAAATTTGGCTGTCAGTCCTGTGGATCGTTAACGGATGAAAAGGTTCATGCAGATTGCAGGAATGCAGAATTTCTAATAACTAGTACCTAATTCTTGTTCTTGTTTCGATAGTACTTATCGACATAAACTTGACTAAAACTTCCAATTGTTAGTAGTGGTGAATACTATCTGGCATATTGTTATCAAGAAATAAAAAGTACTGATAGGTAGACAAAACATGACAAACTGGCACGAGAGTCCCTTAATGATAGTTAAGAGCGCTGACCCGACAACACTTGATGGAGCAAGTCTCAAGAAAATGCTAAATGAATTAGAAGCCCTTTTGGTTAACGGTTATACACTAAAATCTGTAACAGAATGTAATGGTCAAATATTCGTATTCTTGCTAAATGAATCAGAACTAAGAGAAGTAGCAGCAACAAAGGATAAGTAAGAAGATATTCAACTGGTAATGCATAACCGCACTATCAGTTGTGCTGAAACGAGAATTACAACCTATCTTTGCTTATGGAAGCCCAAATGCGACTATAGATCCTTCTCCTATAGGCATGCCTTTAGACTGCACTTTAATTTCATCCGTCGGTACGAAAAGCATTCCATTTCCTATGGATGGTCCAACTGCTCCGATTGACGCAGTAACATTGTATTCCCATAGCTTTTCTCCAGTTTCTTGATCTAGTGCTAAAATTATGCCGGAACTGGTTGTTGTTGTATGATTTGACTTTGCTCTTGTCTTTTCTGTAAAAGGAAGATAGCCAGTAAACACAATATCATCAGTAACTAGTGGAGAAACCCTTGGTGGGAATTCTGTCTGGTACTGCCACTTAATTTCTCCATTTCTTAAATCCATTGCAATTATAGTTCCATTACGTAATCCTTGTTTAATTGTATGTGGAGCTGCTACTTTATGTCCAGCTATTCCACCGTCTGTAAAATAATTCAAACCTCTATTTGTGGCTGCAATATAAAGAGTGTTATTGCTATTATCTACTGCATGAAACCCATCTACTCCATAAGACCATACCATGCCACTGCCAGTAGGTGATGGAATTGCATCTATATTGTATTGCTTTCCTAGCGTCTTCCACCATATCTCTTTTCCTGTAGCTGCGTCCATTGCGATGACATTCCCCATTTTATCATGACCTATGACTATCTTTTTTTGTGTCCCATTGTCAAATGTAACTTTACTAATACTGCTTCCCCATGACGTATCCCAGTCATGTGTATCAGGTACTCTTACATTCAAAACTGTTCCATCGGCTACAAATGGCGTAGCCCATATCATTTTTCCATTAGTAATATTGACAGCTATCATATGGTTAGAGTAAAGGTTAGGTGTTTGTCTTGTACTCGCATTAAAATTTGGTGATGGACTTCCTAATGGTATGTATACAATCCCTGTTTCCGGATCTAGTGAACCTCCAGACCAATCATTTGCTCCAGAGTTATAGGCAGGGGCTGAATGTGGATTAACCCATTCTCCCGTGGTAGTATGCAGATTCCAAATTATTTTACCACTAGTACCATTGAGTGCAGTAATATTCCCTCTTACTGTTCCAACACCATTAGGGACGTCACCGCCGCCAGCTGAACCCACTATTACATAATCTTTCCAAACGATTGGAAAAGAAGGAATATTGTAGCCTGTCTTAGGATTACCTAGAGTTTCTGACTGCCAGATAGTTTTACCATCTGTTGCATTAATTGCAACCACTGTATCGTTGTACGCTGTAGCTGCATAGACTATTGCATTACTATAGGTCAAACCCATTGTCGGACCATTTCCTAGCTTAACTTTCCAAAGAACTCTTCCAGTACCAGCATCAAATGCTATAACAGTACCAGCATAATCTTGAACGTATCCTTTGTTGCCTATAATTATGGGTGGTTCTTGTATTTCATGATCATTAATCAATATCCATTTGACATGCAATGTGGCTACATTATCCTTGTTGATTATTGTCTGATTACTATGTCTGGTACCGTAAATATCGTGATTGACTGTTATCCAGTTATTCGTGTTTTTTGCGTCTATGTCAAGGTCTGAGTCAAGTGACCTTGGGGAGGTGCTACCATCATTATCTTCTTCTTTATCCGATAAATTTCGCTCAGAGGATATGCTTTGTAATATACCTGACTGTCTTGTTTCATTTGATACTGCTACCAAGTCCATGAATTGTTGTTGATTATGTTTTTGGGTAGCTGCATTTTCTGGAAATGATCTAATAGTATTAGACAAAGACGCAAAAGATAAAAAACCAAGTATTATTGTAATTGATAGAATAGACAAAACCATTACTCCGAACTTGTAAGCAGGTCTATGGTAGAAAATATTACCAAAGAATTTCATTCAAAAATAAAGAGATCATATTGAAATAAAAGGGTGTCGAAAACAACAAAAATAACATCATCATATTTTTCTGGCTGCGCCTTTGTTATCATCCCCCAGTAACAAAAAAATGATGATGGATTCAAAAAATGTTACATTCTTATGTATATAGTTTTTGAATCAAATCTGTGTAAGGTACGAGCACCTCCTAATATCAAACGAATTACCCTTTCGTACTCAAACAGAATTATGTGAACTGAATCTGATAATAAATTCAAGAAATGAACGTAGTAATCATTTCGTTTCTTATTTTGTTATCTGAGGCAGCTTTCCTCCTCCTCCTCCTCCTTTTCTTCGATCTACTATCAGTATTACGATTCCAACTATAAGTGTAATAATTCCTACCACAAACAGAATAATTCCTGCTATAATTCCGCTTAATGAACCAAGATTTACTTGATTATTTTGATTGATAAATGGTATATAGCCAAATATTCCATCTACGTTCACAGATTCACGGCCAAGATTAGTAATAGTAAGGGTGTATTTTCCTGTAGTCTCTGGCTTGAAAGTAGTAAAAAACTCCTTTAGGAATGTGTTTCTGTTTACTACTTTGCCAGTTGGATCTCTTACTATTTCGCCTAGAGTAGTAGCATTTGATGATGGTGATGATGATATTCCAGTTGTTGCTGCTGGCTTAAAATGAACTGCTATTGATACAGGACGGACTATATTATTTACCTGCAGCGATGCATTTACAGATTCTGATGGCTTCACGAGAGTCTGACCTATTATAGTGCTTTCCCGTAAAAAAGTCCCTGCAAAAGAGCCGGCCCAGACTATAGTTATAATTATACCTGCGATAAGCATAGCACCGCCTGCAATTAAGATAATGTAACTACGTTGTAGCAAGCAAATTTATAGAACTTTTAAACTATATATTAAATATTCTGAAATAAACACCACCTATTGTTGGTTGGAAGAAGTTTATACAGCCTGAAAGAAGAATAACAATAAAAATAAGGAAATCATACACCAAAAAATACAGTTATGGACAAACCCAGATGAAAAATACCTTTACAATCACGCTCTACTATTCATTCCAATAGACTCAAACAGTATCATTACGGGGGCTATCATTAGAAGAGTCTTAAAGACGTGTCAATCTAATAGCCGATAGGTGAGATTACACTCACTTTTTATGCTATACGAGCTCGTAATGCTAATTGAGACCATGCCTTATATGTCATTGCCACAGGAACCGCTATTTCCGTGTTTTAAGTTACACACATTTTAAATTTCGTAGTTCCTCATCGGCCTCACTACTAGTTTCATAACTTTCCTTGCATTATTTCAAAATCCTCATAAAAATAGACACAAAATAATGACAAATTATCATTTAACTATATAATTTATAAACTTGTAGACTAACTGCTTTACCACCATTTAATTCTGAATATAATGATGCATCATCATCATCTATAATTAGGTCTATATGTCTAATTAGATAATCATCATTAAATTATGAAAAAAGAGTTTATCGTCTTAAAAATTGAGGCGCCCGATGATGGCAGTCTTGATGTTTACGTCGTATTGGCTGATACTAAAGCTAATTTTACTGCTACTGGAAGACAAGAAAGATTCCCAGAAAATCATTTCGGAATCTCAGCCATTCCTATTACTTCATTAGACGATTTAAAGAATTTACCGAAGAAAATATCTGACGCCATAGAAGGCACATTTAGTGGCAGTAGGAAGAATATGTCATCACCAGAACCCACCATCTTTAAGATGAAGAGAAGAGAATATGAAGAGCTTGGTATAAAACCAGAAGATAAGATTAGTCTGGAAATTACGATATCCAATGATAATGATATTGGAGCATGAAGAATTCCCATAATCTAATCTTATTCAAATAAGGTTCTGCCAAGGACCATTACCATTATTATTATTATATTCAGGAATGTATCAAGAACCTTTTGAACCTTAGAATTAGTATCCCTTGATACTAAATCTAAATGGGTTGTCATAATCATCATTGTACGCATGTTCTTACTACTAAGTGCATAGGGAAAAATACAGCTTATCGCCCCCACAAAAATGAATTTGATATAATCATTTTTGTTGTATCAGCCTTTGTGCTGAATTTTCATACAATTACCGAAACAGGAATAACCAACCTTTTCATAGAAAGAAATATTTTCATTTGAACAATCTAGTATTGTTCTTACACATCCCATTACCGCTGCTTGCTCGGTAGCGTAGCTTACAAGCTTGAATCCGATCCCTTTGCTCTGATATTGCGCCCTCACTGCTACATCTTCGATATGTCCGACCCGCCCTCCATTGAAGATGAATTTTGGTTCTACAATGAGTGTTGCTGTTCCTATTATCAAACCTTCGTTTCTCCCATCTTCAACGGCAACAAATATCCTGTGAAGTGGATTTGATTTTATCTCCTTTAATATCGCTTTCGCGTTAGGTTTACTGAGAGCTCCTACTGGAGCTACGTTTTCTAGCACCTCCAACAACCCACCACTTTCAATGTCGTTTTCTTCTATTTCACGTATTCTATACTTTAAAGAGATTTTAGACATGTCTACCCTCCTATATCATTGTGCAAGAATGCAAGCTAATGCCTATCAACGATATATCTCTAGTCACAATATATTCATTTGCGTACCTACCACACAATTCATCTAATAGACAAACTATCTTAATTAAATCCTTGTAGATTTCGTTTCTTTTTCTATTATAAGATAATTGTCATCATACTATATTGAGTACTATCTACTATTGTATTATTGACACCGTCAATAACACCTTTGTAGATAAAGGTGATTGTTATGATGGGCCTGCACCTGAATCCCCTCCTCCTATCGTAGGAGATAGACTAAAAGTGACTGGTGCATATGCGACAGATATTAGAGAAGGAGGCCATGCTGAGATCCATCCACCGTATGCTATCTCCAGAATTTCCTAAGGAAGCTGATGGATTGAAGAGGAAGGGAGTAAAATGGAATGGACGATTATATCATATCATGTCATTCACATTAACAGCTTTATCACCGTCGATATCATTGTCAGTAAATAGTATCAAGTATCAAATACCTCCTAGTATATTTGTCAGATAGATTATTACAGTCCAGCCACCCACCATCTTCTGCTGGATCAGCATAACTCCCATGTAGAGCACCCTAACAGAAATTGTCTTGATTCTTTTTTTCCACAGGGGCTACTCTATGTGAATGGTTTCACTCCATGATCTTTTTGTAAAACCAAAATATTGTTAGCAAAGAAGATTTGCAGAGCGAGTGGGATTAATTAAATGAACCGAGTTAAATTCTGATATATGGGCCGAACATTCACTTAGATCGTCTATACTTTTATAACATCGATTTATAAGGGTAATATAACTAACTATTCTGTCAAAAATTATATATATTGCAAAAACAATAAATATTTTTCATTATTAGATAGATATTTTAGCTATTAAATATAGATCTTGTATAGCACAAAAATCTTATTATATAACTTAAGTACAAATTGAGATAATTGACCGAACAGGAACAAGTTATCTCAAATGATGTAAGCAAAGAACTAAGTGATATCTCACCTAAATGGGCAAGACGGTTAAACCAACCATTACCCTTTCTAGTGTCTCTTACATGGTTACAATGGTACTTTGAAATTAAGCATGCTTCAAAGTGCGTTGTAGGGGAAGCGTATGGTTATTCATCATCCTATTTAAAAACATGTAAGGAATGTAACAGGTTTTGTGTGAAATTCATGTATTCCTTTATGTTACATTCAAGTTCAAATCTTGATAAAATCAAACATAGATTTGTTAGACACTGGAATGACAAACATGTAGAGATGCATGCAGCGAGCGAATTGCTAGGTATGAATACACCATAGCGACAGAAATTGTACTTTGAAGAAAACTAGTTGGTAGTCTTAATAGCAACGATGATAAAACAGAAGTGTGAATGTATTTATTGTACATGATTGTAGTAATTAAGGCTGCAGATCGGCGTGAAATTAACACTTAATGAGAAATTAAAAATAATTGGTCTATTGAGTATAGCTACAGCTATCTTATTTGTGATATTACGGTCGTTAACCTTGACCATAATATATAAGTAATTTAACTATACAGAAAAATTCTTTCCTCTCGTGTAGGAGGTGTGCGTGCATTTAACTCATGATCTGTCGTTCCAAGTTCAAGATTTATAAAAGATAGCGATCATATGCAGCATGATCATGGAGAAGCTATCATCTGTATTCTCAAGACCTATGCTTATCTATGACGACAAATGCTATGCATGCAAAAAGTTTGCTAGCTACGCTAGTACCCTCTCTAGAGGATGGATACGTCTGGCAGGACATTATTATTCACAAGAAGCAATAAATGCAAAAAAAATGATATTTCCTGCGTATTATGACTCAACAAAAATGTTCTGGCTTATTAACGAAAAAGGCGCCTACGGGGCCAGGTCTGGATTACTACCGGTCGCAAGAGAGATCATAAAAGGCATCTTTAAAAGAAGAGGATTAAAGGATCAGGTGAATCTAGTAATGGCATGTGATTATGACGAGAAATTGTCATGCGCGTCAGGCATGAATACACTAAAACGTATCGTAAATATGATGCTGAATAGCAGTCAGCTTCATTTCCAAAATTAATCTAATTCCATTTAGATCAGTTCTGCTACATGTCTGTCATTTATCTTCTTCTTCTATTAATTATTATATGACTGTGTTTTATCTTCAATGAATACTGTTGAACTGGCGACTGCTTGCAATACCTGCTAGTATTGTACCATTGCTAATTATGGTCTTCGTTACTCATGTTTCTCCTAATGATATATTTGCAGTGGGTCTGCTGCCGTTTGTTCTGTCTTCAGCATCAGCAGTAATGGGTAAACTTGTCTTGCAGGCATTTAGATTCAAATATTTTATTTACAAGTTCATTGGCCACAATGTAAGTTCAACTGGTAAGGTAATAACCGCAAGACTAGCTGGCGAGTTCGTAACACAGACAACGCCCTCATATGTGGGAGGCGAATTAGTTAGAATCGCGTGGTTAACTAAGAATGGAGTAGCCGTCGGTAAGGCGGCATGGATCACTACGATGGAAATTATTGCAGATGTCTTTGTAGGAACTATGCTCGCATTTATTGCTGGGGCTCTTGCGATCTACCACGGCGGTTATTTCATTGGTATTATAGTAATACTTGTTGCTATTCCTACATTCGTTTTTTGGTTATTACTCATTGTATTTTCTGCAAGGCGTAATCTTCGTCTTCCACATTTCTCCAAGAGGCTTTTACAGAGGTTTATTTCGCAAGAGAAAGCAGACCGATTGATTGGGTCAACCAATGCTGCTATTGCGGACCTATGTAGTATGAGTAGGCAAAATTTCAATTCTACCAAGGCAGTAAAAACATTTGCAGTGGGGATTGGAATAACTTTTGTTGCATTTTTGTTTCAAGGTATATCATTTATGGTTCTTGCCAATACAGAGGGAGGATCCAATCTAGGATTATTTGATTCATTAATGGCAACTTCTGCATCTACAGCTTTGTCCACTATTCCTATAACTATAGGTGGTTCTGGACTTGCTGAGCTTGGAATCTGGGCATACATAGCTAACCTGCATGGAATTCCATCTTTTAACGATGTGATTGTGAATTCACATTTAAGCGTGATTATAGCATGGAGGATTGCATCGTATCATGTACCACTTGTTATCACTTGGATCGCATTGATGAAATTAACAATGGGTAAAGTCTCATTTAGAAAAAAAGGAATTTCCTCGATCTCCTCTGCAGCCAGCAATCCAATCAGTGCCCCCCCTACAGAAAAAGACAATTCATCAGATGCAACTTTTAAGAAAGATAGTGCCATCGACGAACACAAGGACGACAAGGTATAGAAGGGTAGAAGAGCTGGCCCTTAGTAAGATCAATATCATCATGAGTAGGTTTGACGGTCAAATAATTATAATCACGGGTGCATCTTCTGGTATTGGAAGACAAGCCGCGATAGACTTTTCAAATAATGGTGCTAGCTCTGTGGTACTAGTTTCGCGCTCTGAATTGCAACTTAGAGAGGTTGCAGCACTGATGAACCCTAAGTGTAATGCAGTAGTTTATCCTTGTGATATTTCTAATAAGTTAGACGTTATCAAGATGAGTGAAGACCTCCTTACTAGATTTGACCATATAGATATTCTTGTAAACAACGCTGGCTTTGGCATCTTTGGAAAAGTACAGAATCAGAGCATAGAAGAAATGGAGTCAGTTACAGCTACGAATTATTTTGGCATGATATATTGTACAAAGGCATTTTTAGATTCCATGCTACGCAGGAAGTCCGGGCATATAGTAAACGTTGCTTCAGTTGCTGCCAGCTTTGGAGTACCAGGACTGGCAGCGTATTGCGGCTCAAAGTTTGCAACGCTAGGTTTTTCTGAAGCATTACACCATGAGCTGTATGGAAGTGGAGTAGGTATAACAGTAGTAAGTCCTATAGCAGTTAAGACTAATTTCTTTAGAAATCAATCTTTTGGAGGTAAAATGCCAAATTATACAAGACTCTCCCTAGAGCCAAAAACGGTATCACGGGCAATCATGGCTGCAGCAAACTCTTCTAGACTAGAAATTATTGTCCCCTTTTTTGTGAGAGGAGGAGTTTGGTTGAAGCACACCCTGCCGTATTTTGTTAACGCAATTGCTGGACCAGTCTTTAGAAGGCAATATACAAATTAAATTTACCCTTACTGCCTACAACGTTTAATCTAGAATTCGCCATTATCATCACCCTCTCCTAAAGTAGTTGATGTGGTAGCAGCTACGTCAGACTCGACGTCCATCATCTGCATTTCTTGCAGTTCGAATCGATAAATTGCATCCATTTCAAGTTCAAAGTTTTTCTTCAATAATTGAACAAGCGTTGTGCTTAGCGGAGCTTTGAACATCTTTATTTTAAATTCATAGACAAATCCTTTCATAAAATCTGCTATCTTCATAGACCTGGGAACGTCCAGACCTTCAATTATGGTCCTGGAATCTGGTAAGGCTTCATAGAGTTGTATGTCTATTTTAAACTCCTTTTCGTAGATATCAAGGATATACCCAGTTCTTGTAAGGATCTCAGGCTGTCCAAATTGAACAGACTTGATTTCTTCTTCAGCCCATGTAGGGAGAGTTCCTTCATTGTCACCGCTTTTGCTTGACGTGCTCTCTGTTTTTACCATATTATTGCTATACCAATCTTTATTAGATAAAAAACGTTGTATATTAGTCTATTTTAAGGGTATGGTTTGCCTGACCTCATTTGCTAATAAATGTGAGATAAAAAGTGTAAAAGCTAGTTGTCAAAATAACGTTAATGAAATCGTCATCATCACTCTTTGATTGTATCCACATCGAATCAAAAAATGCAAAAATTTAGGACCTTTGAATAGGGTCGAAAAAGAGTGGGCCAATAATTGGATTGGAGTGGAGATATAAGACAACGAGTATGACGCATGTATCTATCTATTATATTGTGAGAACGACCGATAGATTCAAAAATGCACAAGTCTAGCATTAAGTATACATTGACACTTGAAACACTCCGCTCAAAAGCTTTCTTTCAGAATACCATAGATGTCTGGATAATGTTTTGCGAAGAACAAAAATGGGATTGGTATGATATTGATGCTTATAGATATTTCATTACATACCTTAACTCTAAGAATGTTAAAATGCAAAAATTTCCTCTTTGTATTAAGGAGTCTGGCGGTATGTATGAACGCGGAAGAGATAAATCAAAATTCCTTGAAGAACTATCGCATTTCACTTCTGATGATGCATCAGCTTATACAATAAAATTAAGCACGGACGTACTTTCAACTATCCGTTCCTTTAGCAAAACATGAATCCATATCGATCGTAACGCGATTATACTTATTATCTTAGTAGAGGGTTTGCTTAAAACCGGAATAGCAAGCAGAGGAGTCATGTATCGTGAAGATAATATAATACTTTATATTATTTCTATCAGTGTAGGGACACATAAGAAATTGCTACTTATTATATCCAAGCTACTCACGGATTCGAAAAATTGGGATCAAATTTTATGGCATACGCAACTATTCTCCTATTATCTGCAATACTACATTGCGTTCTCTATGTCTCGTATCCATTTCTAACAAGACTATTTGTTGCCATGTTCCTATCATTAAGTTGCCATCCTTAAATGGAATAGTTAGGCTTGGACCAATTAACGATGCACGAACGTGAGAATGTCCATTTCCATCATGCCATGTTTTATCATGTTCATATTGAACATCTCTAGGTGCTATTCTAGATAGCATACAAGGAAAATCCTTCTTTAGTCCTGGTTCATATTCAATAGTAGTTACAGCTGCAGTTGAACCTGGAACAAAAACCGTAACAATTCCGTCTTGAAGTCTGCTTTCTTTAACTTCGTTAGCAGTTTGATTTGTGATATCAATTATGTCATTTTCACCTTTAGATTTGATCTGAATTGATCTACTGATAATTGTCATTAGCTACAGGAGTATGTAGTTCTAATTTAACAACTTTTAGGTTAGATTGCTGAATGAAGTATCTTGTCATAACAGAGAAATAATATTAATAATTTTACAGAGTATCTATTACTGGTCATATCGTGTAACCAAACGGCCTTATTTCAGCGAAATTAGTCTTATTATTCTGTTGTTACAGGCACCTAGTACTCACTTACTAGAAGAATTCGTAATTTTACGATGTAGCGCATAAATAATGAATCCCATCGATTGATAAAATTGCTGCGATTGGTGACTCGCTGTGCTAATCTGATGCCTTTATTATGATCTGTTCAATTATTATACATAAACATAAATAGTATACCCAAAATTTTTGCTAGCTATCACTTCAGTCGGATTTATATTGTGAAAACATGAGCTAATTACGATCGGAGAATGTCCAAAGGAACAGAAGAAAATTATGAATTGCAAATAGTAGATAAGGTTATGGAGACCCATGATACGTATACCTATTCCTTTTCTCCTACATCAGCATCTCAGCGGTTTACATTCTCTGTAGGACAGTCTTTGACTATAAGTGCGAATCTTAAACGACCTTTAGTCTCAGGAAATTACGAAGAGGGGTTGGTTCAAAGGACATATTCTATTGCATCATCTCCTGCGAGAGACTTGATTGATTTAACAATTAAGGATGAAAAGCCTTATGGTTATCTTAATCCAATCACTAAAAAAGCTGATGGCTTTGCTGCTTATTTCTTTGAGCAAGTTAAATTGGGAGATAAGATAAAGGCAAGATTAAATTCTAGTAAAAATCATTTTTTGTCAAAGGTTGCTACCGGAGTAGAGAAAGATATTGCCTACTGGTCAGGGGCTAATGGAGCTGAGTCCGCAAGATGTTTAATTCAATATATGCAGGATACAAATGATCCAGATATTAGACTCACGCTCTTCTATAGCAATCCTACTCTTCATAGTGGCGCAGAAGATGAGACTTTGAATGTGATCTATTATGATTGGTTGATCGAGATGGCAAAGAAAATGGATAATTTCAAGGTTGTCTTTAGCTTTACTAGAGAGAAGGAAACGCTTTCTTCTGATCATCCCAGAATCATCTATAGAAGCGGAAGATTTTTTCTAGGTATCGATGGCACGGAAGAAAAAACCCTTTCAAAATATCACGGAAATACTGACAAATCGTTTAATCCCATATGTGGCAGTAGTGGTTTTATTAGTGGGATAGTCAAATTGCCAAATGGAAAGATAGAGAGAAGGAAGGGAATAATGCAAGATCTGATGGAAATCGAAAGTGTCAATCCAGAAAAGATAGATAAAGAACAATACTATCTTGAGGTAATGGGTATTGAATAGCAGTCGATAATTATAATGTGTAGATCTGCTTTGTATTCTTTTCCTTTAGCAATGGAATTATGTATCCTTTACTTGGTTCGACCAAATAAGAAAAGGGCGAATATTACAAAATATGATTCTACGAGCCCAACCCCCACACTCTTGGGGTTATTATTCCTGCTAGCACGACATTTCTGATTAAGTCTGCTCCAGCATTATTTTCCTGTTTATCGTTGAACTTGAAGTCTGACCATTTTTCTATTGATATATTCAGAGGAGCCAAAGCACATGGTGTCATTTTTACACCTGATGAACCTGCAAGCAATCCTATTGTCTCTTCCAGAGTCGGATTATGTCCTACTAATAATACACATGTGTATTTTTCAGATAGTCCTTTTATGATATTCAAGTAGTCTTTTGGTTTAGCTTGATAAAGGGATTGTTCAAGGATAATTTCTCCTTGATAGATGCCACCTTTAGCCACAAGTTCTGCAGTTGTCTTAGCTCGCAGTGCAGTAGAGCTTATTATAAGATCTGGGATTAGATCCTTATTTCTAAGCAGTTTTCCCATATTTAATGCATCTTGTTTAGCGAGCTCATCCAATGGTCTAGCATGATCAGATAAGTTCTGACTTTTCAGGATGGACCTGGCATGGCGAAGCATAAGCAGAGTTTTCATTATTATTGCGCTATATTATCACATGTATCATTTTATTATTATATATAATGAAATTTTGGCTTGTTGAATAATAACCACTTCTTTGTTGATCGCTACCATCTTATAGTGGCGTTCCGCCTGGGAATAATGTATAGTGATTAATATCCTTTACTCCAAATATGTTTATTGTAAATGTAGAATTATCTCCTGCTAGAAGTGAGGAAACTAGTACAGAACCGCTTTGGACCGTAATCAATCTATTATCCTTATCATATACGCAGCAAACACTTGTACAAAGGGAATGTCTTGTGTAGAATTGTTGGTTATCGTTCCAGCTATTGTATCTGAAAATCGCCGCTTAGAAATCTATGATCCCTTATAGTGAGATACTTGCTGTGAACTACATTTCCTTGTATATTTGAACCTCGATCAAGTTGTGCATCAGACTGCAATAACGCCCATGCAGATCCTAATAAGAGTAGGGTCGATACTATAATGAGATGAACGAAGACAGGACTGATCCCTTAGATTTGAATGTCAATCTAGTGTACTGCTGATAAGGGTTTACTATGAAGTCATCCTGTGGTATGTATTATTCCTAGCATCACAATTACTAGTCCAACAGTGAATAATACTTTTGATGCCTCCTCAACGATCTCCTAGATCAAGACTTACCATACATGAAGTATTTTTAGCAAGCTTATCTTCATATTAGAATGATAGCTACACCATCTCATGCCTTGTATTCTGTGTTAAATGCATCAAAAATGGAGATAGTTATTTAGCAATTATCAAGAAACAAATGCACCTTTATTTTGGGCGCTATTCTGTGTCGGCTTTTCTACATATCTAATGAAAAAAAGCGCACTATATGCTGATTTTGTTGATTCGCTAGCTGAGGGAAGAACACCTAAAACTCTTCCTATATTAGTAAAAAGTTCTATTGTGGGATTACAACTCCCATCTTCTTTGAATTTAATAATGAGCAGATTTCCTAAAGGTTTATCGTCTGCAACATATCCATAGATTAAGCATTCAGCTCTAATAGGTCGTGGACTAGTGTGTGATAAAGTTGCCAAAGTAGAGAAAGGCACTATATTGTCTCCAGTAGTAACAGCATACAATTTGGCAGAATTGTTCACATTAGTAGTCCTGTTAATTTGTGCTGATGCTGATTCTATGTGAATTGTTAATAAATATACAAATGAATTTATGATGATCAATATTATGAGAACTATTGCGACTAGGTACATCATAAGAATCTATATCTTTCAGGTATCTAAATAGTTAGTTGATTATCCAATCTCTATCTTTTTTAGTCAAGAGTGCTCCAATTTTTACTTTCCTCTTTGTTTCCGAACCCTTTTCGTAAATCTGTTGAAACATAAATTTTGCTCTTTATCACTACCATTTTAAGAAGCTAAACCGTCTTAGATCTCTTGAACAGTACCTATTAGTTCTTATCGCAACTCCTTATAACCTTTTAAGAACTTCA